>Ga0302304_10000756_pt1 | contig 17622 bp, 9 predicted proteins | sample III_Palsa_E2_2_FD_198769 | JGI IMG/M metagenome (GOLD analysis project Ga0302304, IMG submission 198769) | Peat permafrost microbial communities from Stordalen Mire near Abisko, Sweden - III_Palsa_E2_2 | ecosystem: Environmental > Terrestrial > Soil > Palsa > Peat permafrost | place: Sweden...
TGTTCGGGGCGGTAGGGGTGAGTCGCGGATAGGCAGCCATTATCTGATGAGTTCCAGGGCGCCGCGATAGGTCTCCAACTTGCCGTTCGCCAGCCGGATATCGATCAGGTAGATGTAAGTTCCGGGCATGGCATAGGTCCCGTTTATGCGGCCGTCCCATCCGCCGCGAGGATCTCCGGGCGTAGCATCCGTGGCGAGAAAGATACGTTGTCCCCAGCGATTATATATGGACAGATCCTTAACTATGGAGCCGGGTGGCCCCCCCAATACATAGAAGATATCGTTTTTCCCATCCCCATTCGGGGTAAAGGCGTTGGGGATCGCCAGGGCCGAGAGGATCCGGACGGAGACCTGGCCGCTGGCCGTACAACCGTTATCATCAACTACCGTCAAAGTATATTCGATGGTAGCGGTGGGACTGGCAACAGGGTCGCGGATCGCGGAGTCTGAGAGGCCGGTGGAAGGAGTCCAGGTATATTGTACGATATTGCCTGTGATACCGGGGTCGAGCTGGACGGATCCTCCATAGACTATTGAATAGGCCTGGCCGGCCGTGATGACGGGATCGGGGTTCACCACTGCGATGATCGAATCGGACCCGGCTGGCGAGCAATCCTGATCGTTAGTAACAAAGCACGCGATCATATCCCCATTCGAAAGGGTGGAGCTGGTATAGGCCGGAGTATCTGATCCTACAGCGACCCCATCGACTTTCCATTGATAAGCGGGCGTGGTCCCTCCGTTGGTCAGTTGTACCGTGAAGGTGACGGGTTGTTCCGGACAGGAAGCGGAAGGGGTCGCGACAATATTGACGGAAGGCGAGACAGCGGATTTTACGGTCAGCGTGATGGCATTGGACAGGGCGGTCGAAGATGTGACGCAGGTATTGTTGCTGGTCAGCTGACAGGTGATGATATCTCCGTTTGCCAGGGTGCTGACGGGTACACTGGGGTTGCTGCCGCCGACGTTGGCAAGGGGAGTACCATTGTCCATCCATTGGTAACCGGGGTTGTCTCCCCCGTTCTGGATATTGGCGCTGAGCTGGATGATATCGCTGGGACAGAGGATCGTGGAGGAGGTACTGATGGAGATCGAAGGGGTGACGGGGGCGGTGACGATGATCTGATTGGTCGATACCGAGCAAGCGTTGGTATTAGTGATGGTGGCATAGTAGGTACCCACGGCCGTGGGGGTGTAGGTAGTGGACAGGGACGGTGGGAAGTGGGGCCATTCCGTCACTTGCTCGCCACTTTGGTCTGCGACATAGATATTTCCGGCGGCATCCAGGGTAAGCCCTATGATTTCGCTAATAGAGGGAACCGCGGAGACGGCAGCACCTGCGACTGTAATGCCCTGGGTCGCGCCGGGCAGCCATTCCTGTATGCGTTGATTACCCACATCGCTAATGAAGAGATCCCCGCTGCCGTCTACATAGACATCCTGGCAGTATGAAAATTGATTGGGGTTTGAGCCCGCACCATTGCCGCCTGCCACGACTACTCCAAGGGTGGCGCCGGTAGAACCGGGGGGGAATTTCAGGATGCGATTATTGCTGAAGTCGGCTACATAGAGATTGCCGCCGGCATCCACGGTTACGCCGGTGGGGCCGTTGACGCTGCCGAATTGGTTGAGGGCTGAGCCGGCGCCATTGCCCCCTGCGACAGTCGTGCCTGCAGCGGCACCGGGCGCCCATTTCTGTACCCGAAAGTTGGACAAATCCGCGATGAAGATATTGCCGCTGCCGTCGACCCACACACTGTGGGGATAATTGAACTGATTCGGGTTGGACCCGGCACCATTACCGCCTGCCACGACTACTCCAAGGGTGGTGCTGGTAGAACCGGGCGGAAATTCCAGTACGCGACTATTGGGTTCGTCGCAGACATATAAATCACCGGCTGCATCTATGAAGAGCCCCTGGGGCCCGGTCAATTGATTGGCGGCGGTCCCCGGCCCATTGCCTCCAGCGACGGTGACGCCGGATGTGCCGGCATTCGATCCGGCTGGAAACTTCAGGACGCGGAAATTGGCAAGATCCGATGCATAGACATTCCCACTGGCGTCTACGGTTACGCCGAAGATATAAGAGAGATTGCCTTTGGCCACTATTTCAGGAGGGGTGCCGCTGAGGGTCTCGAAGGAGTTTCCGTCTTTATACCACGTGATCTGAGCGGGGGTATTGGCGGAACTGATATTGAGTACGGAGCTGCCCAGGCAGGTGGTGGTAGCGCTAAGGGTCGCGCTGAAGGGGCATTGGGCAAGGCTGGCGATGGACAGGAACAGGAGCGCGCAACATAGAAGAACCAGCCTTCGGAAAAGACTGGCAGGCAATGACAGGAAGGAAGTTGTCCGGCTTGCGACGGGCGGGGAAGGGGGCATGGTCCCGAAAGATAAGTTTTTTAACTTTCAGGTGTTTTGTCATCCCATGAACATGGGAGGGCATAATTTTGGCATTAAAAAGTATACTATGGCAAACAGTAAGGTTTGGTTCATTACAGGAACATCGAGAGGTTTTGGGCGCATCTGGGCAGAGGCGGCTTTGGAGCGCGGGGATAAGGTGGCGGCGACGGCAAGGGATAAAGCTAGTCTCGCTGCGCTGACGGAAAAATATGGGGATAGGGTTTTGGCGATAGCATTGGATGTCACTGACCGGGCGGCTTGCTTTAGCGCGGTTGCCGCCGCGAAGGAGCGTTTCGGGCGGTTGGATGTCGTCGTCAATAATGCGGGGTATGGCCAATTCGGGGCTATCGAGGAATTGTCAGAAAAGGAGGCGCGTGATCAGATAGAGACGAATGTCTTCGGCGCATTGTGGGTTACACAAGCTGCTCTTCCCATTATGCGGGCGCAGCATTCCGGTCATATACTTCAGGTGTCGAGCATTGGCGGGGTCACCAGCTTTCCAGGTGTTGGCATGTACCATGCGTCAAAGTGGGCTCTGGAAGGTTTATCGGAATCGCTGGCGCAGGAAGTAGCCTCCTTTGGCATTTATGTTACGCTGATTGAGCCGGCGGGTTATGATACTGATTGGGCCGGTAGTTCTGCCAAGCGGTCTCAGACCATTGCCGCATACGACGAGATGCGGAAGCAGCCCCGGCCCACGAGTGCCAAGCGCGGCAAGCCTGAGGCGACTGCGGAAGCGATCCTTACAATCGTCGATGCTGCAGAGCCGCCCTTGCGGCTTTTCCTGGGGACGTTGCCGCTACCCCTGATCAAAGAACGCTATCAGCAGCGGTTGGCGACATGGGAGCAGTGGAAGGATGTTGCGGAAGCGGCCCAGGGGAATTGAAGGGCAAGGGGAGAACAAGGCGCTGCGGGCGCCTGGCGTTGCGGGCAGTTAGCGGGTCTGACCGGGCAAGGTGAAGGTGAATGAAGTTCCTTTGCCGGGCTCACTATCGAACCATATCTTTCCGCCGTTCTTGTCGATCATTTCTTTGCAAAGGGATAATCCCAGGCCGCTGCCTCTCTCCCGGGAGGTGCCGGTCGTGGTGTAAGAAATCGAAGTAAATATCCTGTGCTGATCTTCAAGGGGAATTCCGAGACCGGTATCACTGATCGTCACCGAAACGCCATCGGGGGTGGAACCTACTGACAGCCGAATGGTATCTCCTTCCCGGGAAAACTTGATTGCATTATCCACCAGGTTACGGATGACCATATCGATCATGACCTCATCGGCATACGCCATGACGGGCATCTCCATTCCGGCCGTCACCACAGTGATCTTCTTTTTCTCCGCGCGGCTTGTCGTCAGCCGCCTGTTTTGTTCGAGGACCGGTACCAGATCGAATGGCCGGGCATCCACTTTAAGGCCATCCATTTGGGTCTTGGCCCAGAACAACAGGTTATCCAGCAAATTGCCTGTCTCTTTTAGGCTCTCTCCCATTTGGGCACTGAAATAGCGGACCTTATCGGGAGGAATTTCGGCGTCTTTCATTAAATCGACGAACCCTTTTAATGTGCTGATCGGGCTTCTCAGGTCATGACTGATAATAGAGAGTAATTTACTGATTCCTATGTTGCGGGCTGCCAATAACCGGTTGACCGAGTTGACCTGTCTATTGGCGCGGATCAGGAAAAACGCCCAAATGATGACCAGGACGGTCCCGCCGATGATCAGATACAGCCTTATTTTGCTATGCTCCAACTCTCGCTGCTGGGTGAGGCTGTCTTTTTTCAAGACATCGACCTGGTGCTGTTTTTTCTCCAGTTCGTAATCAGATTGCAGCGTCTTTACCTCTTTTTCTTTATCCAGGTTAAACAGGCTGTAATTCAGATCGATTTCGAGGTTCCTGAACGCTAAAGCGCGTTGGAAGTCTTTCAAACCCAGGTAATCTTCATAGAGGATATGATAAGCCGTTTTGGCGGTCTCGCCCATATGGAGGGCCAGAGCTGTCTGCAGGGCAGCCGTGGCGTTATCCATGCTGGCTTTGTATTGGCCCAGCTGATAATAGGCGTCCGCCATGGAATTATGTGTATCGGAAGCATCGTCTTCGTCGTGGATATGCATAGAGATCAGGAGAGATCGTTGAAAATAGGGGAGTGCCTTGAGGGGTTCTTGTTTTTTGGTATAGATATCACCGAGGTTGGAAAGGCTGGTTGACAAGAGCGAGGAATCATTGATGTTTTCAGCGATATGAAGTGCTTCCACCGTATAGGTAATAGCAGAGTCCAGTTCCATTTCCCGCGTTAAGACATCCCCGATATTGATCAACCCGATCGCCCAACCGCTCTGATCCGGGAATTGACGGGCTATCTGGAGGGAGCGCCGGAAATAGTAGAGGGCCCTGGGATAGTCCTTCATACTCGAGTAAACGGTGGCGATATTATTATAATCATTCTCCATCAGGCCTGTGAGGCCTAATTTTTCGGTTAGCCGCAGGGCTTTCAGATGGCAATCCAATGCCTCGGGATACATGGCCTTTGTGCTATAGGCTACGCCCATTGTCAGCCAGGCAAGGGCCTGGCCTTGTTCATAATGGGCGGCAGTGGCCAGGTCCAGGGACTTTTGACCCATCAGTAACGTGCTGTCAGGATCTTTGTCCCAATAGTACCTGGAAATGGAATAATAGATCTTTACGCGGTCCGTATCTTCCTTTGCCGACTGTAGTTGGTTGAAAAGGTGGAGAAGACGGTCAGGGCTGCTGTTCTGAGCCTGACCGACCAGGGCATGAAGCCCAAGGGTCAACCATAAAAGGTATTGAAGAATACTGGCTTTCACCTATGAATTTTACAAAAAGCGTATAAATATATTCTTTAAAACTATATGTTGGATTACTACCGGGAAATTTTATTAAAAGATCACTTGATTGTGATAAATCAGGCTGGTGTGAACGCGACAAAATCGTTGCTCAGGGCCTGTCTCTCTCTCTTTGCATTTCGCGCGAATGCCGCCGGCGTAGTGCCGCTGTAGCGCTTGAATTCCCTGCTGAGGTGGGATTGATCCGTATAGCCCAGTTCAGGAGCTAAGCCGGCAAGGTTGGAATTTGGATGAAGCCACAATTGGTTTCGTACCTGCTCGAAGCGAATCAGCGCGGACACGTCTTTAACAGTATAACCAGAAGATTCCTTGAACTTCCTTTCCAGCGTACGAACCGTCGCATGAGCCGCAGCCGCCACCTGGCTTACCGGCATGGCGCCGTTGGCTTTCCTCATGGCTACTCCCGCCCTGAATAACATACTGTCAGTAGCAACCTGCGACCGGGCATTGAGGAAATACTGTTTTGTCTGGGATAACGCTTCAGCTATTTTGCCGGCGTGGATCAATTCATTCAACGTAGGTTGAAGCCGGGCGATAGGATGGTCGAATATGCGCACTCCGTCTTTGCCGGCCGGCAGTCCGAGCAAATCGAACACGGTCCAGGGAAAGCACCTGACCCCGATGATCTGGAAACGGTTTTTTGTGTGGAAAAGGACAGGCTGGTTGAGCAGCCCCATCATAAACGGTGACGGCAATGGCTGCAAGACTCCATTGTGCGACATGCTGCAGCCGCTTCCGAAATGGAAAATAATTTCGGCGTAGCCATCAGGCATGACCTCAAAACCCGATTGTAGTTCACCGACGTCCCTGTTGTTGTACCAAAAGCACTTGATGGTATCCCGTAGCTCTTCAGGAGGTTCAAATTCCTGGTGCAGCATTTTGTCTTTCATATTGCGTGATTAAAGATACAGAATGTTGAGGAGAGGGGGGAGGTTGGAAATTTGGCGATTAAGTGTTACTTTTTATCATGAATCGGATTATGCTGACTCCTTCGCAGGCCCGGAAAATTATCCTTCATGCGGCGGCCTTAAACAAACGGGCGCCCTTTGGCAAAGGCAGGGAAGCGGTCTACAAACTCATCGACCATCTCGGGTTTATCCAGATCGATACCAACTATATCGTTGAGCGGGCGCATCACCATGCTATTGTATCAAGGGTCCCTGATTACAGACGGGAATGGCTGGATGAACTGCAGGCGGATGAAAGGATCTTTGAATTCCTGACCTATGCCTCGGGCTATATGCCGATGGACGATTTCCGGTTCTCGCTGCCGGTGAAAGCCAGTTTTTTAGCCCGAAGGAAACCCATGGTCCCGGCGGAAATCAACCTGATGAAGAAGGTGCTGGACAGGGTTTCGCGGGATGGGCCGCTGATGGCGAAGGATTTTGAGAATGACAGGGTAGAGGCCAGCAAAGGTTGGTGGGACTGGCGGCCGTCTAAGATTGCCCTGGAGCGGTTGTACTTTGACGGGAGCCTGATGACGACGCGAAGCAAGGAATTCCATAAAATTTATGATTTGCCCAGGAATATCGTTCCGGTTGATATCGATACAACAATGCCTACGCCTGAGGAATTTGCCCGGCAGGTGATCCGGCGAGGGTTGAAGGCGCTGGGGATAGCCTATGTAAAAGACATTGCCTGGCGGGCGCGGTTCGCTCAGCCCCATTTAGTAAAGACGGAATTGGAAAAGCTGGTAGCTGAAGGTGAGGTTTGTCTTGTGGAGATCGAAGGGTTGAAGACATCGCCGCTTTATATGTCGGCCGGCTACAGATCAAAGAAGATCAATTTGTCCGACGACGCGTTTATCCTCTCACCATTCGATGTGTTGAATGTGTACCGGCATCGTTTGAGGGATTTTTTTAACTTCGACTACCAGGTAGAGTGCTTTGTGCCGGCGGCTAAGCGGAAATACGGGTACTTTTCATTGCCGGTATTGGTCGGGGATACCTTTGTTGCGAGAATGGACAGCAAGGCCGATCGGAAAAACAGAGTATTGGTCATTCATAATTTGCACTTCGAACCCCTGAAGATGACACAGCCGACGGTCACCAAGGTTAGCGAGGCCATTAAAGCTTTTGCGGCCTTCAATCAATGTGAAACGATCACCATTGAAAAGACCAATGATAAGGCGCGGGGGAAAGTGATCCGGGAGGGGTGGAAATAAGCTTTGTAAAATTGCCGGATGAAAAAAATAGGCTTGTGTTTTTTGGGGTCACTGACGTCGCTGTTGGTATTTGCGCAGGAACCGGCGGACTGGTTAGTCGAGCCTGTGAAGCAGGTAGCGGGCATCGATGTTCGCGGGAAGGATATTGTGCTGGATAATGGACTTGCCAGGAGAACTTTCCGGTTGAAACCCAATCTTGCCTGTATAGATTATAGCAATCTGTCGAATGGCCAGCAGCTACTGCGTGCGGTGAAGCCTGAGGCAAGGGTGGTCATCGACGGGAAGGAATATGCGGTTGGCGGCCTGGAAGGGCAGAAGGAGAATGCATACTTGCTGCCGGAGTGGGTGGACAGCATGCATGTGGGGAAAGGAGACTTTCTGCTGGATCACTACCAAATAGGCGAGCTAAAGCCTTTCCTGCATTGGCGATGTGCGACGAGGGCGATGGACTCCGGGCGGGCGGGCGGAAAGCAAGTCGATTTTTTCTTTGTTTCTGGGGAAGCGGCATTGGCCGGCGTCAGGGTGGTTGTTCATTATGAATTATATGACGGGCTTCCTCTGATCGTGAAATGGGTCTCGGTAGAAAATAGGAGCCTCAGGATGATCCGGGTGGACAGGGTGGTCAATGAAGTGCTGGGATTGGTGGAAGAGGAAAGCGCGGTGGTGGGATCGACGAGCGAAATGAAGAAACAGCATGGGATTTATGTCGAGACGAATTATGCTTTTAATAATGCCATGCGATATGACATCAGTGATCAGACCACGCATTGGAAAGCGGATACGGCCTACACTTCGCAGGTGAACTATGATATGCAGACGCCCTGTCTGCTGGAAGTATACCCGGAAAAGGTTTCGGGGATTGCATTGCAGCCGGGAGAAGATTTCAAATCGGTGAGGACGCATGAATTGTTGATGGACAGTTATGACCGTCAGCGCCGGGGGTTGATGATCAAACGGATGTACCGGACGGTGGCGCCCTGGACGACGCAAAACCCGATCTTCATGCACCTGGTCAGCCGCAATGATGATGAAGTGTACCGTGCCGTGGACCAGTGTGTGGCGACGGGCTATGAGGCGGTGATCCTGAGCTTTGGGAGCCACCTGAATATGGAGGATAGTTCTGCGGCGAATATTGCGCGGTGGTCAAAGTTGGCGGAGTACGCTCACGAAAAGGGGATACTCCTTGGCGGTTATTCTTTATTCAGCAGCAGGCGGATCAGCGACGAGGATGACGTGATCAATCCGAAAACGGGGAAGCCGGGGGGCGCCTTTTTCGGTCATGCCCCATGTTTTGGGAGTAAATGGGGATTGGCGTATCGGGATAAGATGAAATATTTCTTTTCGACAACGGGTTTTGATATCTGGGAGAACGATGGGCCGTATCCGGGGGATGTTTGTGCTTCTACCACGCATCCGGGGCATAAGGGGTTAGACGATTCGCAATGGAGGCAGATGGAGATACAAAAGGAATTGTATCACTGGTTAAATGCGAGGGGGGTGTATATCAATGCGCCGGACTGGTATTTCCTGGATGGCACTAATAAGATAGGGATCGGTTACCGGGAGGTGAATTTCTCGTTACCACGGGATCAGCAAATGATCCTGAACCGCCAGAATATTTATGATGGGCTGGCTGAAAAGACGGGGTCGATGTCATGGGGTTTTGTGCCTTTGACCAAATACCAGGGTGGGGGGCCGGAGGCAGTACTGGAGCCTTTGTCGGGGCATCTCAAGGATTATAAACAGTTGATGATGCAGTATTATGGGGCGGGGGTGCAGGCCTGCTACCGGGGGCCGAGGTTGTATGATACGGATACGACCCGAAGGATGGTGGCGGGGGTGATCAAGTGGTACAAGGCGCACCGGGAGATCCTGAACTCGGATATGATAGAGCTGCGCCGGGCGGATGGACGTGATTGGGATGGGTATATTCATGTGAACCCGGCGCTGGCAGAACGTGGGCTTGTCATGTTGTATAATCCGACGCATGAGGCGATCACCAGGACGATCAAGCTGCCGCTGTATTATACTGGTCTCACCAAGGAGGCCAGGATCTACGACCAGGAAGGCGGGTCGGCCGGCTATTCTTTAGACCGGAATGATGAGATCTCTTTTACCTTTACGATCAAGGCTGAGGGGTATTGCTGGTTCGTTGTGAAATGAGGGATGATAAGGCAATAGGGCATTACAAGACATGTGGAAAGCCTAATAAAGGACGCATTTCGTCTCAAAATTTATTCAATGGGTTGCATTGGAGACAGTGTCGTTTGGGGGCAGAACCTGCATGGCGCTTGGGAGTATTGCGAAAAGGATAAAAGAGATTACCGGTATACCCATTTTTTCCCTAATTTAAGGGTAATAGTTTCCCCTTAATATGGTATGTTTCTGCCGGCTGATTTTTCCCTTATTGCTGCTTGTGGATCACCTGGACGCGCAACCCTATTACTTCAGGCGATACCAAGTAGAGAGTGGCTTATCCAACACAACGGTTTATTGCGCTATACAGGATAAGGAGGGGTTCATGTGGTTCGGAACAAGGGACGGGATCAACCGGTTTGACGGTTATCGGTTCAAAACCTTCAATGTATATTCCGGAGAAGCCCCCGTCAACTCCCAGTACATCTATCAACTGGCGATGGACAGCAGCGGGACGATCTGGGCTGGGACAGGCCATGGCGTATATCGGTATGATCGTCAGAACGAGCGCTTTGTACCTTTCATCGATTCTGCGTTTTTCGTAAGAGCGCTTTACTTCGATAAAAAGGGACGGCTTTGGTACGCTGCCAGTGATTCTCTTTACCGGTATGACTTTACAACCAGATGCCTGACTGCTTTCTCTCCCCGAAAATACTTTCACGCTATTTCTTTATTCGATGCGGGAGGATATATGTGGATCGCCGACGATTCGGGCCGGGTTCGAAAAATGGATCCTGCAACGGGGAACTATTCCACTTATGACCTGTTCGCCCATTCTCCGAAAACAAAGATGAAATGGATCTTCAAAATGCTTCCGGACGAGGAAGGCGGTTTTTTCATCGGCACGCTGACGGGTATAAAACATTTTGACATTCGGACCGCGACCTATAAAGACCTGCTTACGGTCAGTGACAAAAGGCCGATGTATATTCACGCGATCCTCCGGGCCGGGCCATCGGAATATTGGTTTGGCACGGAATCCGGCATTTACATCCTGAATACCGGCACGGGCGGATTTACCCATCTGCAAAACAAACGGTTCAACCCGTATTCTCTTTCAGATAATTTCGTTTATGCGCTGTACAAAGACGCAGAGGGCGGGGTTTGGGCAGGCACCTATTTGGGCGGCCTCAGTTATTTTTCCAGACAGGTATTCCCCTCCTTTGAGAAGTATTTTCCGGATGGCTCTCGGAATTCGCTCAGCGGGTATGCCGTTGGCGATATTTGCCAGGATCCTAAAGAGAATATCTGGATCGCTACACAAGATGCGGGTTTGAACAAACTGGATCCCGCCACGGGCGAAATACAACAATTCGTGCCTACAGGCGCTCCGGGTAGTATCAGCCAATCGAATATCCAAAGCCTGCTCATGGTTGGCAATGACTTATGGATCGGCACCTGGCAGTATGGGGTGGATATTTTGGATACCAGGACGGGAAAAGTGCGAAGTCATATCCGGGGCGGCTCAGGAAAAGGGCAGTTAAGCAACCCCCTGATCTTTGATATGCTGCTGGCAAAAGGCGGTGATATTTACCTGGCAACCACGACGGGTGTTTACCGGTACGATCCTGGAAGAGACTATTTCGACCAGCCCGCCACCCTTCCCCAGGGAATGAATATCATCTGCCTGATCGAAGACAGGGAAGGAACGATCTGGGTAGGCACCTATTTCGGCATCTATTATTTCAATCCCCGGACCGGCGGGTCGGGACATTTTGCAAACGAGCCGGGCAATCCCAGCAGCGTAAGCAATAATTCCATCAATGCCATATTGGAAGATTCCTTTCACGACCTATGGTTCGCCACTAATGGTGGCCTTTGCCGGCTGGGTCCGGACCGAAAAAAATTCACACGCTATACAACCGGCATCGGGATGCCCGGCAACCTGGTCTTTAAGATCCTGGAAGATGACCGCAGAAGTTTATGGGTCACCACGTCGAAGGGACTCGTTAACCTGGATAGCAACCGCAATATTGCCGCCATCTATACGCGCGCGAACGGGCTGCTGACCGACCAATTTGTTAATAATTCGGGTTATAAGGACGATAGCGGAAGGCTGTATTTCGGCAGCATCCGGGGGATGATCTCCTTCAGGCAGGATACTATTTGCCCATTGAAGTTCATGCCTTCTTTATATATTACCGGCTTCCAGGTGAACAATAAAGAACTGGAGCCCGCCCGCGACAGCGCTTTGAAGCAGTCGCTGCTTTGCACGGACGAGATCGTGCTGCCGCATGACCAGGCTTCTTTCAGCATCGACTTTGCCGCCGTCAGCCACACTTCCCCAGCAATGACCGAATACCGGTATATCATGGAGGGGCTCGACAAGGAATGGACGTATCTCAAGCCGAACCGCAGGGTCTATTTTACGGGGCTGCAGCCGGGCTCTTATACTTTCCGGGTCAAAGCCGCGGGAGATTATTTTTCCGGACTAAAGGAAAGGGAACTGAGGATAAAGATCCTGCCGCCGTTCTGGGCTACCTACTGGGCTTATTTATGCTACTTTTTGTTGATAGGAGGATTGGCTTGGTATATCTTCCGGCTGTACTCCAACAGGCAGCGGATCAAAAAGGAAAAAGAGATCTATGCTGCCAAGATCGAATTCTTCACGCATGTTGCTCATGAGATCAAAACGCCGCTAACGCTGATCAGGGGCCCGGTGGAGAACCTGCGGGACATGGCCGACACCCTTCCGGTGATCAAGGCCGATGTGATGACGATGGACAGGAATACCGACCGCCTGCTCGATCTGGTCAACCAATTGCTGGATTTTCATAAAACGGAAACCAGTGCGATGACCCTTGCATTTTCCCGGATAAGTATGACCACGCTGTTACGCGAGGCTTGGCTGGCTTTTGAACCGGTTGCCCAAAAAAGAAGGCTTAGCTGGCAGATGCACCTGCCGGAGAGAGATATCTACCTGATAGCGGATAAGGAGGCCTTGTATAAGATCGTCAGCAATCTTTTCAGTAATGCGGCAAAATACGCGGCCAGCAAGGTTGTGCTTCGGATGCCGGACCCCGGCAAGGAAGGCGGTTGCCTGGTCATCGAGATCAGTAATGACGGCGACCTGGTCCCTGGGGAATTAAAGGAGAAGATATTCGAGCCCTTTTACCGGCTGAAAGGAGCTGCGAATCAAAAAGGAACGGGTATCGGCCTGGCGCTTGCCCGGTCCCTGACGGCGTTGCATAAAGGCAGCTTGTATTTGAACGATCAGGGGGATGGAATGAATACATTTATATTGATCTTACCAATGAAATAATATGTCTATGCTACCTGCTGTCTTACTGGTCGATAACGGAGAAGAGTTTGACTGTGCCAGCCGGAAGATCTTCTACGGTCATAAGCGAGCTCATTGCTGCAACGCTGCCGCCATCTTCCGCAGCGCGATGGCCAGTTGAGCCTCTACTGTCTTGACGGAGAGTTCCAGCAGGCGGGCAACATCCTTGTATTTTAACCCATCTTCCTTAATGAGTGAAAAGATGAGCCGGCACCGGGGGGGTAGCTGGTTGATCGCCGCCTGTATCCGTCGGAGGCCTTCGGCATCCAACAGGATGGTCTCGGGATTGGTATCGAACCTGATATACTCATCGCACCGCTCACTGATCTCAACAGTTTGGGCGGCGCCATTATCACGCAGATGATTCAGGGACCGGTTCTTGACAGACACATACAGATAAAGTGCGGGATTGGCGAGGGGCGGCCTGTGATGCCGTTTTTCCCACAGCTTCAGAAAGACGTCGTTGACGATCTCTTCGGCAGATTCTTTTTGATGGACGATGGAATAGCAGAAGCGGAACAGCCGAACAAAGTAGAGCTTATACAGCGCTTCAAAAGCAGCTTCACTGGCTGTTTCGACGGGGTAACTAATCAGGTTTTTAGTAGTTGTATCCATTCCGTGTCTCCTGCTTCATGAGGTGCGCACACAACGCATTGTATACTAAAGGTAAATTTTTTTATTTTCTTTTAAGGGTTTTTTAAAGATCGCGTGTCCTTTCTCTATAGCGTTCACGCATTACACCATCTATGGATCAAGAGAGAATATTCGCTTTATGGGCCAATTACCTGGCTGGTGAAGCTACCCCGGAAGAGATAGAAGAACTGGAATGGGCTTTCCAGGCGAACCCTGATCTTCGCCGCATGGCGCGGCTTTTGCATAGATTGCGTCAATCGCCGCCAAAAGGGATTTCTGAGGAAGAAGAGCAACAAATGCTGCAGCGCGGATTGCAACGGTTCACGAATCAGCCGATACGGTCGCTGCCGGTGATCAAGCGCATTTCTGCGGATGATGCGGCGGCGGGGCTTTCGACAGGGTCTGTCATGCCAATCGGGGCTGTCATGCAGGGAGGCGCAGGATCGGGCCGCCGGGCAAGGTTGTTCCCATGGATGGCGGCTGCCTCCATCCTGGCGCTGATCATCGGAGCGATTGTCTATTCGCGTACCGTGGCGCATTCTTCTTCTGACTCCACTGCCCCTACTACCATTGTCGCTGCCAGAGGCTCCAAAAAGTTCATGCAGTTGGCCGACGGCTCGAAATTGTGGCTCAACGCCGGTGGCAGGATTGTCTTTTCGCCCGGATTTGCCGCCGGAAACAGGGAAATGACACTCGAAGGAGAAGCCTTCTTCGACGTGAAGCATGATGAACAACATCCCTTTATCATCCATACCGGCAGGCTCGATGTCAGGGTACTGGGCACGACACTGAATGTCCGGGCCTACCCCGGCGACTCTACGATGGAGACGACCCTGATCAACGGAAAGGTTGAGATCGATGTTCCGGGTGATGCACAGTCCTCTATTATCCTGCACCCGAATGAAAAAGTAACGATCCCCATGGGTCGCGCGGCCTTCCCCGCGGAAAGGCCGGACAGCGCCATCGCCGGCCAGGCGGTGCATACGCCGGTCACTAATACGCCGATCAAATTTTTCCGCCGTCCTATCGAGCCGGACCGTACAGACGGCACCATCTCGGAAACATCATGGGTATCGAACAAACTGGTGTTCCGGCAGGAAACGCTGGCGGGGATGGCTACGCGGCTGGAAAGATGGTATGATGTGAAGATCATCTTCGACAACGAGCGGTTTCGGAATGATACCCTTAGCGGCACCTTTCCGGAGGAGCCCATCGCCGACGTCATGCACGCCTTGCAGATCACCGCCGGATTTCACTACCGCATCGATAAGGACACTGTGCGGATATGGTAACCATTATAAATAATTAAACAACCAATATGAAATAACAGTTCTCAAACGACCAGCTTGCCCAAAAAAACAGGAAGTGCTGACACACTTCCCGGGTTGGGTATAATCAAGACTGACACCTAATCTCCGCCCGGATTTCAGGTAGCCGATTATTTAACCTCAACATTTCAAATGTATGAAAAAATTGCCTATTCCCTGGTTTGACGATTCCAGGGGATTGAAAAAAATTCTGTTGCTTATGCGACTAACGTCTTGCCTGTTGTTGATAACCTTTCTTCACGTTTCTGCCCATGTCCGATCGCAGGACAAACTGACGGTGAATGTTCGTCAGATCGGCTGGCAACCCTTCTTCGATCTGCTGCAAAAAAAGAGCGACTATACCTTTTTGTACAAGGACAATGTCCTTCCCAGTCATGACAAATTCGATGTGGAAGTCAGCGAACTGACCGTCCCGCAGATCCTGGACAATGTGCTGCAGAACTCACCATTGTCATATCAGTTGATGGCTAATCATCTGATCGTGATCACCTCGCGTGCAAGCCCCGGCATAGATGCGCCCGAAGATATCCGTATCACGGGGAGGATACTGTCGGCCTCGGGCGATCCCCTGGCCGGCGCCACGGTGCATATCAAAGGCAGCGGGGCCGGCACCAGCACCGATAGTACCGGACATTACACCCTAATGGCGCCAGATGACGCTACCCTGGTGATCTCTTATGTCGGCTATGAGACGCAGGAAATCGCGGTCGGATCCCGTACCCGTGTAGATGCCACCCTGACCAGTCTTCCGGGCAGCATCAATGAGGTGGTAGTGATAGGCTATGGGACGGCTCGCAAGAAAGATCTTACCGGGGCGGTATCCGCGATCAATTCGCGTGACATCAATGATCTGCCTGTGGCGGGATCGGACCAGATCATGCAGGGAAAAGCGGCGGGCGTCGCGATTACGCAGGTGACCGGCGCACCCGGCGACGGCGTGTCGGTGATCATCCGGGGGCAGGCCAGCTTTCTCAACAGCGTTCCCTTGTATGTCATCGACGGCATCCCTACCGCAGACGGCATCAACGAAATCTCCCCCAACGATATTGAAAGTATCAGCGTCCTCAAAGACGCGTCTTCTGCCTCGATATATGGAGCGAGGGCTGCCAATGGCGTGGTGCTGATCACCACAAAGAAGGGCAGCAACGGCAAACCAAGGCTTGCTTTGAACGCGTATACGGGCATGCAGACGCCGGAACATTTCATTCCGATGGCGAATTCGACGCAGTATCTCAATGCCTACAATGCCGCGGCGGCAAACGATTATGTGGCCGGGGGAGCTTCCAACAGGGCGCCTTTACCGCTCGGCATGCTGGACACGCTGCCTAATGTGAACTGGCAAAAACAGGTCCTGAAGAACGCGCCTATGAGCGATGCGCAACTCTCCATCAGCGGTGGCGGCGAAGGCACGAAATACATCGTTTCCGCCAATTACCTCGACCAGAAGGGGATGATCTTAAATTCTTCTTTCAGCCGGTTTAATTTGCGGACATCGGTTATCAGTACCCTGAACAAAATCTTCGAGGTAGGAACGAACATCAACCTGGCATATGACAAGACAAGACAGGTGGGAAGTTCCGGCGATGGGTATACGGCCCCCGGCGGCAATAATCCGGGCGCCAGTATTGTGCGTTATGCGTTGTTCAGGACGCCCACTACACCGGTAATCTATCCGAACGGGCCTTACCAGGGACAGTATGTGGATCTGCCGGAGACGGTCAACGGAAATAATGTCTTTGGCGATGGTCTTAACCCGGTGGCTTTGGCTGCCAACACGAACCGTAACTTTTATAACTATACCTTATTGGGAGATGTATACTTGCAGGTGTCGCCGATTGCTCACCTGAAGTTAAAATCCGATTTCGGTACGAACCTGATCATCACGGATTATAAGCAGTTCTTTCCGACCTGGGGCATCCAGCGTATTCAAAATTCACCCAATACGCTGAACCAATCCAACCAGAATAATTTCAATTATAACTGGACCAATACCGCCACTTATGATCTATTGATGGGCAAGCAATCCCTGAACATACTGGCAGGGACTGAGATCATCTACAACGATACGAAAATAATAACGGGCGCCAATACCGGTTTCGCCAGCCAGACATCCGCCTTTCAATACCTGAGTAACGGCACCAGTATCACCCCGGGTGTCGGCGGCAACGAATCGACCTGGGCACTGTCCTCTTTGTTCGGCAGGCTGACCTATCAATATGATGGCAAATATCTCGCCTCCTTCAATTTTCGGCGCGATGGTTCTTCGAAGCTCGACCCATCCGCCCAATGGGGCAATTTCTTCTCGGGATCTGCCGGCTGGAGAATAGACAAAGAGGCCTTCATGCAAAACGTGAAACCCATTTCCCTGCTGAAGCTAAGAGTAGATTATGGTCAGCTGGGTGATCAAAATGCCTTGAGTAACTACGGCTACGCATCCCTTATCGGCAATAACGGCTATTATGCTTACGGTACAACGCCCGCCATCGCCTATACTATAACTGCCAAAGGCAATCCCGGTCTGAAATGGCAGACGACCACGATGGGCGATGTGGGACTTGACGTAGGACTGTTCAGTGACGCCATCACCTTTACAGCCGACTACTACCGCAAGATCACCACCAACCTGCTGCAGGCGCCCCTGGACCCGACCAGTGCGGGCTCGGTTGCCGGCGCCGCTTTCGAGAACAACGGCAAAATACTGAACGAAGGCTTCGAGTTCGAACTATCCTATCGTCATACCATCAATAACGACTGGTCTTATAAC
>Ga0302304_10000764_pt1 | contig 17535 bp, 15 predicted proteins | sample III_Palsa_E2_2_FD_198769 | JGI IMG/M metagenome (GOLD analysis project Ga0302304, IMG submission 198769) | Peat permafrost microbial communities from Stordalen Mire near Abisko, Sweden - III_Palsa_E2_2 | ecosystem: Environmental > Terrestrial > Soil > Palsa > Peat permafrost | place: Sweden...
TAACGGCCCGCCAAACCGCCTATGCCATGCTCGACGGCGCCGTGACCAAACAGGCTACGCTGCTGTCCTACATGGATGTATTTTTATGGGTAGGTATCATGTTCCTGGTTTTTGTACCGGTTGTGCTTATATTCATCAAAAAAGCAAAGAACAAAATAAGCCTGGGAGAGGCTGCGCATTAGGGTGCGGGCTGTTATAAATGAGGTTAGTGCTGAGTCGAAAGTCTTAAGTCGAAAGTCTTAAGTCGAAAGTCGAAAGTCCTGAGTCGAAAGTCTTAAGTCGAAAGTCAAAAAAGCGGAAGATAGCGGGGGCTCACGATGAAGGCCTGTTGACCTCCCTCTGTCGTCCCAACGGCCAGGAAACTCATAGACGCGCGGCAAAGAGGGCAAATCAGATAGTATGAAGGACGCGCCCATGACGCAAAAAAGGAAATAAAGCTTAAATTAGACAAAAATGCTACCAAACAAAACCAAAGCCGAACTGGCGCTCAATCTTGGCCGCGCAATGGCCGAGCTGAGGGTTTTATTGCGCCAGCAAATACAGGAAAAAATAAAAGAGAACGGTGTTAACTTAACGTTCGAAATGCTCGAAGTGTTGTCGTGCTTATGGCGTCGTGACGGAATTATTCAACAGGAAATAGCAGATTACACGCTGCGCGATAAATCGAGCCTGACGTACCTGCTGGATAACCTGGTAAAGCGTAAATTAGTATCGCGGGTTGAGGATGGGAACGACCGGCGCAACAAGCTGATCTTCCTGACGCAGGAGGGCCTCGCTTTAAAAGACCAATTATACCCCTGGGCCATGGAAGTGTACCAGGCCGCTTCGGAAAAACTGGACGAAACGGCACTCGAAACCGCCGTCGCCGTGCTCAACCAGATGACCGTTGCCTTGAAAAAACCATAAATTAGTCCGAAAGTCGGAAAGTCCGGAAGTCCGGAAGTCGGAAAGAGGCTGCGGCCTACGGTTCGGCAAGAATAAATAAGTTATGAAGAAGATTAAACCTAAAAGGCTATAAAATGAAGACCATACTCATCCCGATCGACCTGATCGGCGACACCGAAAACGTACTCCAATACGCCGCCGGCTTTGCCTGTGATGTGCACGTCGAGCACATCATTCTATTAAAAAGCTATTATGTATCGGTATACGAGCAGGTGCTCCCCACGCCGGATTTTGTACAACTTAGCAACGAAGAGGTAGAAGAACACCGACAAATCCTGGAAGCAAACCTGAAGGCGCTGGCCGCTAAGATGCAAAAAACCTGCACTCACACCGTTAAGATAGAAACAGCTTTCAGCAGCCTCCCCCTGTTACGGGCGGTGCATAATACAGTCATCGAAAAACAGCCTAACATGGTAATGATGGGCAGCGACAGCAGCACCCATGAACCCGGCAGCTATTTGGGTGAACAGTTGGTAGCCGTGGGTAGGACAAGCCCGGTCCCCGTAATGGTTATCCCGGAGAATGCGTCGTATCAAAAGATTGAGCGCGTGTTGGTGCCCTGCGATTTTTCGGCAATATCCCGCCTTAGCGCGTTAAAAGGTTTCCATGCCAAACAGCGCTGGCCACACCCGCATTTGCTTGTCCTGAACGTTGATGCTAAGCACCATTTCCATGCAGGCAATAAACAGGTTACCGAAAACCTGGCCGAAATGCTGGAAGGCTATGCATACGATGTACACCACAGCAGCGACGCCGACATCGTTCGGGGTGTGCTTGCTTTCGCTACCCACAACGATGTGCAACTGATCATTGCCCTACCGGGCCAATACAGTTTTTTTTATAACTTAACTCACCGCAACATCACCATTGCTATCACCCTTAACGCGACCAGCCCGGTGTTGATATTAAAGTAGTTTTTTAAAGTCTTGAGTCGAAAGTCTGAAGTCGAAAGTCGTAAACCAATTTTGGCGTTTAGCGGGAAGTCTAACCAGATAAAATCTGTGAAATCAACGCAATCCCGATAGCTATCGGGACGGTGAAATCACAAAAAATAATCACCTGCTCAAAGGCGGCAAAGCATAGGTCCGCTGGGCGCGCATGTACCGCCGGAAGTTGGCTTTTATCATCATAATAAATTCATAGTCGGTCATGGTAGTAACCGTATAATACCCCGGCCGGTAGCGCATCATAAACGAACTCAAATTTTTATCCTTTAACCCGGTTACCCGCGCCACCAGCGTGCGACTAAAACGGTAATCGATCACATTTTGCTCGTAATCTGCCTGTATAAGGTTCCGCAGGTGTGCCGCATTACGCCCGCTGCGGCTGATCGCATTGTAAATAGCATCGATGCTTAGGCCTGCCCCGCCATAGGTCGAATTAACAAAGGCATCAGGGTTCATTGTAGGACTATAGATCATCGCATACTCATTTTTGGTTCGTTCCAGGCGCTGCTCCGGCGTCAGGGCCGAGTCGCGTACGGTAACTTCCCTGAGCTGGATTACGAGGTGCGTTAAATAAATAGCCTGCGGCATTTTATCGGTCACCCTAATCGTGTCAGGGCTGTAATCCTGCCGCGAAAAGATCAGCCGATCTCCCGCCGAAGCGATCACGCTATATTCCCCCTTCAAATTGTTGTAAACTGAAAAGCCTTTGGTCGTATTATGGATATTAACGCTGGCAATGCGTTCTTTTGTGGCCTTATCGAACACAATTCCCTCTACCGGTTTTTCCTGTGCAAGGCAGTTAAAAGCAGCAAAAAACAACAACAGCAAAAGCCGGTAACGCATAATTTGGATAAAAGTAGAACATTGGGCCCATCATCCGGCAAAAATTAACACAAGTTAACGCGGTTGTTACATCCCCGCTTTGTGGAAATAGATCACCCGGACGGATTGCGCCGTCTGTTATTTAATAACAACAAGTATCTGGCCAATATAGATCGAATTCCCATTAAGGTTGTTCAAAGCGCGCAGGTCGTCCACTGATAATCCAAAACGTTTAGAAATGTTATAAAGTGTGTCGCCCTGCTTTACCGCGTAGTTTTTACTTACCGGGGCGGCTTGGGCAGCGGACGAGTCGGGAACGGTGACAGGTGCGGGTGTGGGAATGGATGCGGATGCGGTGGTTGGTGGGGGCGGTTGTACAGCAACCGGAGCTATCGCCGCTGCAACGGGTTTGGGGTTTACCGTATAGTCACCCGTATCGTATTGTTGTAAATTGTATTTTTCAATAATGCCGATAATGATGTCAGAATAATTAGGGTTGGTGGCGTAGCCTGCTTTTTTTAATCCGCGCGCCCATCCGCGGTAGTCGGTTATATCAAGGGTATACAACGAAGCGTAATTTTTCTTCTTCAGAAAATTGGAATGATCCCTGAAGGATTCCTCAGGACTTTGATAAACACGGAAGGCGTCGTTCTTATTGTCGTCGTCTTTATAGTACACTTTGCCGTTCCAGGAGTAGCCTGCTTTTATGCCGAAATGGTTATTGGCCACCCGCGCCAAATCACTGTTGCCCGCGCCAGATTCGTAAAGTCCCTGTGCAAGCGTAATGCTGGCCGGTATACCAAAAGATTTCATTTCCTGCACGGCGATTTGCTTGTATTTATCAATGTATTGCAGCGAAGAAAGCGAGGTGTAACCATTTGAAGGTGCGGTATTATTTTGGCGTACATTGCTGTTATTTCGCCGCGCAATACTGTTGCTTACTGTGTTTTTGTGCGCCGCGCACGCCGTAAAAAAACCAAGTGCTATTGCTAAGAATATTGCTTTTTTCATTTCAATAAATATCAAATCCCCCGCCCGTCCAACCGTGCCGGGTAAATTACGCATCTTTATACGGTGGCTCCAATAACTTTGTTCGGTCAAATATATTTTCATGTTTACTCCCTCTTTTACAAATTTGCACATCACAACCATTCCATCGTCATAAAACATCTGCACATTTGCACACTTCGTGCGCCATAGCTTAATTCAACCGCCGAAGCTTCAGCAAAGGAGGTAGCGATGGCACATCCCTCCGGCCATGAACTATGAGCTATGAACTCTCTCACATCCGCATATCTGCACATCAAAACCATCCGGACATCATAAATTCGCTCAAATTCCACCCAATTGTTATGCATGCATACAATTCATACCGAATACCGTTTTAAACTTTGGTCTATTTATGTAAATTTTATATTTCGCTATCGAATAGAAAACCTCCCTGTTGTTCTGTTTATATAATACAAAAACAAATAATATACTAATTTCAAATTCTCAATTTGCACCTTGCTATTCCTACGGGCTATTTCTACCTTGCCAATCACAAAAGTATAAACCTATAAGTAAAATTATTGCCGGCGCTTCTTTAAAGGATGCGTTTGCCTTAATAAAAGATATATGAGCACAGTCGGTACCGAAGCAGCTACAGAATTGAACCGTTACAGCAAAACGTTAACGCAGGACCCAACGCAACCGGCGGCACAGGCCATGCTTTATGGTATTGGATTGACCGATGACGACCTGAAAAAGGCGCAAGTGGGTGTGGTGAGTATGGGCTACGATGGCAATACCTGCAATATGCACCTCAACGACCTGGCTAAACTGGTAAAACAGGGCGTTTGGAAAGAAAATTTAGTGGGGCTGATATTTCATACCATTGGCGTAAGCGATGGCATGAGCATGGGCACCGACGGAATGCGCTACTCGCTCGTGAGCCGTGATGTGATCGCCGATTCCATCGAGGCGGTTTGCGGGGCTCAGTATTATGATGCACTGATAGCGCTGCCCGGCTGTGATAAAAATATGCCCGGCTCGGTAATGGCCATGGGGCGGCTGAACAGGCCCTCGATCATGGTTTACGGCGGCACGATCAAAGCAGGTCATTATAAAGGCGAAGATTTAAATATTGTTTCGGCTTTTGAGGCATTAGGCAAAAAGATAGCCGGCCAGATGGACGAGATCGATTTTAAAGAGATCATCCGTAACTCCTGCCCGGGAGCAGGCGCCTGCGGCGGCATTTACACGGCAAATACAATGGCTTCGGCTATCGAGGCTTTGGGAATGAGTTTACCTTATTCGTCATCAAACCCGGCAGTGAGCGAGGAAAAAAAGGCTGAATGCCTGGCTGCCGGAAAAGCGATCAAATTGCTGCTGGAACGCGACATTAAACCTTCGGATATCATGACGCGCGAGGCCTTTGAAAATGCCATCACGGTTGTTATGGTTTTGGGCGGATCAACCAACGCGGTGTTACACCTCATTGCGATCGCTAATAGCGTCGGCATCAAATTAACGCAGGATGATTTCCAGGAAGTGAGCAACCGCATACCGGTTTTGGTGGATATGAAGCCAAGCGGTAAGTATATGATGGAAGATTTGCATAAGGTTGGCGGCGTTCCCGGCGTGATGAAATATTTGCTAAAGAAAGGCTGGCTGCACGGCCATTGCCTTACCGTAACGGGCAATACGCTGGCGGAGAATTTATTGGCGGTGCCTGATTTGGATTTTGAAGAACAACATGTGGTAATGCCCGCGGAACGACCTGTGAAGGCAACCGGGCACTTACAAATATTATATGGCAACCTGGCCGTTGGGGGCAGCGTGGCGAAGATCACCGGGAAGGAAGGCCAAAAGTTTGAAGGGCCGGCCCGTGTATTTGACGGCGAATTTGACTTGATTGACGGTATTACCAGCGGCAGGGTTAAACCCGGAGATGTGGTGGTGATCAGGAACATCGGCCCAAGAGGTGCGCCTGGCATGCCCGAAATGCTAAAACCCACGGCCGCTATCTTCGGCGCCGGCCTGGGGGCTTCAGTTGCTTTAATTACGGACGGACGCTTTTCGGGCGGCACCCATGGTTTCGTCGTCGGTCACATCACTCCCGAAGCCTATAATGGCGGAACGCTTGCATTGGTTAAAGATGATGACACCATAGAGATCGACGCAATCAAACGGACCATGACCCTGAAGGTGAGTGATGAAGAAATTGCCGCACGCCGCGCGCAATGGGTGCAGCCAGCACTCAAAGCCACAAGAGGTTTGTTATACAAATACGCCAAGCAGGTAAGCACGGCGGCTGACGGGTGTGTTACGGATGCCCCCTAACCCCCTAAAGGGGGAATTGATGAGCGGATGTGCAGATGAGAAGATATGCAAATGTGCAGATGTGCAAATGAGAAAAATATAACAATGAGATATTAAATCCGAATTTGAATCCGGATAGCTATCGGGACCGAATTCCGAAATAAAAAATAATATGGAAGCTGTACAGGAAACAATCAGCGCGAAACCAATCGTTGAGATCATACCGGAACCCGTAGAATCGAAGGTGCTATCCGGCTCCGAGGCTCTTTTGGATGCTTTGCTCATCGAGGGGGTGGATATCATTTTTGGATATCCCGGTGGCGCTATCATGCCGATATACGATGCGTTGTTTGATTATAAAGAAAAATTAAACCATATACTGGTGCGCCACGAGCAGGGCGGCATACATGCCGGGCAGGGCTATGCGCGCACCTCGGGTAAAGTGGGAGTGGTGTTCGCCACCAGCGGACCGGGCGCTACCAACCTGGTAACCGGTTTGGCAGATGCGCAAATCGATAGCACGCCGTTGGTATGTATCACCGGCCAGGTATTTGCCCATTTATTGGGTACCGATGCGTTCCAGGAAACCGACGTGATCAACATTACGACACCAGTTACCAAATGGAACTACCAGGTAACCGATGCCAATGAAATTCCCGAAGTAATAGCCAAAGCTTTTTACATTGCCCGCAGCGGCAGGCCGGGGCCGGTTTTGGTGGACATCACCAAAAATGCCCAGATCCAAAAGTTTGATTATAAAGGATATACACCCTGCAAACACATAAGGAGCTACCGGCCCAAGCCTATCGTCAGGCCAAAGTACCTACAAGAGGCTGCCGAGCTGATCAACCAGGCGAAAAAGCCATTTGTGATTTGGGGCCAGGGTGTGATTTTGGGTAGCGCTGAGCAGGAATTTAAGGCATTTATCGAAAAGAGCGGCATTCCTTCCGCATGGACGATATTGGGTGCAGGCGCAATTCCGACCGATCACCCTTTGAGCGTAGGGATGCTGGGCATGCACGGCAACTACGGCCCCAACGTGCTCACCAACGAATGCGATGTATTGATCGCGATCGGTATGCGTTTTGACGACCGCGTTACCGGACGCCTTGATAAATACGCCAAACAGGCAAAGGTTATTCACCTGGATATAGACCCCGCCGAGATCGACAAGAATGTAAAAACTACCGTACCGGTTTGGGGTGACTGTAAGGAAACTTTGCCGATGCTTACTGCCCTGGTCGAAGAAAAAACCCATACGGAATGGCTGGCTAAATTTACAGAATACATGCGGCAGGAAGTGGCCGAAGTTATCCAAAACGAGCTTAACCCTACTACGGCCGAATTAACCATGGGCGAGGTAATACGGGAATTGAATGAATTGACACATGGCGAGGCTGTTATAGTTAGCGATGTGGGCCAGCACCAAATGGTAGCCTGCCGCTACGCCAAACTCAATAAAACGCGCAGCAACATTACCAGCGGAGGCCTTGGCACCATGGGTTTTGCGCTGCCTGCCGCTATCGGCGCCAAATTTGGCGCATTGGACAGACCGGTTGTTGCCATCATAGGAGATGGGGGTTTCCAGATGACGCTGCAGGAATTGGGGACCATTATGCAAACGGGCATTGATGTGAAGATCATTATTCTTAACAATAGATTTCTGGGGATGGTACGCCAATGGCAGGAGTTGTTTAACCAGCGCCGCTATTCGTTTGTGGACATTGAAAGCCCCGATTTTGTAAAGCTGGCATCAGCCTACGGCATTGCCGGGAAAATGGTGGATGACAGGAAGGACCTTGCCGGCGCATTGAAGGAAATGATGGAAAACAAAGGCGCGTTCGTGCTGGAAGTGATGGTGACCAAGGAAAATAATGTTTTTCCGATGGTGCCGCAGGGATGTAGTGTGTCGGAGATAAGGTTGAAGTAACCCCCCAACCCCCTAAAGGGGGAGTTAAAACCTAAAGGGGGTAAATGCCTAAAGGAGAGCAAAAACCTAAAGGGAAACTTAAATGAAGAAAAAATGAGTAACCAGGATACAGAAAAGCAGGAGTTTAATATCACGGTTTACACCGAGAACCAGATCGGCTTGCTAAACCGGATAGCGATCATATTTACGCGGCGAAAGATCAACATCGATAGTTTGAATACTTCACCATCGGAAATTGAAAGTATTCACCGCTTTAACATCGTGATCACTGAATCTGAGGATGTGGTCCGCAAGCTTTGCCGCCAGATTGAGAAACAGGTGGAAGTGTTGAAGGCGTATTACCACACCAACGAGGACGTGATCTGGCAGGAATTGGCACTTTACAAGGTATCCACCGAGGTGATTGCTGAAAAGGTAAGCGTAGAAAGGCTTCTGCGCGAAAATGGAGCGCGGGCCGTAGTCATCCGGAAGGACTATACGGTATTTGAAACCACCGGCCACCGCGAGGAAACCGACAATCTGATCAATATTTTGCAGCCTTTTGGTCTGATAGAATTTGTGCGTAGCGCGAGGGTAGCAATTATTAAGGATAGCGAGGGTTTTAACGCCAAGATACGTGAGTTCGAACGCCTCGAACCCGGTGAAGACGTGATTGAAAATGAATTTTTGAATGACGGGGATAAAGTGTTTACGATGTAGCTCGCCCCCCGGCCCCCTGAAGGGGGAGTGATGGCTGGCTAAAGAATACGACTATTAAAAATTCAGCATGGAAAAAATTCAAGAAATAGACACGCTCGAGAGCTCCCCCTTTAGGGGGCCGGGGGGCGGTTATCCTTCGGCTTATGAAGCTATTAAAGCGGCCACCGAGGCCAGCGGGTTTACGATGCCTTCGGAAGTGCTAACCTGTTCCTTGCTTAAAACACTTGCGGCATCAAAATGCGGCGGCAGGTTTTTGGAATTGGGTACCGGTACCGGCTTGTCGACCACGTGGATTTTGGATGGCATGGATGAAAAGTCGACCTTAATTTCGATTGATAATGATGAGACATTCTTAAACATTGCAAAGGAGAATTTAGGCGTGGACAAACGCTTAAAGCTCATCTGCAGCGACGGCGGCGAATGGATAACTAAAAACAGCCGTCAGCGCTTTGATTTTGTCTTTGCGGATACCTGGCCAGGCAAATATTTGCTGCTGGATGAAGTGCTTGACATGGTTGAAAAAGGCGGCTTTTATATCATAGATGATATGCTCCCGCAGCAAAACTGGCCCAGGGGTCATGCCGAAAAGGCGGCGCAATTGATGGCCGACCTTGACAGCCGGGAAGACATCATTTTAACCAAAATGGGCTGGGCAACGGGCATAGTAATTATAGCGAAAAAATAGGTGAAAGGCGAAAGGTGAAAGGTTCGATTGTTGCAAATGGATAAATCAATTAAAAACAAGCACATAATAAAACAAGCATCGGTGTAATCAAAAAACAACCGGTATAATCCAAAAAAAAGCATCGGTGAAATCAAGATAAAATCGGTGTAATCCAAAAAACAAAAAAGATGGCAAAATTAATTTTCGGTGAAACGGAAGAAAACGTAGTAACCCGCGATGAGTTCCCTTTATCAAAGGCCCAGGAAGTATTGAAAAACGAAACGGTAGCGGTTATCGGCTACGGCGTACAGGGGCCAGGCCAGGCGCTCAATCAAAAAGACAACGGCATCAATGTGATTGTCGGACAGCGTAAAGGCACCAAAACCTGGGACAAAGCTGTAAACGACGGCTTTGTACCCGGGGAAACACTTTTTGAAATTGAGGAAGCCCTCGAAAAAGGAACCATTATTTGCTACCTCCTGAGCGACGCTGCCCAGATTGAACTTTGGCCTACGGTGAAGAAACACCTCACAGCCGGAAAAGCTTTATATTTTTCACATGGCTTCGGCATTACGTTCAAAGAGCAAACAGGCATTATACCTCCTGCTGATGTCGACGTATTCCTGGTTGCTCCAAAAGGCTCCGGTACTTCACTGCGCCGGATGTTTTTGCAGGGCCGCGGGCTCAATTCGAGCTACGCTATCTTCCAGGATGCAACCGGAAAGGCTAAAGACAGAGTTGTTGCGCTCGGTATTGCGGTAGGAAGCGGTTATTTGTTCGAAACCACCTTCAAAAAAGAAGTATTCAGCGATTTAACCGGCGAACGCGGTACGCTGATGGGTTGTATCCAGGGCGTATTCGCCGCTCAATACGATGTGCTGCGCAGCAATGGTCATTCACCTTCCGAAGCATTTAACGAAACAGTAGAAGAACTAACGCAATCATTGATGCCGCTGGTTGCCGAAAATGGCATGGATTGGATGTACGCCAATTGCTCGACCACCGCACAGCGCGGCGCTCTTGACTGGTGGAAGAAATTCCGCGATGCCACCAAACCGGTATTTGAAGAACTGTACAAAAGCGTAGCTACCGGTAAAGAATCACAACGCTCGATCGACTCGAACAGCCAGCCAGACTATCGCGAAAAATTGAACGTTGAATTAAAAGAACTCCGCGACAGCGAAATGTGGCAAGCCGGCAAAACGGTAAGGAGTTTGAGGCCGGAGAACCAGGTGGTGGAAGTCTGAACTCGTCCCGATAGGTATCGGGATTGGAATTTGGCAGAATTTGATTGCATGGCGTTGTGGAATATTTGAATTAAAGGATTAGCATACGAAATTAATGCAAGCTGTTAAAAGGAGCGTAGAGGAGTTTGCTGATTCGACAAGCCGGATCATCGGTTGTGCGATGGCGGTGCATCCGGCGTTGGGCAATGGCTTCCAGGAAGTAATTTATCAGCGGGCACTTGAGTTGAAATTGGACTTCTCCGGTTTAAAATTTATACGGGAAATGGACATGCCGATATTTTATAAAGGCATTGAAATGGCTCCAGACGGGTAGACTTCTTTGTAGAAAACGAGATAATGGTTGAACTAAAAGCGCTTGTTATTTTGCAGGATGTACATTTAGCACAGGCAATTAACTATCTCGAGGCTTACAATATAAAAACCGGGTTGCTCATAAATTTCGGCGGCATTAGCCTCGAGTTTAAAAGATTGCACAACAGGAAATATAAACCGCTTTGAGATCGCTTGATTATGAAATTCAAAAAATTCCACTAATTCAATCCCGATAGCTATCGGGACGAGTGCAAACAAGAGAAATGATATTAGAAGTCGCGATATTAAATGTGATACCCGGGCGCGAGGATGAATTTATAAAAGCGTTCGCGCAAGCGCAGGAGATCATATCGAAAATGACGGGGTATATCTCGCATCAGTTAAAGAGATGTACTGAAAATACCAGCCGGTTTATTCTGCTGGTAGAGTGGGAAAAGCTGGCCGACCATACCGAAGGATTCAGAAAATCTGATGAGTACCAGGAATGGAAAAGGCTGCTGCATCATTTTTATGATCCGTTTCCGACGGTGGAGCATTATGGCCCCCTAACCCCCTAAGGGGGAAACAAAGGGGCAAATATTTATTAAATATGAATAAACACAAGAATATTGGACTAAAAACACCCCTTTCGGGGGGTTGGGGGACCTATGGGACTATCTAAAAAAATATTAGTAATACCGGGCGATGGTATCGGTGCTGAAGTAACCACCTGGGGCAAGGCCGTGCTGGAAAAGATCGCCGCTGTTTATGGCCATACGTTTACCTATGACGAGGCCCTGATGGGCCATGTTGCCATTGAGGCTACCGGCAGCCCGCTGCCGGATGAAACGCTTGAAAAAGCAAAAGCCAGCGACGCTATTTTGTTTGGCGCCGTGGGCCATGCTAAATATGATAATGACCCGACGGCTAAAGTAAGGCCGGAACAGGGTTTGCTGGGCATACGCAAGGCTTTGGGACTTTATGCCAACCTGCGCCCGATTGTGCTTTTTGATGAGTTGCTGGACGCGTCGAGCTTAAAACCGGAAATATTGAAGGGCACGGACATCCTGTTCTTCCGTGAGCTGACAGGCGATGTATATTTTGGCGAGAAGAAACGCAGCGATGACCGTAATACCGGGTCGGACCTGATGATCTACCATCGCTACGAGGTGGAGCGTATTGCCCGCAAAGCATACGAGGCGGCACGTTTACGGAGCCATCGGCTTTGTTCGGTAGACAAGGCCAACGTTTTGGAAACATCGCGTTTGTGGCGCGAGGTGGTGCAGGAGATCGCCAAAGAATATCCCGACGTAGAAACCGAGCACATGTTTGTAGATAATGCCGCGATGCAATTGGTTAAGAACCCGAAAAAATTCGATGTGGTGCTTACAGCCAACCTGTTTGGGGATATTCTGACCGACGAGGCATCGCAGATCGCGGGTTCGATGGGTATGCTGGCATCCGCGTCGATCGGTGACGGCACCGGCTTTTTTGAGCCGATACATGGCTCGGCGCATGATATTGCCGGGCAGGATAAGGCCAACCCGCTTGCATCGATCCTTTCAGTGGCATTGATGCTGGAGATCAGCTTCGGATTGAAGGAAGAAGCCAGAAAGATAACTGAAGCTATTGACAAAACATTGAAGGCAGGTTACCGTACCGGCGATATTGCAGACAGCAAAACCGAAAAGGACAAGATATTGGGAACAACGGCTATGGGTAAGAAGGTGCTGGAATTTCTTTGATGTGCGGATGTGCAAATATGCAGATGTGCGGATGAGGGAGAATGCATCAATATGAATGATGGCTTATATAGGATATTTAAATTCGAATAATTGACCCGATGTGGGTAAAAAGATGTGATCAAAAAATCGCACATCTCATGCCGATAGCTATCGGGACTCACATCTAAAATCTAAAAATATGATACACGATCCGAATCGAGTCTATGTTTTTGATACCACGCTCCGCGACGGCGAGCAGGTACCGGGCTGTCAGTTAACCACCCCCGAAAAAATCGAGATTGCCAGGGAACTGGAGGAGCTGGGGGTTGATATAATCGAAGCAGGTTTCCCCATATCAAGCCCGGGTGATTTTCAAAGTGTAGTTGAAATTTCAAAGGTCGTACGCAATCCCACCATTTGCGCGCTCACCCGTGCCAATAAAGGTGATATCGACGTAGCGATCGAATCGTTGCAATACGCAAAAAATCCCCGTATCCACACCGGCATCGGCGCATCTGATCAGCACATCAAACATAAATTCAACAGCACCCGCGAAGAGATATTACACCGTGCCGTTGATGCCGTTAAATATGCCAAGCGATCAGTGGAGGATATCGAGTTTTATGCGGAGGATGCCGGTCGTGCGGATATAAATTTTCTGGCACAGATGATAGAGGCGGTAATTGCCGCCGGCGCCACAGTTGTAAATATACCCGACACCAACGGCTATTGCCTGCCCAATCAGTACGGCGAAAAAATTAAATTTTTAAAAGATAATGTACAGAATATAGATAAAGCGATCATCTCGGCCCATTGTCATAACGATCTGGGGCTGGCTACCGCAAACTCCATCGCCGGCCTCCAAAATGGCTGTCGCCAGGTAGAGGGTACCATCAACGGCATCGGCGAACGTGCAGGCAATACCTCACTGGAAGAAGTAGTGATGATACTAAAAACACACCCGGTTTTAGGCTTGCATACCCATATCAACACGCGTAATTTTTACGAGATCAGCCAGTTGGTGCGCACCCAGATGCACATGCCGGTACAGGCCAACAAGGCCATCGTGGGCGCAAACGCTTTTGCCCACAGTTCGGGCATTCACCAGGATGGCTTTTTGAAGAACCGCGAAAACTACGAGATCATTAAACCCGAAGATGTGGGCTTTCCAAGCGCAAGCATTGTGCTTACCGCGCGCAGCGGCAGGCATGCATTAAAATTCCATTTGGAGCGATTGGGGTATAAACTGGATAAAGCCGGTTTAGATGTTGCCTACAAACTATACCTCGAAATGGCCGACGCCAACAAAGGAATTAAAGATACTGACCTGTTAATGCTGATGACCGGTGTAAACACATATAGTCAGTCGTAACCATTAAACTAATAAACTTAAAAAATGAGCAATACATTATTTGATAAGGTGTGGGACGCACACGTGATCCGCAAGATTGAAGGCGGCCCGGACGTGCTGTTTATCGATCGTCACCTTGTTCATGAAGTAACAAGCCCGGTGGCATTTTTAGGGTTGAAAAGCAGGGGCATAAAGGTTTTATACCCCGATCGCACCTTCGCGACCGCCGACCACAACACGCCAACCATCAACCAGCATTTACCCGTTGCCGACCCGCTTTCGGCAAACCAATTGGACGCTTTAGAAACAAACTCCAATGAATACGGTATCAGCTATTGGGGACTCGGTCACCAAAAAAATGGAATAGTACACGTTATCGGGCCCGAATATGGTATTACCCAACCCGGCGCTACGATCGTTTGCGGCGACTCACATACCTCCACCCACGGCGCCTTCGGTGCCATTGCCTTTGGCATCGGCACTTCCGAAGTAGAAATGGTTTTGGCAACACAGTGCATCATGCAGCCAAAGCCAAAAAAGATGCGCATTACCCTTAACGGTAAGCTGGGCAGAGGCGTTGTGCCAAAGGATGCTGCTTTGTTTATTATTTCGCAGTTGAGCACATCAGGCGCTACCGGTTATTTTGTGGAGTACGCCGGCGAAGTTTTCGAGAATATGAGCATGGAGGGCCGGATGACGGTTTGTAACATGAGCATTGAGATGGGCGCCCGTGGTGGAATGATAGCGCCGGACGAAACCACCATTGATTATGTAAAGGGCCGCGAATTTACTCCTAAAGGTGCAGCCTGGGATAAAGCACTGGCATATTATAAAACGCTAAAGAGTGACGCTGACGCTGTTTTTGATAAGGAATTTACTTTCGACGGCAGCAAGATCGAACCGATGATCACTTATGGGACAAACCCGGGCATGGGTATGAGCATTTCGCACGATATACCGGATGCTGAACAGGTTGAAGGGGGCGCCGCTACGTATGAGAAATCGTTAAACTACATGGGTTTCCATGAAGGCGACCACATGCTGGGCAAAAAGGTAGATTACGTTTTCGTAGGCAGCTGCACCAACGGTCGTATCGAAGACTTCCGGGCGTTTACTTCCCTGGTAAAAGGCAAGCACAAAGCTGATGGAGTTACCGTTTGGCTGGTGCCGGGCTCGCATATTGTTGAAAGCCAGATCAGGGAAGAAGGTTTGCTGGATATATTGAATGAAGCAGGCTTTACCCTTCGTCAGCCCGGTTGTTCGGCCTGTTTGGCCATGAATGACGACAAAGTCCCGGCAGGCAAATACGCGGTAAGTACCTCGAACCGTAACTTCGAGGGGCGCCAGGGCCCCGGTGCGCGCACCATGCTGGCCAGCCCGCTGGTAGCCGCGGCGGCAGCTGTTACCGGAAAGGTGACCGACCCAAGGGAGCTGATTGAGGAATTGGTTTAGGTTAGAGACTGGAGATTAGAGACCAGAGATTAGGAAAGAAAACATTAATCGGTGAAATCATCAAAAAATCGGTGAAATCCCAAAAATAACAAAATCGGTGAAATCAAAAGTAATCGGTGTAACTAAGCGCAGCGACCTCATGAACGCCGCTGAAAATAAACAACACGTGAATAATCCCAAACAATAATGGCTTACGATAAATTTAATATAGTTAAAAGTACGGCGGTGCCGCTTCCGATAGAGAACGTGGATACCGACCAGATCATCCCAGCCCGCTTCTTAAAGGCTATAGAACGTGTTGGCTTTGGCGATAACCTTTTCCGCGACTGGCGCTATAACAGTGACAATACGCCCAAAAAGGATTTTGTATTGAACAACCCTACTTACAGCGGAAAAATCCTGGTTGGGGGCAAAAACTTCGGTTCCGGCTCCTCACGCGAACACGCCGCCTGGGCCGTTTACGACTATGGCTTCCGTTGTGTGGTGTCGAGCTTTTTTGCGGATATCTTTAAAAATAACTGCTTAAATATCGGTGTGCTGCCAGTGCAGGTTAGTCCCGGGTTTTTGGAAAAGATGTTTACTGCGATTATCGGTGATCCCAAGACTGAGATCGAAGTAAACCTGCCTGAGCAGACTATCACCATCCTCCCGACCGGCGAAAAAGAAAGCTTCGATATCAGTTCCTACAAAAAGGATAATTTGACGAATGGTTTTGACGATATCGATTACCTGCTAAATATCAAATCGGATATAAAGGAGTTTGCTGCGAGTCTGCCGCTCTAAAAGGAATCAGGAAGCAAGTTTCAGGAGTCATGAAAAAAGATAAAGGTCAACAAGACCTTATTTTAACCTTGGCTCCAGACTCCTGACTCTCAAATCGTCACTCAACCGAACCAAAGAAAACCCGGCTCATGAACAGAAGAAAAATAGAAATAATGGACACCACGCTTAGGGATGGCGAACAAACATCCGGCGTGTCGTTTTCCATTTCGGAGAAACTTACGATCACGCAGCTTTTACTTGAGGAGCTAAATGTCGACAGGATCGAAATTGCCTCGGCCCGTGTTTCGGAAGGTGAATTCCAGGCGGTAAAAAGCATTTTGAGCTGGGCCGAAGAGAATGGCTATACCGACCGCATCGAGGTATTATCATTTGTTGATAATGGGGTATCGATCGATTGGATGATACAATCAGGGGTTAAAGTACAAAACCTGTTAACTAAGGGGTCGCTAAACCATTTAACCCACCAGCTTAGAAAAACACCCGAGCAACATTTTTGCGAGATTGGCAAGGTGATTACGCTTGCACAGAACAAAGGGATTCAAACGAATGTTTACCTGGAAGACTGGAGCAATGGCATGCGCCATTCACCAGCCTATGTTTATGAGTTATTGGATTTCTTATCGACACAGCCGGTTAAGCGGATACTCCTTCCGGATACCCTCGGCATTTTAACGCCAGAAGAAACCTTCCGATTCGTGAGTGATATCCGGTCGGCTTACCCGGCATTGCATCTTGATTTTCACGCGCACAACGATTATGACCTGGCCATTGCCAATGTATTACAAGCTGTAAAAGCCGGCGCCAACGGTTTACACTTAACGGTAAACGGAATGGGTGAGCGCGCCGGAAATGCAGCCATGGCAAGCACCGTTGCGGTTTTGAACGATTTTGAGCCGGAGGTGGAGATCGGGCTGAAAGAATCGTCCATTCACAAGGTCAGTAAACTCGTGGAAACATTTTCGGGGATCAGGATACCCTCCAATAAGCCGATCGTCGGCGCCAACGTTTTCACCCAAACCGCCGGCGTTCATGCCGACGGCGACAGCAAGCATAATCTTTATTTTAACGACCTGCTGCCGGAGCGTTTCGGCCGAAAACGCGAATACGCTTTAGGCAAAACTTCCGGGAAGGCCAACATCGAAAAAAATCTTTTGGAACTTGGCCTGAAGCTCAATGATGCCGATCTCAAGAAAGTTACCGAAAGGGTGATTGAGCTGGGCGACCGGAAAGAAGTGGTGACCAAAGAAGATTTGCCTTATATTATTTCGGATGTGCTGGACAGCAGCCTGTACCAGCAGAAGGTTATTGTTGAGTCGTATGTACTCATGAATGCCATGGGTTTGCGTCCATCAGCAACTATTTCGGTAAGCATGGAAG
>Ga0302304_10000768_pt1 | contig 17474 bp, 10 predicted proteins | sample III_Palsa_E2_2_FD_198769 | JGI IMG/M metagenome (GOLD analysis project Ga0302304, IMG submission 198769) | Peat permafrost microbial communities from Stordalen Mire near Abisko, Sweden - III_Palsa_E2_2 | ecosystem: Environmental > Terrestrial > Soil > Palsa > Peat permafrost | place: Sweden...
CCCGACCGTGATTACTACCGTGGTTACCGCGCCTGATGGCACAACTACCAACACCTATGTAATCACCATAAACCAGGTACCATCGGTACCGGTAGATGTGGTGAACAGCATAGCCCCGGGAGCACCTGTAAGCGATGTGGCTGTAAACGATGGTATCGTGGTTCACCAGGCCTTATCACCAAATGGTGATGGTATTAACGATGTGTTAACTATCGACGGTTTGCAGAAATACAGCAATAACCGCTTATCCATCATGAATAGTAACGGTGTGGCAGTATTCTCGGCACAAAACTATGATAACGTAAACCATGTGTTCGACGGGCATTCCAACAAAGGGGTGATGCAGGCGCCGGGTACTTATTTCTATGTGCTGCAATATAAAGATGGCAACGCCACTAAAACTAAAACAGGCTTTATTGTGCTGAAATATTAGACTTAGCAACCGAATTAAAGGCAAAGATCAATCTGCAATGAATGAAAACTATGCTACAAATTGAATTAAACGATGCCACCCTGGTCAAAAAGTTGCCGGGCTTTACTAGTGGATACGCTATGGTTAATGGTATTCAACTGCGGCCGGAAACCTGGTGGTTATACCGCGAAATGATGCCGCTTTTGGCAAAAAAATATAAGGTGATCGCAGTTGGATATCCGCGGTATGGGCGGTTCGGATAAACCAGCCGACGGCTATGATAAAAAAACCATGGCCGGCGATATTCTAATATAATTAAGCACAGTAAAAACAGCAAGTATTTTGCACTAACCAATTAAGGTACAATAATTTAACTTGCTATTTATAAAAATTACTATAAGTTTATCTTTAATTAAATACCTTACCTAAATACACAACCAAATGGAAAGCTTGCACCTGCATTTCGCACTTAACGAGGAAAAAGAATATTTTATCCAGGCCAATGGCCACACCGAAAAACTTCAATCGTACGTAAACAATCCCGGCAAATTGCAAGAGCACCGGCTGTTGAATGCCGCGCTTGGGATAATACCCGAAAGCCATTTACATTTAATAACATATTACGTTGAAAATTTGCAGCTTCCGGCAGATGAGGTATGCCGTATCAGCGTTGTTTCTACTGCAAAAGATCCAAACGCGATATTGCCCGACCTGGTAGCTACCTTTATGCATGCATCACCCGAAACGCATGAACAGGTTTTGTTGAAGGATGCTCATCAAAACACACCAATGCCGCTTGTGCTTTCGCGCCTGGGTGTAAAGCCTGACCTTTTGCAATCGCTAAGTTCGGCCAACCGCAGGTCTGTTAAAATAGGGGCATCTTTGCTTATTGATCCACCGCTGGCAAATGCGCAGTCAATTGTATTTAGTCACCCCGAGATAGGCTCGCTTGACAATAACATAATGGTAAGCATTTTTGATAAATACCTGCAGGATCATAATGATTTTACGCAGCTTGTCAATTACATCAGTAATAACCCCGATACAACAACCAATTCGTGGTATAAAAAATCATACGCGTTAAAAGTTGACCCGGTTACATTGGCCGAGTCGCCAATGGAGCCAACCACTCAAACATTTAGCGACGGTAAGCAAATGGAATGGCCTACAGATGAAGCCACGCAAAAGAAAGTTATCCCTCAGTATGAATTAAGCGACGAGCAATCGGGATCGGCAAACGGCGGGGTTATTTCGGCATCTGCCGGGACGATCCAATCGGTACTTAAAAAAATAAAAAATGACGAGGCTTTTAAAGGTTCTTTATGGTCGCGTCCGCAAGGGGTTATCACCAATAATCAAACTAATGTAGCCTCGGCCGTTATTACCGCGCCTGCTGCCGAATCGGCAAATACCGACCTGGCCGCAGCTCCCGAAAATTGGTCTGTAAAATTCGAATCGACCTTACAATACGGATTGGAGTTATTAGCCGACAGTTTTAAGTTTGAAAATAACACTATAACAGTCCCCGTAAATAACTGGCCTAATCGGGTGTTGAGTGTTTATATTGAATATCAAACCGCAGATGGTACACCAATAACCTGGGAAATATTAAAAGACACCGTAGAAGGGTACGACCTGGTGAAATCGGATGCGGTTATGAGTACTATATTCGCTAACTTTTTTGATAATAGAAAGTCATCTACCACCAAGTTTTACTGGGGCTTATTAAGCGCTGGTAACAACGTTTTTGGCATACCTTTCCCTACCCAGGATATTGATATCAACTTTAAATGGCCGCATGATAAAGCTACTAAAGCTGCTATTGCCTCAAGAGCCAAAATATATCTGGGCGGGTTTGGTGGCGGCCGCGCCTTTACAGATTGGGACACAGATATTGATTTGGCCGGCCTGCTGGCTACCGGTATATTAAACTACGGCGTAACAGCGGCCAGCATGGCGTTTACCATTGCCGTATTAGGCCCAATGAAAGCGGCTTTAGATAAATCGAAACTTAAAATAGCGGTGATAGTTTTATCAATACACCTGGGGGTTGCCGCAACGGTAGTATCCATAGGGTTTTGGAAAAACGGAAACTCCAAAATGGTGCTTTCTAAACTATCTAACTTTGTGGCCAGCTTCCTGTTTGGTCAAGTTGCCGAATACCTGGTAGAAAAAATACTGCAGGAAGCCATTGTTGATTTAGCTAAAATAGGTATTGGCCAGCTTACCACGCAGCAATTGTTACAACAAGTTCCGTATGCCGGCTGGGCGCTTAAAGCAGTAAGTGTAGCGTCAGATGTGGCCTCGTTAGCAGCAACTACTATACAGTGCCTTGGTTCGCCCGCTACTTATGAAATGCAGATAGTAAGCACCATGGACCTTACTGTAACCGTAAAGCCAGACCCGGCGCATGGTACAGAACATCAAGACCCAATTTGGCCAATGGTAGGCAATCATTTTGTAATGACGCTTAAATATCCAAAAAACGGAAGTTTTCAGGGTGGTACAACTTTTGTAAAAGCCGGGCCAATGCCGGCTGGCAAATCCGCGCCGATAATTATTACGTTTAGTAAAGTGCCGGCAGGCGGGCAGGTAGAAGTTACCACCATCATCTATTCGAGCGCAGATTGGATTGCAGGCCGTTGGGATAGCGGGCCTAAAGCCGCCACGCCTGATATTCAAGGCAAACTGGCTTTTACAGGCGCTATAGTTGAAAGCCTGGTACCACTTACGCCATCAACAACATACAGCGAAAAGCAAAGAGTTGGTTTTGATGCGCAATCCAACAAACACAACTGGATCATTACTTCTTTTGCAATAGATCAAAAATATAAGGCCGACCTGGAAAGCGGCACATTAACGGCCGGTTTCCTGCAAGAATTTAAAAATAACGGCATCGTGCTTCCGCAAAATATTGCGGTTACCAAAGTAACTGCAGGCACCGAATGGAACGTAGTTGACCGGACAGCACAAATAACCTACTGCTGTTTATATAAGCAGATCTACAGTTCGGGCGGCGATAAATTTTACCAGGTAGAGGTGCAAAATATATCGAGGCCGCGACCGGTATTACCTAACCCTAAAACCGTGCCTGATTCATCGGGCACCAACCATAACCTGGCCGACCTTGTTGGTATGACCATTAATAACAAAGCTTACCAGTTGGGTTATGCGTGGCGGGCATCAGGCATGAATATGCCGCGCGATAAATCAACCAATCCGCCCGAAAATAATCAGTTGTATGCCATGCAAAGCATATCTACGCTTGCGCAGCCTTCAGATCTGATCATACAATCTAACACGGGCTTTACGCAAATGCCGTTTATAGCTTATAACCAGTTTGGGCTAACACCGCTGTTTATTATTGGTTTTGAAGTTTACCAGGCAGCCCTTAATGGCGCCGAAGGTAAAGCTGTGCCCGAGTTGGTTAAAAATGAATTTACCTCCAGGGGATTTGTAATACCATCCACTGCTACTGTAACAGTTACCAAGGCGGATAAAGAATGGCGGATAATTGATGCGCAAACCGTAATTTTTGACATGGTTTACGGCACCGAAGTAATTGACAGCGCCTGGAAAAAAGTTATCAATATCTATAATTATGTTATCCCGGAAATAAGTAATTTTTACCTGGACCCACGGCCGGATGAAAAAGGCCATTATCATTTAAGGGCGGTGAGTTTTCATGATGGCTTGCCGGGTTCTTACACCTTTGATGTTGATTTTCCGGAAGATGGTGAAAACAGTTGGGGCGCTTTCCCAATACCACGTGGTAGTACCCTTTATAAAATAGGTGTACACCCGGCGGGTTGTATAATAGCAATTGATTACGCTTTAGATAAGATTTGGAGCCTGCAATTGCCAAACAAAGCTGGTAAAGCAAAAAACGCGTCGGTAGCTATGCCAATGTCGGGCAGTGGTAACCTGGAGGGGTTGCTGAGCCAGCCTAAAGCAATGACCATCTCATCAGACGGCCGAATAATTATATTAGAACAGGGAAACAAGCGCTTTCAATCGTTTGACGTAACCGGCAACCCGGTTGCCGGTTTTAAAGGAGACCTATCCTTTACGATAACTGATAGCGTAATTAACGACCTTAATGGCCGCAAAACAACCCTGGCATTGCGCAAAGCATACCAGACAGGCACGCCGGCCCAATATTTACGCCCCGCAATAACCGGTATTGCTACCAACCAGGCCACGGCTGATAATTTGGATAAGGGTATTGTTAACAGCGTTATCCGCAAGCGGATGAAAACTAAGCTGTGCGACCTGCCCGAAGAAACAGATGGTGTTGAGGTGATAGTTAATGAGAAAGGTAAAAGCTGGCTGGTTGTAAATAAAACCGAAAAAACTTCGTTCGATTGCCGTTGGAACAGTAACCTGGCTACGCTTGATATTTATTACGAGGGTAACCTGGAGATTGATGTGATAGCCAAAAACGAACACTGGAAGATAAGGGACAAACTAAACATGCTTACTTTTGAGGTAAAGCCTGTTAAAAATGCACTTAAGGTTCAGCAATTAATAGCTACCGCACAGTTAAGGCCGCAAACCGCCGCGCATATAGAGTATTTAGATGTAGCTGTTGAAGATAAAGGCTATATATACGTATTGTATTTTACCGGCACCGGTGTAAATGCAACTGAATATATGCTGGATATTTACAACCCCGATGGCACGGTGCTGCTTCAAAACCCGCTAACGGGTATTGCCGCGGCAAAAATGGCGATAGATAAATGGCGTACTTTATGGACACTGAATTATGAAAAATTCCTGGGCCCTAATAATCGTACCGAACCGGGGGTAAGCGGGTGGATCCCGTCAACACCTACCGGGCCATCAGATGCACACGTGTTAACAGAAGAGGAGGTTTAATATGCCAGGCACTTTGCCACCCCAAAAAGTGAACACCCGGGCTAATCTCGCTGATAGTGATTTCTCCGGGCAAATTCTTAGCGGCTATGTTTTTGACACCTGTAATTTAACAGGGGTCAACTTTAGCGGCTGTACTTTTGACGCGCTTACCGATTTTTCTAATTCAACATTCGGCGCGTCAACAGCTAAAAAGGTAACCAGCTTTGCAGGCTGCATCCTTACGGCCGCTAAATTTACAGAGCCTGCACAATTTGGTAAGCAAGGGAGTAAAACACTGCTAACTGATTTGACCGGGGCAACCGTTTCCTGGAAGCATTTGGGCAAAAAATGCCAGTTTCTTGATATTAGTAAAGCTACAATTACAGACCTTCCGGCAGATTTTGCAAGGATAGATTTTAAAGGGGTTAAGTGGAACAGCTTTAATTTCGCTGCAAAAAGCATCCGCAACGCCCATTTCACCGATTGCAACCTTACGGATTGCAAAATGGGGGGAGCTAATCTTGATTTCGCGGTTTTTATCTCGTGTAACCTAACTAGTGTAATAATGACCGGGGCATCGTTAGATAGTACGGTGTTTGATAATTGCGACCTGGTAAATACCGACCTGTCCTATGCATCCCGGTTTAGGGAAATTTCCTTTAGGAATGCCTTGCTTAAGGGTACCCGGTTTGATGGCAATAACATTTCTGATAGTAAATTTAGTGTTCCCTGCAAAACATCATCCGATCCCAACTACATCACTTCTTTTCAATTTGCTACTATCCCCGCAGATTTTATGCTGAAAAACCTGCAGAAAAACTGGCAGTGTCTGGATCTGCGGAACGTGGTAATAGTTAATTTTAGCAGTATAGCCGGCCAATTACAAAACCTGCAGGCCATGCATTCCTTTTTTAATGCCAGCCTTTCTTTTGAAAAAGCTATTTTAAACGGGGCCGATTTTAAAAAGGCCAAATTCAATGGCGTTAATTTTAATAACGCCATTATGAACAGGTCGGCCTTTACCGAGATCAAAACTGTGCAGGGTACCGAAATGGGTGATGCCGGCGCCAGGGTAAATATACAGCCCGGCAACGCGCTTTACGCCGGGTTTATAGACCTGCTTAACAGGAAAGATGCCGATGGTATAAAAAGAGTATTTGCAGCCTGCGGCTTACCGCTCCAAAATATGGAGTGTACTAATGTTAAAGATTCCCAAAGCAATTTGCAAACCTGGCATATTGTTGATAATAACAGCCAAACCGGTAAAAAGTATATTATAATACAATTTCCACTTTCTGTGGGGTTTAAGTATTCCATATTTGACAATTCGCCATCTATGTTTAAATATGCCCGCATGGTGGAGTGCAACTTACAGGATAGCGATTTTTCAAATGCGAATTTATCGCATGCCCAGTTGTATGGGTCAAGCATTACGTATGCTATTTTAAGCAACGCCAATTTAACCGCTGCCCAGTTAGGTAAAAATGCCGCCATATTTTCAATGGCCGAAAGCGATACCTCGGCCGCTGCCCCTTTTGATTATAAAACGTTTTTAAACAGTTTGCAACAATCTGCTATAAGGGACATTATTGATATTTTTAATCGGAACGGGTACTTGATTGGCAACATCACTTGCGTTCCAGCGCCTAATCCTACCGGCGCCGAAGCGGCCTGGATGGTAACTGATAATTCAACCACCCCGGTAAGGAAGTTTTTAGTAGCAAACATGGTTGTTTCTACCAGTCCTAAATCGCGCGAGCTAACTGTTGTTTTTGAAAACGGCGAGGCGGCCAACTTGTATGGCAGCTATATGCCGGGTATTGATTTAACTGAAGCAAATTTAACCGGTTGCGACTTGCAGAGAAGCCATTTGTATAACAATCAGTTAAACGGATCTAACGCCACGCTTACAAAAGCCATATTAATAGGCGCTAATTTTGATGATGCCAACCTTTACAAAGCCGATTTTACCAAAGCCATTTTAAACGGTATTAGCTTTAACCGCACCAACCTTATGGGCGCTAATTTTAAAGGCGTTACCCTTGCCCCAGGGGTAGAGCGGGCAATTTCATTTACAGGCGCAAACCTGCAGGGCACCGATTTTTCTGATGCTAACATTGTGGGGGGCCGATTGCTTGAAGCGGCTATAAGCCTTCCAAAAGCAAATATGCCCAGCCAAACAAACGGTGTTCAGATTCAGCGGGTTTACAGCAGATCGGATAATGATTTTGCGGCTTATTTACTTGAGCTAACACGTGCCGAAGATGCTTTTGTAATAGGGTACGATGTTGATGCCGATGCTGAAAAAACTGATGATGATGAAGATGACGAGTATGATAACGCGTATGTTATTGCAACACAGTACCTGCAAACCGGGCCAATAAACATCAACCTGGTAATTAATTTAAGGCGGGTAACCACAACAATTAATGGTAAGCCTTTAAAAATTGAAGAAACTGCCGGCTTTACAGTTACATTTTTGCAGAAACAACGGGCGTATAAAATTCTAAGCGAAAACAAAGTATACCTTATTGTGCCGGGGTATAGCAAGGATTTCCTGGTTTCGTATAATGTTTATGCAGATGGCAATGTACCTGTGTGTAGTATAGATTATTATTCGGTTTTAAAAGAAGGTATCGTTACTAAAGAAGTGTCCGACGCGCTAAAACTAAAATCAAAAGGCAAAATAGTATTAAGCCCAACTGCTACGCTCGAATTTTTTGATAGGCCGGTTTCGTGGCGTATTGAAAAGCAAGGGATAGCCTATATTTTATGGTGGGGTGTAAAAATGTACAAACGGGCCAACAATTCGTATAAACTGGCAAATGTTATTTATGTGCGCCGGTCGGTTGATGCTTTGCAGGGAATGTTCCAAAATGCTAAGATGGGTTTGCGGAATCAAACCTTGTTTAAAAAGTTAGACGGTACTACCGGCGAGGATACAACAACCTGGCTTATAAATACAGGTAAAGACGATGCCTTGTACATTAATGCCGGATACATACAATATAAAATGGTGGCCAGCCCGGCAGTGAACCCAACAAGGCTGGTGCTGTATGGCTACACTATGCGTATGATAGGTTTTGGCAATAACCAGCGCCAGGTGATGCAGGATTTTGACTGCGAACCCACCCTGCTGAACCCGGATGCATTGGACGATAAAACAACGATGCCCAATAGCAAAAAGAAATATGAGAACCTGGCAGACAGGACAGCTTACGAGGAATGGATGTGGGTATCAAAAGACCATATCCCCGAACCGCCTGTTTGTGTGCCTTCGCCTATTTCTTATTGCCCAACGTTGCCGGGTAAAACCATGCGATGGACAAAAGCCGATACTTATTATGACCTATCCGAGCCTTTACCTTAACCATTAAACTTAAGCCAAACATAATGCAAACCACGGCCAACGATTATAAACTAAATGCTGCCGATTTACCGGCCATACGGATATGGATGAAGTTTTTGGAAACATTTGGTTCGGGGATGCCCCCAGCCGATAATGCTATCCGTAAATTTTTTGCGGCCTTGCCGGCGCTGTCTGAGGCTTTTGATAAGATGACCAACCCCAGTTACAGATGGATGATGGCTGAATTATTTGCCCCGCTTGATCGTGTACCTAATAACCGCGAGGTTTCTATATCCGCGCAATATGCAGATTATTGCGAGAAATATAATATGATGAGCGGGCCGGGCGACGCTAAAGATTATGAAACTATAGAGATACCAGGTATGCCATTTACTTTTAAAAGTTACTGGATTGCTTTTTTGCATGGCTATGGTTACCGCTGGCTAAGGCGCGATGAACCATGGATAGATTGGCGCTATACGCAATATGATAAAGGTTTGCGTGTGCCCGGGGTTATTGAAGACCGGCGTAATGGTATTAACTATTTAATAGCACATTGGGACCCCACACCATCAAAAGATTTTATTGTAGAACAAGCTACCCAGTACGGTGGCGCCATCCCCGCTGGCGAGGCTGCAATAAAAGTAGTAAAAGATTGGGCAACAGCCCATAATATGCCCCAAAGCGCAATTATAACCTTTGAAGCCCAGCAACGGCTTAAAATGAAGCACATGATTGGGTCCGGATCGCTCAACCCGGATGAATACCTGTTTATTTTTCATCTGATGATAAGCCTTTGCACTGCTACTGCCGCCGATAGGGCAATGGTACTAACAATTGTTAAAGAGCCTGCCAACTCTATTGAATATGAAAATGAAACCTTTATTAACCAGTTGCTATACCTGTCATTAATGCACATGGGCAATCCTAAAGGCGATATCAAGTACAGTAATCCCGAAATGTTGGATATGCTGAAAGATTTGCTTGCGCTGATAAGATCAACCGACGAAGCTTCTATTATCATTAAGGCCAGTATTGAAATGAACATCCATATGCTGCATGCCACCGCATCGTACCCCATGGTTGATATTTATAACCCCGAGAAAAACTTTAACATGCGGTTTACAGATACCCTGGCTGCGTTAGAAGATGCAAGGGCTATTATAAAAACTAAGCTGCCGCGATGAAATAACCATTACTAATAATAAGTCACTTAACAATTAAAAACTAAATCGTTAAAAATGCCAATTTCTGTAACCGATTACAAATTGTCGCCTGGCGAGCTGGGCGGCATTCGTGCCTGGATAAAATTCCTGGGCATTTTTGGCTCGGGCATGCCTGTCGCTACCGATGCCGCCAACAAATTTTTTGCTGAAATAATAGCTGTATCTGATAATTATAGCGCAATAACCAACCCCAGCTATCAGTGGATCATTACAAGTTTATTCTCAGCGCTTAACGGCGTTACTAATAATAAGGAAGTTTCGCTTGCGGCGCAGTACACAAATTACTGCAACACCTATGAAATTAGCCTGGCACCAAATGATGCCGAATATGAAAGTGTAGCTATTGCCATGCCCTTTACTTTTACCAGCTATTGGGTCACTTTTTTAAACGGCTACGGCTACAGGTGGGGGTTAAGGGATGACCCCGGACTTTATAACGTTACTATTTATCCCCGGGGGATAAATGTGCCGCGTGTGTTTACCACACGGTACGATGCCATTAACCAGTTGGTAGATAGCTGGCGGCCTACGCCATCGGCCACTTACATTGATGCCCAAACAGGCGCGGGCAGCCAATCTAACAGGAGGCCTGCCGCTGCTGCCAAAAAAGTGGTTGACGATTGGGCAACTGCCAATTCAATGCCATCGGCAGTAGTAACAGTCATGGAGGCCAATCAAAGGCTGAAAATGAAAGACCTTATGAAAGCAACCGATATTTTAAGTGCCGATGTTTACTACTTTATATTTTACTGGCTTATAGGCCTTTGCACAGGCACCACTGCCGATAGAACATGGGCGTTAACTATAGTTAAAGAGCCAGCCAGTTCGCCCGAGTATGATAACGAAATCTTTATAAACCAATTGATTTACCTGATTTTGATGTATGTGGCTAACCCTAAAGGCAGTTTTAAATATACTACCGGTCAGCGGCAGGATATGTTAAAAGATATACTGGCGGTTATGAGCACTACCGACGAGGCCTCGGTATTAATAAAAGCCAGTATCAACAGTAGTTTGGATATGCTCACTTCCGATTCGTCGTACCCAATGCAGGATATGTACAATCCCGATAAAGGTTTCAATACCCGTTTAAGCGATACATTGGCAGCGTTGGAGGATGGCCGCGCAGGCATAAGGGGCAAACTATCTTAATACGTTAATATTCCCTAAAAAATATCAATACTATGCATCATTAATAAACGGTAACCAATTTAAAAATTAACCTTAAAAACAATGCAAACTACAGCAAACGATTACCAATTATCGCCATCTGATTTGCCCGGCATGCGTGCCTGGTTATATTTCCAAAATATGTTTGGCTCAGCTATGCCACCTGTTAACGATGCCGTCCATCAATTTTTCATTGAGATTGTAAGCGTATCTGATAAGTACGCTTTAATCACCAATCCCAGCTTCCAATGGGTAATCAGTCAAATGTTTGTAACGCTTGATGGTATTACCGATAACAGAGAGATTTCGCTGGTATCGCAATACATGGATTTTTGCAACAGGGGGTCAATTACGCTTCCATGTGACGATCAGGATCATGACTTTGGGCCAAAAGATGGCTACCCCTTAGTATTTACAAGCTATTGGGTAACCTTTTTAAACGGTTATGGCTACCGTTGGGGAAGGCTGGATGAAGGTGGCATGTATTATGAAACTCTTTTTCCGCGGGGGATCAGTATACCGATTGTTAACGACGCACGGCGCAATGCTATAAATACATTGGTTGACAGTTGGAGGCCAACCCCATCAAAAGCGTTTATTGATGAACAATTAACCCCCGGCAACGGCACTAATAAGCAGCCGGCTGCCGCTGCCCGCAAAAAACTGAACGATTGGGCTGCCACTAATCCAATGTTATCAAAAGTGATAATAGCCATGGAGGCCAATCAACGGACGAAAATGAAAGATTTGATTAAATCAAATGAAGTATATAACGCCGAGGCTTACTTTTTCATTTTCCATTGGTTACTATGTTTTTGCACCGGGAACGCCGGCGATCAAAAACTGGCATTAGATCTGATATCAAGCCCGGCAAGTTCTCCTGAATATGATAACGATACCTTTATTAACCAGTTGATATACTTATCATTAATGCATTTAGGCAATCCAAACGGTGGTTTTAGATTTGGTAACGAGACACGGCAAAACTTTTTACGATTGTTGCTGGATCTGATAAAAACAACTGATGACGCATCAAAAATTATTAAAGCCAGTATGAATACTAATTTAGATATACTTCGTAGCGATAACGCTTACCCTATGGAGGATATGTATAACCCCGGAATAGACCTTGACACCCGCATTGCGCATACTGTGGCGGCATTAGAAGTTGGCCGCAGAACCATAAAAATTGTGTAACACTACTGTTTTGTTCATCGCAAAAACCTGGCCCCTGCAATAATAAAAAACTATAATAATTAACCTTGTTAAAAAACATTTAAACCAATGCAAACAACAAATAACGATTATAAATTAGCCGCAGCTGATTTGCCCGGCATCTGTTCCTGGGTTTACTTCCTGGGTCTTTGTGGTTCGGGGGCGCGTGTTGTTGATGGCGCCGCGCGGCTGTTTTTTTTAGAAATACTTTCCCTTTCCGAGGGTTTTAGCACTTTAAAAGACCCCAGTTTTAAATGGGTAATAAGCCAGATGTTTTCATCGCTTAATAGTTTTCCAAATAACGAGGAGATGTCTATTGTATCGCAATACATGGATTATTGCAACAGAACCTCAGTTTCGCTTCCCTCAACGGATAAGCACTATGTATCTGGCTCAATAACGGGATATCCATACGTGTTTACAAACTACTGGATAACCTATTTAAATGGCTATGCGTATTGCTGGGGCCTTTGGGATGACCCTGATATGTATAACCGGGTGATATTTCAGGCAGGGGTACGCCTGCCGCATCCGCTTGTTCTCCAGTCACGGTACAATACTATAGCGAAATTAATGAAAGACTGGAACCCTAACCCCCCACTGGATTATATTGATGTACAACCTAACACCGGCGGCCAGGCTAATATACAACCGGCAACGGCAGCCAAAACAAAATTGGAGGCGTGGGCTAAAATAAATTCAATGCCCTCGAAAGTAATATCGAGCATGGAAGCTAATAAACGGCTTAAAATGACTGATCTGATAAAAAGCGACAGTATTTATAATGCCGACGTATACTTCTTTATTTTTAACTGGCTGGTAACACTATGTGCCGGAAACGACGCCGATCAAAAAATGGCATTAGCTATTGCAAAATGCCCGTCAAGTTCATTTGAGTACGATAACGACACTTTTATTAACCAGTTACTATACTTAGCATTAATGCACCTGGGCAATCCGCGGGGCGATTTTCGTTTTGATAATGGCGGCAGGCAAAAGGTATTAACAGACCTGTTTGCAGTTATACGAGGCACAGATGAAGCCACCACAATAATTAAAAACAGCATTAATAACAGTTTGAACAGGCTGCGTACTAACAACTCCTACCCAATGCAGGATACAAGCAATCCCGACCTGGGTTTTAATATCCGTTTTACCGATACCCTGGCAGCATTAGAGGATGGCAGACGCGCCGTAGCAGCTAAACTGTAACGTATCAATAATTATTTAAAAAAATCCGTCAATTTTTATCCCCGGTGATTACGCACCAAAAAACGGGGTTTACCTGTCGCAATATGCCCATGCAATAAAGGCTATTGGGCGCTGGTTTGGTCAATGTGTACATCCCATATTCTTGCTTTTTCGATAACTGTGGGATCATGCGAACAGATAAATAATCCCAAAAAAGCCTCATCGGGCAGATTTAGCATCAGGTGCGAGCCCACTGTTTTAAGTGGTTCACCGATATGACCGACGCGCATGATGATCCTTTTACCGATACGTTGCAATTGTATAACCTCAAAATTCTTATCCGGATAAAATATTTCGCCTGAAGGATCTTGCATGTTTTCTCCTTTTAAGGAGCGCCATTGCAGTACGGTTAATCCATCGCCATGTTCAACAGCGCTTACATGTATAGCGTTGTCATCCGTTGATTCCCGTATCATCCAGCCAATTTTCCGGTGATTATTGCCCTGGTCGCCAATAAACTCAAAATTTGCAGTAGCTACGAAATCGCCTTTTATTTTTCTGAATAAGTATTGAAACTCGTCGCGGTTAAACCAGATGTTATAACCCGAGCCTGTAAGCGTGTAGGTATGGGTTACAGGATCATATTTTGAGGATCCTGTAATTTTAGGATTGCCGATATCCTGGTGATGTTCAAACAAACCCAAAGAATCAACCTGAGCCAGCGCGGCGTGGCTCAAAAAGATCATTGAAACAAATAATGTAAATCTCACCATGATAGCTGCTTATATTGATAATTTAAAATTAGTACTAATAATCGATCAGTATCCATGTATGTTAAAATATGAAAAGAAAAGGCAAAAAAAATATTGACCAGCGCCTGCAAATAAATCTAATTTTATGAGGTATTTGCTACCTGTATTTTTGAAAAAACGATTTTTCTATTCACTGGGTCAATTTTTATTATTGCTTGTTGCACAAACCGTGTTTGCGCAGTCTGAAGTGGCCCCATGGGGTAACGTTACGGGCATAAGGCGCCAGGGACAGCTTTTTGAATTTGAAACCAGTATTGAGGTGGTCAGTAAGGATGGTTCACATGCCGTTTCAACCGCTAAAGAAAGGCAAAGGCCTCTTTATAGCCGTAATGGCCGCGTACAGGTTGTTAGAACTAATATCGACAGCTTACATATCAGGGAAACTGTAATGGACAGGGGAGTAGGCAGGATCAAAATCAATTTACTGTTAAATTCCCATGTGGATACTATCCCTGGCGGCATATTCTTTTGTCTCAAACTTCCGGCTAAAGACTATGGAAATGGAAGGCTGCATTTAATAAACGCGTATGCAGACTCTGTGAACGTTAATGCCAGGGGTTTTGATGTACGCTCGGCCACTTGCCAATTTAAAATAATGTTTGACGAAGCTTTGGCGGTAATTATTAAAAAGGACACGGCCACGAAGGACCTGCTGGTTTACCTTCAGCTGGCGAGGGGTAAATTACATAAAGGAGATTCACTGCAAAGAAATTTTACTATTAAAGTAGCGGGAAATATAGACCGGTCGCCTGTAAGTATAGCCATTGATACCACGAAACCGGGCAGGCCATTTGATGGCCTCGGGGGGAATTTCCGTTTGCAAAACCCGAAGTATGACCCACAGGTGATTAATTACTGCCTTGACCATTTACGGGTAGCCTGGGGCCGTGTGGAGATGCCCTGGCGCTATTGGCAGCCAAACGAAGAAAGGGATACTTCGGATACGGTAAAACTGCACCCCGCAGTAGTTAAAGCCATGGAAATGGCGCAAAGGTTGAGCAAAATGGGCATTCCTCTTATACTATCGGCATGGTTCCCGCCAAATTGGGCGGTAACCGGTAAAGTAAATTTTCGGCCGGTAAACGGTGTTTGGGGCAATCCTTTAGATCCCGCTAAAATGCCTGAAATATATCAGTCGATTACTGACTATATCCTTTACCTACAGCAGCATTATGGCGTAGCGATCAACCTGTTTTCCTTTAATGAATCGGACCTGGGTATAAACGTCAGGCTAACAGCTGAGCAGCATGATGAACTGATTAAGGGGCTGGGCACGTATTTTTTGGCACACGGGTTAAAAACGAAAATGTTGTTGGGCGATAATTCCGACGCCACCTCTTATGAATTTATTTATCCCGCAATGAATGACCCGGCCGCACAGCCTTATATTGGCGCTATTTCATTTCACTCTTGGCGGGGATGGGATACTAAAACACTGCAAAAATGGGCCGATGCAGCTACGAAGATAAAGGTGCCGCTTATTATTGGCGAAGGCAGCATTGATGCACAGGCATGGGGCTATCCGCAGGTATTCCAGGAACCAAGCTATGCCTTGCAGGAAATAAACCTATACACCAGGTTATTGGCTATTTGCCAGCCCTTAAGTATTTTGCAATGGCAATTAACAACCGATTATTCGCCATTGATTGGCGGGGGCATCTTCGGAAATAATGAGCCCTTGCATCCCGGGCAGCGGTTCTGGAACTTAAAACAACTGGCCTCCACACCAGCTCATCTGTATGCGATGCCTGTTAACGGTAATAATAACAACATAACGTGTGCCGCACTGGGTGATAATGATAAGGGAATATATACCTTGCATTTAATTAATAACGGCGCTAAACGCCAAATAACTTTAACCGGGCTGCCCGCAAGTTTAAAAGTGATCAGACTGTATGTGACCAATAAAAAGTCATCCATGAAAGAAGAACATTTAATAAAAGTAGAGGGGAACGAAATTATTTTTAAAGTGAAGGCCAGCAGTTATTATACGTTGGTAGGCAGTATCCATTAGGCGTATAACTTAGCATCTAAAAACATAAACATCAAAACAATGACAACCAGGCGATCATTTGTAAAAGCTTCTGCCATGCTTTCTGCTGGTATCTTAGCGTCCCCCAATCTATTTGCTTTTAATCGCAAATATATTGGCCTGCAACTTTATACTGTGCGCGATCATATGCAGGCAGATCCCGCAGCTACTTTGGCGAAAGTGGCGCAAATTGGTTATAATTCTATTGAAGGCGCTACCTATACCGGTACCGAGCAGTTTTATGGCATGGAAGCTTCTGCTTTTGCCAGGCTGCTGAAACAAAATGGGCTGGTTATGCCAAGCAGTCATTATCGTTTGGGTGAAGAACTGGTCAACGGCTCACAACAAAAGGGAACTTTATTAAATGACTGGAGCAGGGCGGTTGATGACGCGGCTGCGGTAGGATTGAAATATATGGTATGTGCGTATCTTGCAGATACGGAACGCGGAACACTTGACCATTATAAAAAAGTGGCCGATGATTTTAATATGGCAGGCGAAATATGTAAAAAGGCCAACATACAACTTTGCTATCATAACCACGATTTTGAATTTATACAACAGGATGGAAAATATCCTTACCAAACATTGCTGGCTAATACCGATAAAGACCTGGTAAAAATGGAAATGGATATTTATTGGGTTACCAAAGCCAAAGTAAAGTCCCGGATGTGCTGTTTTAGGAACCGACCTAGGTTCCTGCTTTATGTATAGCTTTGTTTTTTAACCAATTATTATGACAACCAGCACCATGCTCACCGACAATGAAACACGAAAACTGGTCGAGGATTACCTCGATTCGGGCTATTCCCTCAAGGATTATTGTATGCTGACCGATCAGGACGAGGTACAAATGCAGTCCTTAGTAGAACAGTTTGACCGTGATAACCCGTTTGCAACGCTCAACATCAAAGAGGGGGCTACCCCTCCGGCTGCCAGGGAAACACCGAGACCGCTGCCTAAAAAGCAACCTGTAGCGGCTTCACAACCTTTGTTCGCCCGGATCAGTAACGGCGATATCGAGATCTATAAAGAAGTTCCACCTGCTTTTCTTAAATCGCTACGCTGATGATCGACATACTTATATTCCCCGAACGGCTCAAATACCGTATATTCAAGGAGCCTGTTGACCTCAGAAACGATGTGAAGGGCCTGGGCAACCTGGTCTACCGCCACCTGGGAAAGCCAGGCAAGGGCGAACCCATTGTAT
>Ga0302304_10000778_pt1 | contig 17376 bp, 15 predicted proteins | sample III_Palsa_E2_2_FD_198769 | JGI IMG/M metagenome (GOLD analysis project Ga0302304, IMG submission 198769) | Peat permafrost microbial communities from Stordalen Mire near Abisko, Sweden - III_Palsa_E2_2 | ecosystem: Environmental > Terrestrial > Soil > Palsa > Peat permafrost | place: Sweden...
GCTTCGGCACCGTTGATTACGATCGGCTGTCGCCGCTGGGTGAAGAGCAGTCGCGTCGGTTGGGCCGCTGGCTGAAGCAGGCCGGCAAGGTGCCCGATCTCGTGGTCGTGGGGCCGCTGCGTCGGCATGCGCACACGGCCGATCTTTGCGTCGAGGCAGCCGGTGTTACAGCGCCGCGCATCACGATCACCGGACTCGACGAGTTCGAGCATGAAGAGGTGCTGGCGCGCCATCGTCCGGACCTCGCTTCGCACGAAGCGCTGCTGGCCGAGCTGGTGCGACTCGACGATCCGTACCGCGCGTTCCAGCGCATGTTTGCCGAGGCCGTCGCCCGCTGGACGAGTGGTGAATTCGATCACGAGTACGGGCGCAGTTGGGCGGCGTTTCGCGGCGCCGTGATGGAAGGCTTGCAAACACTGGCCGCACAGGATGCGCGCACCATTTGGGCATTCACTTCAGGCGGTCCGATCGCCGTCATCATCAATGCGCTGGTCGGCGCACCCGCAGCGGATACCTTTGCGCTGAGCTGGCCGCTGGCCAACACGTCGACCAGTCGCATTTCCATCGGAGCGCAACGTCATAGTTTGATCAGCTATAACAGTTGGCCGCATCTCGAAGGTGCCGATTCCAGAGATCTGGTCACGTATCGATAGTCGCATCAGATATTCAGATAGACGTCCGGACACCAAACAATATATTTCAACCGCAAGGACACCTGCTCATGAGCGCCACCGAACTGTTCGACCTCTCCGGCAAGATCGCCCTCGTCACCGGAGCCAGCCGTGGTATCGGCGAGGAAATCGTCAAGCTGCTGGCCGCACAGGGTGCGCATGCCATCGTCTCCAGCCGACGCCAGGCAGATTGCCAGACAGTGGTCGATCAGATCGTGGCCGCCGGTGGTTCGGCCGAGGCGATGGCCTGCCATATCGGCGAGATGGATCAGATCACGGCGCTGTTCGCCGCGATTGAAGAAAAGCACGGGCGTCTCGATGTACTGGTCAACAACGCGGCGACGAATCCGTACTTTGGCAGCATTCTGGATACCGAGCCGTCGATTTTCCAGAAGACCGTCGACGTGAACATTCGCGGCTATTTCTACATGTGCACGCACGGCGCCAGGCTGATGATGAAGAACGGCAGCGGATCGATCGTCAACGTCGCCTCGATCAACGGCGTGGTGCCTGGCCATCTGCAGGGCATCTATTCGATTACCAAGGCCGCGGTGATTTCGATGACCAAGGCGTTCGCGGTGGAGTGCGCCGAAGGCGGTGTGCGCTGCAACGCGCTATTGCCGGGTCTGACCGATACCAAGTTTGCCTCGGTGCTGGTCAATACGCCGGCGATCCTCAAGCAGGCGATGGCGCACGTGCCAATGCGCCGCGTGGCACAGCCGTCCGAGATGGCTGGTGCAGTGCTGTATCTCGCCTCAGCGGCGGCGTCCTACACCACCGGCGCCATTCTGAATGTGGATGGCGGTTACCTGTCGGTCTGATCCGATGACCTCCTTTCAGAACGTGGATGTCTCCACTTGTCTCGGACGACTACGGGTGACCGTGGGCGGTGCCGGGCCGGCGATTTTATTCTGGCCGAGTCTGCTGATGAGTGCGTCGATGTGGGCCGCACAGGCCGAGCATTTCAAGGACCGCTTCCAGGTGGTTTTGATCGATCCGCCAGGACATGGGGATAGCGAAGCCCTGCGGCGAACCTTCACTTTCGAAGAATGTGCTCGGTGCATTGAGCAGATACTGGACGCGTTGAACATCACGCGTGCCCACTTCGTCGGCAACTCATGGGGCGGCATGATTGGCGGTACATTTGCGGCGCTTTATCCGGATCGTGTGGGTGCAGCAGTGCTGATGAATTGCACGGGCTCAGCGGCAGGCTTTCGCCAGAAGATCGAGTACGCGGTGCTCGTGCGGCTTGTTCGTACACTGGGTGGCGTACCGCCCTGGCTATCTTTTGTGCCGCTGCGTGCCTTTGTAGGCCCGACGACGGAGCGTGAACGTCCGGAAGTCATACTTGCCATCCGCGAGGCGGTTGCGCGTGTCAATGGACGTTCGGTGCACTGGGCTATTCGCAGCGTTGTGCCGGAGCGTCCCAGTCAGATCGATTTGTTCGGAACGATCCGCACGCCCGTGCTGGTGCTTGCAGGTGTTGAAGATCGCACCTTCCCGGTGGAAGAAACCCGCGCTATGGCCGCGGCGATACCCGGTGCGGAGTTTCGTGTGGTTACCGGCGTGGCCCATCTGGCTGGGCTGGAATGTCCCCGAATCGTCGATGAAATCATCGATGACTTTTTGAGCCGCGCGCAACTGCCGGCTGGTTGATCGAATTCTGATGCGCATCCAGATCAAGGAACCTAATGACATCTTTTATTGAACAACGCGTTGCCGGGAAAAAGGCTTTTATCACCGGTGCAGCCGGTGGTCTTGGTGCGGCGATGGCGCACCTGTTGGCACGACACGGCGCCAAGGTCTTTCTCACCGATATCAACGAGGAAGCGGTGTACGCCGTCGCCACTGCCATCAATGCTGAGCACGGCAAGACCGTGGCATGGTCCGCTGCGCAGAACGTACGCGACGAAGAGCGCTGGCAAAGCGCATTGGCCGAGGCTGACTCATCGATGGACGGCATCTCGGTGCTGGTCAATAACGCCGGTATCGGCGCGATCGGCGGCGTGGAAACGCTACAGCCGAAAGAGTGGCACCGGGTGATGGGCGTCAATGTCGATGCCGTCTACCTCGGCTGCAAGTACGCGCTGCCGCTGCTACGCCAGCATCAGCCCGGCTCGATCATCAATATCTCATCGATGGCGGCGTACAAGATCGATCCCGACTACACCGTCTACAACGCATCCAAGGCGGCGGTGGCATCGCTGAGCAAGTCGGTGGCGCTCGACTGTGCGCGCCAGAAGATGGACGTGCGCTGCAACTCGATCCATCCATCGTTTATCCGTACCGGCATCGTCGAGCCGTTCTTCGAGCAGCTTGGCGAGGAAGAAGCGATCAAGAAACTCACCCGTGGCGTGCCTTTGCGCCGGCTCGGCGAAGTCGATGATGTTGCCTATGCCGTGCTGTATCTCGCCTCCAACGAAAGCCGCTATATCACTGCCGCCGAGTTCCGCATCGACGGTGGTGCCTCAGCGGTTTGAATAGCGCACCGCGTTTACTCCATTCACCACACAGGTAATCCCCATGTCCACGATGAACCGCCAGCTCCGCCTGAAAACCCGCCCCGAGGGACTCGTGCAGCGCGAAAATTTCGACCTGGTCGAGCAGTCGCTCGACGAGCTGAAAGACGGCGAGGTACAGGTCCGTGTGCTGTACATCTCGATGGACCCGACCAACCGCGTGTGGATGCGTGATATCCCGCAGTACATGCCGCCGGTGGCCATTGGCGAAGTGATGCGCGGGCTTGGCATCGGCCGCGTAGTGAAGTCGCGTTCCTCGCACTACAGCGAGGGCGATCTGGTGCAAGGCATCACCGGCTGGCAGGATTTTCTGGTCTTCCATGACAGCGCCAAGGGCTATGTGCGCCTGCCTGCCGACCCGGGTATTCCGCTGCCGACCTTGCTTGGTGCCTGCGGTATGAGCGGCGTGACCGCGTATTACGGCATGACCGATATCGCGCCGGTGCAGGCCGGCGAAACGATGGTCGTGTCGGCAGCGGCGGGTTCCGTCGGTTCCATCGCCGGGCAGATCGGCAAGATCATGGGCGCACGTGTGGTCGGCATCGCCGGTGGCGCGGACAAATGCCGTTATCTGGTCGATGAGCTTGGCTTCGATGCCGCCGTCGACTACAAGGCCGAGGGCTGGAAGCAGGTGCTGAAAGAAGCCACGCCTGACGGTATCCACGTCAACTTCGAAAACGTGGGTGGCGAGATCATGGCCAGCGTGTTGTCACGCATGGTTATCGGTGGTCGCGTGGCCCTGTGCGGCCTGATCTCCGGCTATAACAGTGACGGTCGCCCCGGCGACAATTTCGGCGTGATCGTGATGAAGCGCTTGATCGTCCGAGGTTTCCTGATTCTCGATTACACGAAAACCAAGGAAGCCGTCCATGCGCTTGCTGGCTGGATTCGCGAAGGCAAACTCAAAGCTGAGGAAACCGTCGCCGATGGTCTGGAGAACGCGCCGGTCGTACTCAACCGACTGTTTGACGGCAGCCACAAGGGCAAGCTGTTGTTGAAGGTGGCTTCGGACGTTTGATTACTCGCGGTTTAATGGCTTACTTGATTTGTCCCGCGATCGCTGCCTGATCGAATAGAGGCGTGGTTTTGACCGCAATGGTGTAAGCCTGTCGCTTCGGCACATCTGATGTCCGAAGCATCGCTGAAGGAGGAAGAATGGTGTCAGAGGTCTTGCAGGCACTCGCCGGCGAATGGACGGGCGAGGAACAGATTGCGCAGACGCGCTGGGGTCCAGGTGGGGTGGCGGCCAGCGCGGTGGAATCCCGCTTGGTGCTGGGTGGCAACGTGTTGGTACAAGATTATCGCGAGGAACGCGAAGGGAAACCGTCGCTGGCAGCGCACGCGGTTTTCGTGGCGGGCCAGGCGCACGATCAATACAGTTTGTATTGGTTCGACAGTTATGGCTTCGTTCCGACCGAGCCGGCGCCTGGGCAATGGGATGGCCACCGGTTGTCCTTTCTGCGCAGTTCGCTGCGCGGGCAGACACGGCACATTTATGCGCTGCATGAAGATGGCAGCTATGAGCTGACACTGGAAAGCTCATTCGATGGTGGCGTCAACTGGGAGCCGGTGCTGACGGGGACGTATCGGCGGAAGTCATAGTGGCTGCTTCTCGATAGCTGCTCGTCGAACGCGGACTGGGCTACGCAGGACAACTGAGATGTCCAGATTCGCGTTCGTGCATCCCAACTTGCCAATGCAAGATTCAGCAGTCAAGCACAGCTTGGTCCTGGCAATACGGTGTTGCCCAGTCGAGGTGACTGGCTGGCGCCGTTGTAGGGCATTTGCCGGCTAACCCTCGAACGTGTAGAGCTCGCTGGCGATTTTCCAGCGATCGCCAATCTTCAGGAGTTGCAGCACTTTCCATCCAGGCAAAGACTTCGACGACTTGCCATCACGGGTAACCGGCTCAGTCAGGAAGTTGAGCGAGACCTGGGCCAGCGGGCCATGCTGGTCGATGCGGACGTTATAGAACGTTTGCCGATACCGCTGACTACCGCCAAAGACGGCCTGGCGAAAGTTTTCGTAATGACGAAGGTCTGCTGATTTCTCTGGAGCTGTCGACTCTTGCACTGAGGTAAATGGAATCTCCTCGTCGAGAAGTAGGGCCCGGAAACCGGCCTCGTCGCGCTCCGTCAAACAGCGGGTGTAGTTCCCCAGCAATGCCTCGATCGCCTGCCGGTCGGCATTGTCGGTTGAACTGACGGGCACGGGAGAAGACGCCACGGTCAGGTTCGCTCCGATCAGACTGATTGCCAGGATGCTGAGATAGGCAGGGATTGGTTTCATGGGTTGCGGCACTCGTTGCGGGGGAAGGCGAGGTATTCCACGTCGTAGGTGTCCACGTCCGGTTTGGTGTCGGGAGATTGATGCCAAAAGCAGGTGCGGATCAGTTGCCATGTCGTCGTATCGAGTCCGATATGGATCGAGTGCAAAGCCGCCTCATGTCCTGCGGCATCTGCCCTGACACGCTCATCCAAAATGAGCGTCATGAGATCGGTGGACGGATCTACCGATATGAACTCCTGGGTGGCGTGTTGCGGTAGCTTGGATGGGTCGCCCATTTTGGAATGGATGGCGATCCATGTGGGTACCTCAGGGCGACCATACTTGGCACAGACGCGGGCGAATGCATCCGAGAGCAGGAAGGCACGCATGGCTTCGTCGTTCTGCCAGACATAGAACGGCGAGTATCGATTGGGGCGTCCTTGCGTGACACTTGATACGAGGAAAGCCTTTTGCACTAGGCCGTCGAGCGAATTGAAGCCGGAGCCGATCACCGCAATTCGCTCACGCAGAGCGGCCATATCGTGATCATTGTCCAAATCGAATCGGTACTGCATTAGCAACATAATGGCTTCCGTGACCGCTGAACTAGGGTCTAGTCTGTGCAGTTCCGCTGCGCCATAAAAGTGAGCGGTTTTAAAGTCATTGATGAGGTTTGCTAAACGATGATTCTTGATCTGGCTGCCCTGCGCACGCTCGTTGCAGCGGTTGACCTTGACGGTTTCGGCCGCGCCGCAGAGCTTCTCCATCGATCGCCATCCGCCGTCAGTATTCAGATGCGTGCGCTGGAGGAACGATTGGGGAAGCCGCTGTTTCGAAAAAACGGCCGACGCCAGGAGCTAACGGAGTCGGGCGAACAGCTGCTTGGCTTTGCGCGACGGATGCTGGAACTCAATGACGAGGCCGTTTTGACAGTCCGTGGTACCGGGCTGCACGGGAAAGTTCGCCTTGGCGTTCCGCAGGACTTTGCGGACAGCTGGCTGCCGCAAACGCTCGCGCTGTTCACGTCGGCACATCCCAAGGTGCAGCTCGATATTCTTGTCGGGCAGAGCGACCGCCTCCTGCAACTTCTGCGAAACGGCGCGTTGGACCTCGCTCTGACCTTCGGCGATGACGGCGGACTGAGCAGTCAATTGATCGCCACGCTTCCTGTGTACTGGTACGCGAACGCGACATGGGAGTTTCCCGAGCGCGAACCGCTTCCGCTACTCGTGCTTGAGCAGCCTTGTATGTTTCGCCAGAGCGCCATTGATGCGCTTGACCGTGCCGGATGTAGCTGGCGGATCGTTTTGTCCGGTACCAGTGTCTCTGCTCTCTGGGCCGCGGCGAAAGCGGGACTCGGCTTGGTGGCTCGCACGGCGATCCATATCCCTGACGGCGTTGCTTGTCTCGACGGCCAGTTCGGCCTTCCAAAACTAAATGCGGCGCCGCTGCATCTCGTTCGTTCGTCAACTCGCGGCGACATGGCCATCGAAGACCTGGCCGGCCTGATAGTCAACGCCGTCGACAGTCCTGTTCTCTGAGGCTCGCACAACAGCGTGCGCTTAAACACACTTCCGTCGGCCATCTGAATCAGAGACTGTGTTTTCGCTCAGCGGTAACCATTCCGCTTTCGGGGGCCTGCGCGAGGATCGCTTTCAACAATCCTGGAAAACGGGTATTCAGGTCCGCAAGACGTAGTGTGTTCTGGTGGATAGCGCCGGCCGCGCGCGTGTGCACCAGCCCTGCGTCGCGCAGGATACGGAAGTGGTGAGACATGCTCGACTTGGGGCGGCCCCCGTCCAATTCCCCACAGGTGGCTGCTTCCACGCGCGCCAGATGCCGAACGATCTCCAGTCGGGCGGGATCGCTGAGCGCGTGAAAAATCCGCTCAAGCGTGAACTGGTCAGCAGTAGGGTGTTTGTACGGACGCATAAGGTAAATGGTACGGCTTTTGACCATTACTCGATAGTTCGACTATTATCGAACATTCGTAGATTACTTTCGGAGCCTCCAGATGCCTTCATTGTTCGAACCGTTCAAGCTCAAGGACGTCACCTTGCGCAATCGCATTGCCGTGCCGCCCATGTGCCAATACTCGGCCGAAGACGGGTTGATCAACGACTGGCATCGCGCGCACCTGACGGGGCTGGCGCGCGGCGGCGCCGGTCTGGTGATCGTGGAAGCAACAGCAGTTTCACCGGAGGGGCGTATTACCCCTGGATGCACAGGCATCTGGACCGACGAGCAGGCGCGAGCGTTTGTACCGGTCGTCGAGGCGATCAAGGCTGCCGGTGCCGTGCCTGGCATCCAGATCGCTCACGCCGGCCGCAAAGCCAGCGCGAATCGGCCTTGGGAGGGCGACGATCATATCGTTGCTGACGATCCGCGCGGCTGGGAGACTATCGCGCCTTCGGCGATTGCCTTCGGTGGCAATTTGCCGAAGGTTCCAAAGGCCATGACGCTGCAAGACATTGCACGCGTACGTGCAGATTTCGTCGCGGCAGCCAAGCGTGCCCGCGATGCCGGCTTCGAATGGCTGGAGCTGCATTTCGCGCATGGCTACCTGGGCCAAAGCTTCTTCTCCGTGCACTCCAACCAGCGCGATGACATTTATGGTGGCAGCCTGGAAAATCGCAGCCGCTTTCTGCTTGAAACGCTGGCTGCGGTGAGGGAAGTATGGCCTGGACATCTGCCGCTCACGGCCCGCTTTGGCGTGATCGAGTACGACGGACGGGACGACGAGACGCTGGCTGAATCCATCGAGCTGGCGAAAGGCTTCAAGCAGGGTGGGCTGGACATGCTCAGTGTCAGTGTCGGCTTCTCCACACCCTCGGCCAATATTCCCTGGGCACCTGCGTTCCTTGCGCCGATCGCAGAGCGGATTCGTCGTGAAGCGAATCTTCCTGTTTCTTCGGCATGGGGCATCGGCACACCCGAACTTGCCGAGCGTGTCCTTCAGGACGGTCAGCTCGATCTCGTCATGGTTGGCCGCGCGCATCTGGCCGATCCTCACTGGCCGTACCAGGCCGCGCGCGCATTGGGTATCGAACGTCCGTCATGGACGCTGCCGGCGCCTTACGCGCATTGGCTGGAACGCTACGCGGCAGCTTAAGCCTACGTCTTGCATCACTCCATGCAGGATGCGGCTGGCGGGTGTTTTTCCGGAACAAGCGTTTCCGCCCTCTGGGCCGCGGCCTTGGACCGGCGCAAAACATTCACGACACTTGCGTTGAGTCTCACCTCATTGATCGGATGAGCCGTCGTACCCCGCGGGCGGTGCGCAACAGGGTGGACCCAAGCCGATGCTTGCCCGACCGAGTATTTTGACAGTGGCAGACAGTTCGCCATGGAAGGCGGGTTTTACATGGCTTCCGACCAGCTCAAAACGATAGTCGTGCCCAGCGGCAGCAGCGAGAGTGAATCGGCCACCATCGATGATCTTGTCCGGTTTGCCGTTATCAAATATCTGCAGCTTACGTCCCTCCCACGGCGTCAGGAAATGCAGCGTTGAGTCCTCTCCGGCACGCAGGCTGAAAGCTGTTACCTGGCCATCAATTGCCTGCACATCAACGATGGCACCGCCTTGCAATGCCGTCGATCCGGCGATCGTCCACCCAGGCGGTATCGCCGGTCCCACGCGTATCAGTCCGTCGCTGTCCTGTATGGCCAGCACTTCTGACAGGGTGAGTGCGACCACCCCGGACTGCTCGATATAGAACTCGTCGGGCGCACCGGGTACCAGGGCCGACATGCCGTTCGGAAAAACCTGATATAGCTGCACCAATTGGAAAATCGCGTCGGCTACTTCGGTCCCCAGCCCAAGGCGCGCGGCTTGAATGGGATCCAGACTCCAGTCCGCGGCGTGGACAAACGGGCGTAGCGCATAAGTACGTTGTGCGAGCTTGAACAGCGGGCTGTCGATGCCGATCAGGTCGTACGGCCATACCGGTTCCAGACCGATATTTTCGCCATTGCTGTACGGCACAGTCGGTTCATAACTGGCGGCGATCACCTTGTCTGCGGGCAACGCGTCGGCGGAAGGTGAGGCGACGATAGATGCACCTACCAGAGGTAGCGGAGGTGTTTTCTGCAACGCAGTCTTCAGTTGCGCCGAGAGATCAGCATCTCGTTGTAGCAGCTGCGCTGCGGCAATCGTAGCCGGGTAAAGCGCATGGATGGCTGCCAGATCGGTGGTTGGATCGGTGACGTCCATCTGCGTTTCATGGGCGTTCGATGGTGAGGTGTGCAGTTGCTCATCTTTACCGTCTTTCTGATAGCTGAGCAGAAACCGCGCAGACTCTGCCATCAGCGGATAGTTTGCATGCAGAAACGCCAGGTCACGTGTCTGCAAATAGGTTCGCCATACCCAAAGGCCGATCTCCGCACCACTCGATAGCGTGCGCGCATTCGAACTGGCGGACCAACTGAGATCGCAGCTATGTGTGGTGATGGGGAATGGCCGCAAGCCATCGCTCTCGTATTCCACGCCCTTTCCATTGAATCGCATCGTTTCCGGAACACATATGCCGGGACGGCCGCCCATGTGTTCCAGTGTCCAGCGATGGATAGCATCCAGGTTGTTGCGATACAGCGCGAATACCGGTGCATTGAGTTGCGGGACGCCCGCTGCCAGGTTGGCGCCGACTTGCATGCGCAGATTCCAGAACCAGAACGCAGCAGGGTCCCAAAAATGATCGTCTTTGGCAGAAGAAAACAGATCAGCTATACCTGCCTGTGATCCGGGAATGCTGTCGCCGTTATGTGCGGCTGATGCAAACAAATAAAGCATGCGCATGGTTTCTGCATAGCGCGCCGTGCCGTCTCTGGATTCGGCCCGGATCAGCAGCGCATGTGACCAGAAAGTGTGCCACCAAACGGTTGTACTGCTTGCATCAATGGGTACTCCGAGTGCGTCGTGCACGACATCGGCGGACGCTCGATGCTCATCAAAGGCGGGTGCGGCAATGATGACTCGCAAAGCGCCGTCTATCGTTGGGCGAGCTGTGACTTCAACCGTGCGTGAGTCGATGACGTTCGCCGTTGAATCGCGCCCGTTAGCGACCTCAATGGCAGCGACCGAACCAAAACGCCGATTCGAGGCGCCCGGTAGTTTGGCATCGAGCCATGTCTCTGCCAGCACAGCCATGTCGCCCTGCGTCGAAGCGATCGGATTTCTTGGCTCCCACAGATGCAGGCGGATGTGTTGCAAAGACGAGGGAGGCAGCCCGCGCACGTCGACGATGACCCGATCCGCCGAATGATCGACCCATGTGCGTAGCGATACGCCGCCACCACTTTCTTCCAACGCACCGTCGTATAGATTCACCCGGCCGCGAAAGCTTCTGTCGCTGGTGAGTCGTTGCAGATCGGGAAAGCTCACCTGACCAGATGATCGCCGGTACGGCAGTGTGTCCGCCCGATTGAGCTGTACGGTCAGGCCGTCCTTCGCCCAGAACGCTGCGCCCAGCCTCCCATTGCCGAGACCAACGGCTTGGGAGGGAAGAATATTTGGCTGATAAATGGCTATGTCTGATCGCGCAACGATGGCTTCAGTCGGAGAGTCGGCAGCCAGTGTGCTGAGTGGAACTATTGAACAAAGAAGCACCAGGCACGTCAGCCAAGCCCTGATCATCATTAGCCCCATAGGAAGAGAGTTCCGCCATAAAAGCTGATTCTGCGCTAAAGGATTGGTGCTGTGCTTCTGTCCGCGATTCTTTTACAAATTGCGCTGTCTCGATACTTCGAAGAACGTGGATTACCGTCCGCTTTCGGCGGCGGACATTACGAATGTACGTCCTTTTGCATCGCACGCATCTCTGCAACGGGACCTCGCTGGGCCGGGTCGTTGCCGAATCGCGCGACAAAATCAGAAATTGTTTGATCTAGTCCGTCGCGTGGCTGATCTTTCTGAATGCTCGCCCGAAGCAGCCAACCCTGAGGATTGTCAGGGCTCATCTGAATCAGCCGATTGGCCACTGCCCAGCCTTTATCCCAATCATGACTCGAATTGACGTAGATATTTCCGAGCTCGATCAAAGTCCACGAGTCCGACGGATTCATGCGTAATGCTTGCTCATAGTCCTCGATGGCACCATTAAAATTTCCAGTTGACTCATAGGCCAGGCCGCGCGCATCGAATGCATTTTCATCTTGCGGAGCCAGTTTAATCAGTGCGTTGCCTTCGGCAACCGCCCAGTCCGAATAACCTAACGCTGGCAGGTCAAATGCACGGCTTTCGCGTTGATCGATCTGGCTTGGATCGAAACGAAGCAATTGCGAGCGATAAATGACCGACAGGACGGGAGAATTGCGATTCTTGGCCGCCCAACCAGCGCTCATCAGCATACCGACCGGCGCCGTCTCGGCAAATACTTGTCGGTAGAGGTTGAACTCTGTGACAGGGTTGCAAGGACAATTCTCGACATAGGCTTCGCCGCCACTGCTCTCTGATACAAGCAACTTCAGCAAAGGGTTTTCGCTGACGTGATGCTGGGCGCTAGCAATGATTCGCTGCATTTCTCCCACAGAGCCGCCCCATTTGGGCTGCGCCATCCAGACCAAGCGCGCATAAATTGTGTAATTAGCTGGATCTACCGCGAGGCCACGTTTGGCCGCGCTCATCAGGTAAGGACCATCACTTTCCAATGTGCCCGCGTAAATCATCGCTGTGTAGGCGGGAGTCATATGCGGATCAAGCTTGACTGCCTGGTCGAGGTCCGTGCGCCCACTTTCAAGTAAGCGGCTCATCGATTCGAAGGAACTCTGCGGCGTCTTCGCAGCGTACTCGGAGCCGCGAATCTGCTGAGCCATTTGCACGTATGCCGTGCCACTGGCAGCCAATGCGAAAGGACTCATAGGCATTTGGCGCTTCCAGGCATCCATGAGCGCGCGGGTTTCTTCGGATCCATTCCTGAAATCTATGTTGAACGTACGATCCAGAGCTCCCTGCATTCCGGGCTGCGACGACTGTGCGTGCATCGCATCGGCAAGGCGCCTATCCAGTTCCGCCGCATGTCCGGTTTGAATGAGATCCCGTGCTTCATACGGTGTCACCCACGGATCGAATTGATAGTGGCAGTAGGCAGAGGTTACTGTCTTTGACCAGGCAAGCCCCGGCGGATCAGGATAGTGAAGGCACCTTTGTAGCTGGTCGGAAATCGCCTCTGCCTGCCTGGCGGCAGTCAGGAATTGATTGAGCTGATCATCATCAAAGGGAGGCGCGTTTACTGTTTCTGGTGGCGTAAGCCGTTTGACTGCTGGATGCGCAGTTGCAATTGTATCGGCAGATGATCGAGTCTCGCCCCAGGGCCATAACGACAAGCAGGCCGCAACAGATATCAAAAATATGCCAGCAATAACAAGCCAACGCGTACGTGATGCCATGTCTTGTATCCCCTGTCGACAATGCAAAATCTATATGTAGTTTGCAGTATCTAGCGCTCTCTAACGCAAATGGATTTTGATTTGTATAGAGGGGCGAACTTGCAGGTTCTCGCGGCTCCAGCCTTCTTGAGCAATTTATGGGCAAGTTTGATGTCGGCTATTGTCGAAAACGGACGCTGCTATTTTGTATGGTTCGTTGTCGATACAACACGCCAGCTATTGAGCAAGGTGCGTGTCTGTTCCAGTACGGTCGCTTTCAGCAATGCGCCCTTGGCCGTGTCGATCTCCTTCCATCCGAGCAGATCGAGGCAAGCCCCTGGAGGATGGTAGAACGGCATGATCTGGCCTTTGAGCGTGAGCATCCGGATGCGTGTGACGGAGTCGTTGACGCTGGCGCCCGTAATGCGCGAAAGCAAGGCCAGGGTCACCTTGTTCAGTGGCTGCTTCAATCGTCGATGGAGCAGTTTGGAAGCGACATTGGCTTCTTCGTCGGCGAGCTCTCGAGCAACGAAGAGTCGTCTTTTCGACACATGCGGTTGCAAAAGCACGCTGTCCAGGGTCACTGCCTGGATACCGATGAACGCATCGATCAGGGCATCCATGTCGCCATTACCCTTCAATATGTCATTGGCTTGCCGCATGGCTGGCGCGAAGCGGTCCCTGAGATCGTTCGTGATGTATTCGGCGCACGCCTGATACACGCCTTCCTTGTTTTCGAAGTAGTACTGCAGTGCCGGCGCGTTGACCCCGGCGGCGGCGGCGATGTCGCGTGTCGAAGCACCGGCGAAACCATGCTCGCCGAACAGCTTGATAGCCGCGGCGATGATTCGCTGGCGCGTTTCGTCGCCACGTGCGTAACCGCCCGCCGTGGGGCGACGGGGACGCTTGGTTGGACTCATGCGCTGGCTCTCATGCGAGTTTTCTCCTGCTGGCGCTCCAACAATAACATTTGACAAAAGTATTCCAATCGGAATAAATATTCCACTTGGAATACTTTTGGACGACTCCCCATGCCCACTACGACTGGATCTGCATCGGACGCCGATGCCTCGAAAGGTGCTGCTCCACCGGCGCGCCCGTCGAAAATACGCCGCTTCCTCATGCCAGCCGGCGTTGTTTTGGCCATCGCGGCGGTGTTGGCCCTCGCTTACTGGTGGCTGGTGGGTCGCTTTATCCAGAGCACGGACGATGCCTACCTGCAGGCCGACAGCGTCACGGTCGCCCCGAAGGTCAGTGGCTATGTCACCGACGTTTACGTCGGCGACAACGTTCCGGTAAAGGTCGGCGATCCATTGGTGAGGCTCGATAGTCGCCAATATCAGGCCGCGCTGGATCAAGCCCAGGCCACGATCGATGCGCGCAAGGCGGATATCTTGCGCGCGCAGGCTGGCGTTCCGCAGCAGCGGGCTGCTATCGAACAGGCAAAGGCGCAACAACAAGTTGCAGCGGTCAACAGCCGCCACGCCGAAGACGAAGTGCGTCGCTACGGACCGCTGGCGACAACCGGTGCCGAAAGCGGCGATCAGCTATCGGTGCTGACCACCAACCGTGATCAGGCGCGCGCAACGCTGACCGCCGATGCCGCGGCGCTTGATCAGGCGCAAGCGCGAATGGCCGATCTCAACGCTCAGCTCATGCAAGCGCAGGCGCAATTGGAAGTGGCGCAGGCATCGGCGCGTCAGGCGCAGCTCGATATGCAAGACACCTTGATTCGCAGTTCGCTGGCCGGTCGCATTGGTGACCGCACGGTACGCGTAGGGCAGTACGCGCAACCCGGTACGCGGATGATGACCGTCGTGCCGGTGCAGAGCATTTATCTCACGGCCAACTTCAAGGAGACCCAGGTTGGCCGGATGCGCGCAGGTCAACGTGCGAGTCTGCATGTGGATGCGTTGGCGGGTGCGGATCTGCACGGTGTGGTCGACAGCTTCGCGCCGGGCACCGGTTCGCAGTTTGCGTTGCTGCCACCTGAAAACGCGACCGGCAATTTCACCAAGATCGTGCAGCGTGTGCCGGTGCGCATCCGCATCGATGCCGATGCGAATACGCGGAAGTTGCTGGTTCCCGGTTTGTCGGTGACGGTAGACGTGGATACACGCCCTGCGCACGACGATCAGTCGGCGACGACAGCAGGCAACAGTCATGGCTGAGACGGCAGCCATGCCGGCCAGTCACCCCGAACGTGCCAGTGCCGCGGATTGGATCGCCGTGGCCGCCGGTTCGCTCGGTGCGTTGATGGCCACGCTCGACATCTCCATCACCAATTCCGCGTTGCCGCAAATCCAGGGTGAAATCGGTGCCACGGGTACGGAAGGCACCTGGATTTCGACTGGTTACCTGATGTCGGAAATCGTGATTATTCCGCTGGCCGCCTGGTTGACACGCGTATTCGGTTTGCGCAAATTTCTGCTGGGCGCCGCGGTGCTGTTTATCCTGTTCTCGATGATGTGCGGCTTGTCGCATACGTTGACGGCAATGATCATCGGCCGCATCGGCCAGGGCCTGACCGGTGGCGCGATGATTCCGACCGGCCAAACCATCATTCGCAGTCGTCTGCCGATGTCGCAGCTGCCGATCGGCATGACGCTCTTTGGTTTGATCGTGTTGCTCGGACCATTGCTGGGCCCGGTGCTGGGCGGTTGGCTTACGGAAAACATCAGCTGGAGCTGGTGTTTTTTCATCAACTTGCCAGTGTGCATCGGTTTGATCGCGTTGCTGTTGCTTGGTCTGCCGCCGGATCATCCGCAATGGGATGCACTTAAACAGGCGGACTGGCTGGGTATCGCCGGACTCTCGGCCGGCCTTAGCTCATTGACAGTGGTGCTAGAGGAAGGCCAGCGCGAACGTTGGTTCGAGTCCAACATGATTGTATGGCTAAGTCTGTTGTCGCTGGCCGGCATGGTGCTGATCGCGATCTCGCAGTTCACCGCCAAGAGACCGGTAATGCGCTTGAGCCTGCTACGCAATCCGCGTTATGCCAGCGTCATTCTTATCGTGCTGGTGGTCGGTGCGGTGTTCTACTCGGTCATCTATCTGATACCGCAATTCCTTGGTTTGATCGCCGGATACAACGCAGAGCAATCGGGCTGGGTGATGCTGGTCTCCGGCGTGCCGGCCTTTCTGATGATGCCGATGCTGCCGCGCCTGCTGGGCAAGGTCGATTTTCGAATCATGGTGATCACCGGACTGATGTGTTTCGTGGTGAGCTGCATGTTGGACATCCATTTGACGGCGCAAAGCGTCGGTCATGATTTCTTCTGGTCGCAGTTGATTCGCGGCGCGGGCCAAATGCTGGTGTTCATGCCGTTGAACCAGGCCTCAATGGCAGCAGTAACCCGGGAGGAAGCCGGCGACGCCGCCGGTGTTTACAACATGGCGCGCAACCTCGGTGGCTCGATCGGCTTGGCCGTCATCGGCACCGTGATCGACCGGCGCAATACGTTTCATGTGGCGACCATCCGCGAATCGCTGACGGCGAATTCGGTGTTGGGCCAGGATCGTCTCGCCGCCAACGCAGCCGGCTGGTTCGCGCGGACCGGTGATATGGCCTACGCGAAGATGCGCGCGCTCGGCCAGCTTGCCGCGCAGATTCAGCAGCAAGCGATGGTGATCACTTTTTCCGAAGTCTTCTACCTGCTTGGCATCGCACTGCTTTGCTGCATTCCACTCGCGTTGCTGCTGAAGACGCCCAGCTATGGCGCGCCAGCCGCCGCTGGTCACTAAGGATCTTAGTCATGCGTACAAGCGACTCATATGTTTCGCGCGTCCTGTTTTTCGCGCTGCTCGCCTCGCTCGCGACGTTGCCAGGCTGCACCGTTGGCCCCGATTATCGCGGCGCGCCGGACGTAGCAGGTGGCGCAGGGCACGCCAACACTTTTGTACGTACACCGGCGACGGGCATCACATCGGCGCACGCGCCAGGCCAATGGTGGAACACGCTCGGTGATGCGCAACTGAGCGCATTGATCGACGCGGCGTTGGCGCACAACCAGGATTTGCAAGCGGCGCAGGCCCGTTTGCGCGAGTCGCGTGCACAGCTGCAACAGCAGCGTGCCGAAGCGTTGCCGACTGTGTCAGCCGATGCGGCCGCGCTACGCACACGGGAGCCGGATTTATCCGGCCTGCAAACATCGCAGACCAACACGAGCCAAACGACGCCAGCAGGGCAATCCATCCGCACGTCGCAGGGGCAAGGTCCGTTGCAGCTGTACACCGCCGGCTTCGACGCGTCATGGGAGTTGGACCTGTTTGGCGGCACGCGCCGCGCGATCGAGGCTGCCTCGGCCCAGGCTGATGCCGTCGACGCCGATCTCGCCGATACGCAGGTGTCGCTGGCTGCCGAAGTGGCGCAGGCATACATCAGTCTGCGCGACCAACAGCAGCGCCTGACGTTAGCCAATCAATCGGCGGAACTCGAACAGCAAACGCTTGTCTTGATCCAGCAGCGGCGCGCGCGCGGCGTCGCCGGCGATGCCGATGTCGAACGTCAAACCACGCAAGTGGAAAACACCCGCGCGACACTCATTCCGCTGGAC
>Ga0302304_10000788_pt1 | contig 17224 bp, 12 predicted proteins | sample III_Palsa_E2_2_FD_198769 | JGI IMG/M metagenome (GOLD analysis project Ga0302304, IMG submission 198769) | Peat permafrost microbial communities from Stordalen Mire near Abisko, Sweden - III_Palsa_E2_2 | ecosystem: Environmental > Terrestrial > Soil > Palsa > Peat permafrost | place: Sweden...
GCCGATGTTCAACCGCTACGAAAACGGCATGCACTTCGGCAATCACGTGGATGGATCGATCAGGTTGATGCCCGGCAGTGGCGCGAAAATCCGCACCGATCTTTCCGCCACGCTGTTTCTCGCACCGCCGGACAGCTATGACGGTGGTGAGCTACTGATCGAGGACACCTACGGCTCACAGGCGATCAAGCTGGTGGCTGGCGACATGGTGCTTTACCCAGCCAGCAGCCTGCACCGTGTCGCGCCGGTTAGCCGGGGTGTGCGCCTGGCGTGTTTCTTCTGGGTGCAAAGCATGGTGCGCGACGACGGCCAGCGCGCACTGCTGTTCGACTTGGACAATGCCATTCAACGACTGACAGCGACCGGCGCCGATGAAGCAGCGCGCGTCAACCTCACCGGCTGCTATCACAACCTGCTGCGGATGTGGTCGGAAATCTGAGCTGGCGTTGCCATGCAGATAGGTTCCATCCTCCAAGGTGTCGCTCCCAATAACTTGTAGACAGGCGTCAGATCAGTCTCCGATCTGGACTGACTGACCTCGATCTGCATGGTGATGCTTTGCCTGTACCGTTTCGGCGACCTCATCTTCCGATACAGGGCAACGGTGATTGTCTGTCGCGTAAAAGCGTTCCTGCGCAATACGCACGCGTAGCGCCCGTAAGCTGGAATCTGAAGATGACAAGGACAGCCGGTGCAACGAGCACCTCAATCAAGCTGAAGTCGCGCGCAAAAGGTCGCGAAATCCCTCTTTGCGAGCATCAAAGACCATTCATGAGCTCTCGCCAGGAGCGGCGGCGCCAGATAGCATCATCCGCCGTCGTCGGCTCGCCGCCATTCAGCGTGATGCTCGGAAAAATCAGCTTGCCGCCGCCGATCACCGTGGCTACTGGCAACGCTCCCACGCTTGGTGGATTGCTAACGTGACCACCGACCGGCTTGATGTTGGCCGAGCCCGCCGACCAAGGCGATGATGGTAGTGACAAGCCATCACCCGCGCCGCCAGTTGCTCCGTCAACGATCATCAGCGCGCCATCGCGATGGCCCGAGCAACCGTGACTGTCAGGAATCAGCGTGGTGATCACCACGCGGTTGGAATCGAACAGCGCTCCCGGGGTCACCACGACGCGCTCGCCTGGCGAAATCAGATTGAAATACCAGCCATCCTTGTCCGATGGCACAACGTTGCTGGTGAGGCCACGAACGGTATCGCCGCAATTCGTAGTGGGAACCGCTTTTTCCGTCAGCGTTTGCGCCACCAGATTGCTGATACCCGCTACGGTCTTACCCTTATCCCTAATGCCGTAAACGGCCTCGGTCGACTCGGTGTTAGCCGCATTGCCGATTTCAGAATAATCGCCGGTACCGAAAATCACGATAAAGCGATTGGTCACGGGATCAGGCAGCAATCGCGGCATGACGGTAATCGGCTGTGCGCCCTGCGTGACGGGCTTGTAAGCCAGCTTCACCGTCCACTGATTGGGATCGCTGCTGGTCAGATCATAACGCCAGAGGTTGCCGGCCAGATCGCCTGCAAACGCCACGTCGTCGACCTGATCATCGTTGTAGTCGCCAAGTACGGGCGATGACAGACCGTAGCTGGTAACACCAGCCATCGTGGTCGGTGTTTTCAGTTCGGCGATCAACGCGCCGGTTTGTGCATCAAGCACGAACAAGGCGCTGTAGTCGCTGCAAAAATTCGCTTGACTGGGCCGGATACAATCGGGAAGACGGCCACTCGGCACCAGCACGACCCAACGACCATTCGCAAGTCGGCCAATATTCGGCTGCCCATAGGTGTAACCAAGATCCCGGGGTTCACCTCCCACAGCATTGCTGGATGATACGATGACCGGCATACCGGCCTCGAATTCCCACAAAACCTTGCTGCCCGCAGCAGCTACATTCACTCCAGACTTGCCGTCGGCTGGGTCAGGCTGCGTGATGTCCAGCGCATAAACCCCACGACCGCCCTGCCCCAGGCCACCGACCAGAATGGTGTGCCAGCCGGCCGAGGTCGTTGTGGGCGTGCTGGTGGCGGCCGCAAAAAACACATCGTGCGTGACCGGGGTCGCATCCACCGTTGGTGCAAAGACGAAGTTAGACTTGTGCGTGAGGTTACCGAGATGCGCATAGGCCGAGCGTGGCACATACGCCCACAACTCCCTGCCCGACGTCGATGTGACACTTCCATCGGCATTCTGAGAAGCATCGAATGCGTGCAGCATGCCGTCGTTGGCGCCGACGTAGACTGCCGGCAAGCGCGCGCTTTGATCCTTGGCGAACTGTTCGTAGCTCACGCTGGCGGTACCAGCAACCGGCGATGTCACAGCGAGCGATTCCGGCGCCGGTTTGCCGCTCGCCAGATCGGGCCACGTATCGCGATAACCAGCTGCGGGATAAGCAACATACAGCGCCTGCGAACGGATGATCGCACCCAGCAATGTGCTGCGCTTGCGCATGGTGCCATTGGTCTCCGATGTCCTGTCACCGCGCAACCAGTCGATGCGGGTTTGCGCGGTGTCGAGCCCGGCGTCGGCACTTGCCGGAGTCATCAGCAGTACCTGGCCGGTTTTGTCCAGATTGCTGGAAGGTCTGAACTCCACGCCACCGCCAAAGCTTCCGTCCGGGTTGAACTTGGCCGACAGGATGATGCGATTGGCAGGCGTCAGTACATCCAGCTTTTGTCCCGCATCCCACAGCACGTTACCTGCAGTACCATCCGCATTCAGCGCGACGGCATCCAGCACTCCACTCCAGTCGGTGCTGCTGTAGCCGGTATTGAATCCAAGCGTGCCATTACCCAATAGCGTGTTGCTGATCGCGCTTGTCGTGGTGGCGGTTGCTTCTTTGGAAGCGGTGACACCGTCAACAGGTGCCGACAGCCCGAAAAATACCAGCGCACAGAGTACGGAGATACCCACCGAAAGACATGACCGAGAAAAATGGCGCCGAAGCATCGTCTGAATACTCCGACTCAGTTGATCTTGGCGGAGAAGGTTGTTTCAAGAACACGCACTGTATTGATGTTGCCCCCGCTTGCTCGGGCGGTAATGCGATAAATGTGTCGTACGGTGTTCGTATAGCCAATTCCACCAGGACCGGTGGCACCCGACTCATGCAAGCCGCCGCTGACTCCTGGTGGCAACTCCGGCCCCATATCCTCGATCATGTAAAGCGGATTTTTCGCGAGTCGCCCATTGGTGAGTGCGGTGTAATCCACAGCGCTGTCCGCACCTTGGTATGTCGTTGCGCCATCGGCAACCCAGCCTGTCTGCGTGCGAAAATTGACAACCGCGCTAATTGGCTTTGCGGAGTCGTAGGTGTAGCAAGCACCGGGAACGCTGGTGCCACAATGTAGATGTGAACCGGTAATGCCACTGCTGCTCCAAAGTTTCCATTCGGCGCCACGCAATGCCGTCTCCGCGCTCATTTGCGCCTGCTGAGCATTGCGCAAGTTGCCGGACATTCGCTCTTGCAACAGTGAATTACCGGATGCGCTGACTGCCAGAATGGTCAACAGCAGCAGAAAGATCAGCGCTATCACCATGACGACGCCGCGCTGCGAACTGCGCCGGCAAGACATTCGGCTGGATAAAAGCGTCATTCGTTCCATAGGTTTTCCTCGGGCATCCATGCCTTGTTCGACGTCTTCATGGGTTGTAGTTACGCACAGCGATCAGTGCGGTGAACTCGCGCCGCAGCATCTGATCAACAAAACCCTGATCGCTGGGCTTGATCGGGTGACTAGCAGGCGCCGCGGGTTTGGTCATGTTGTCGATGCCGTATGAATAACCGAGTTCACTCGTGCCGAGTGAGTAAAGCGGCATTTGGCCGTCCATCAGCACACTGACTTCGACGCTCTTGATGCCGCGCCACATGCAACCTGCAGTGGTTATTGCATTGATCTCCGCGGGTGGGCAACTGGTAGACGTATCGATCTGCTGCGCGGTGAGAAAACGCGTATTGCCCTCGATATCTTCCACGCCGTATCGAAAATCCATTCGTTCAATGCCACGCACCAGCTCCTCTTCGGAAGCACCCGATTGGGTAGTGGTGCCATTTGACTTGAGCCCACCGTTGACTCTGCGAATCAGAGCACCCGTCAAAGGGGGTTTGCCATCGTTGTTGATGCTGACGACTTTCAGATAATAAGTGACCGTCTGGAAATCACGATTGACGTCGAACACCTTTGGTGCCGACTCCGACCGCGGCATCACCGGATGGCTATCGTCGAAATTGCCATCACTCGATATGGTCAACACTCCACTAGCTGCCGAATAGCTGGCCGCAAATATCTGCGCGCCGGAACAGTCAGCCAGCATCACCAGGTCGCCGTTAGTGAAATTGCTCCGCGGAGGCTCGCCCGCTGCAGGGTTCAATGTGATCGAAGAAATACCGCTATCATCCGACGCCACGTCGATGCGGCTACCAGTATTACTGATCGCCCAACCGCTCGATGGGTCGACATAGCGAACGGTGATGATGTCCGTGCCTTTGACCCGATCGCCAGTAGCCATCCCCGACGCAGGAAGGCCCGCGACGGCGGGATCGACCGGCGCACACGCGGTGAGGGTGCAATCGTAGCCACGCATAAAAAGAAATGACGGCATGCTGTACGCAGCCATCGGCATGGCTGGATAAGTTATCGAGCCACTCGTTCCGCCCCATGCGGTTGTTACGTCGCCGAGTGCTCCACTCGATGCACCGACTCCTGCACCAAGCAAATGCCTGGCATAGACTTTGGGTGCGCGCAGGTGATCAAGATACAAACCTGCTACTCCCGGTTGCGCCACGCCACCCGTATTCGCGCAATATTGCCCATTGGCCATGCGCAGATCGCTACCGAGTCGTGTGATTGCAAAGCGCCCCTCTTCCTGCAACCTCGCCAATTGCGCCTGAGCCTTGTTGCTATTGGAAGTCGAGACGAACACCGTAACGACGCCGGCCGCCACAAGCATGCCCAGCAGCATCGCTATCATCAGCTCGATCAGCGTGACGCCGCGCTGGCAACGTGGATCGAAGCGAAGCATCACGGCTGAAATTCCCATGCAAACGTCTGAGTCACGTTGCCGCCATGATTCTCGTCGCCCGCACCCTGCTCGCTCCAGCTGATCGACATTACGCAATTGCCGCCGTAAGGTGGTCTTCGGTTGAGCAGTAGTGTCGGATCAAAACCCACCGATCCAACGCCAGTGCATTGAATGGTCGCTTTGGGATTGGGCAGAAAAGTCGTGAGCTGACGGCTCCACAGCTGCTGATCATGCGCCGCCAATGCGGTGGAACCGCAGGCTGCGCCATCGGCGCAATCGTCACCCGCCATGGCGACAGGATAATCCGCGCTGTTGTAACTGCCTTTCCACACACCCGTCGAATTCGCACTCATGCGATTGGCCATGTTGCTGGCCAGAAAGGTCACCTGCGTGCGCACATAGGCTGCATGACTGGAACGCGCAGCCATTACCATGAGACCAGCCAGCCCGATCAGGCCAATGCTGAAAACCAGCACAGCCATCATGACTTCAATCAATGAAGTACCGCGCTGACGAGACGCGATTGGCATGCAACTCTCCCTGACGCCCTCGCATGCATGCACTGTAGCTACCCGAAACGGCTTGAGCAGCGATCGGCCGACAAACGGTAGCAACGGTCAGACAAACGGTTTATGAGCCGCCTTCCATCCCGTTGCCGGATCAAACCGTCAGCACCCGTTCGCTGCCAATCCGTCATCAGTCTCTCGTAGATCCTGCCAATTCATGCAACGGCTTGCAGGCACATCCACTGCATCAGACTTCGATCAACTTCAGGCGCTGCAAAAATATTCATGCCCTTCGGCATCACGGTGATGCCGAAGGGCAGCTGATTACTGGAGAATCTCACGCCAGTTGACGCGATAGAGATTATTGCCGCCGCTCGGCTGCTTTATGCTCGCGGTTGCGGGCAGTGCTCCCGTTTGGCCGTAGAGAATGGAATACGTTTTATTGGGCAATTGAACTACCTGTACGCCATTGGTCGCTGTTCCGGTGGCAATAGAAACAGCCAAGGTGGTACCACTTCCGTAAATCACCGTCTGTCCAGTTGAGAAATCGACGGCATAGATATTGCCCAGCAGAGAACACGGATCCGAGGACGGAGTCACACTGGCCCACGCGACAATGGAAACACCGGCCGCTGAATCCGGATTCACCACGATGCGTTCGGTACCTCCGCTGCTACCGGCTGTGCCGGGCAAGTCGTAGTACCACCCGGTGGAGCTGTCGGTCAGGAGCAGTGCCGCCGTCAGCGGGTTGGGAACAAGGTTATAGGGAGATGCCGCGGTGCGACTGCGAGGCAGCCCCGCCGTTGCTGGCGTGCTTCCCGTTCCATCGCGCAGGGCATACATGGTTTGTTGCTGGGTGGATGTCAGGTCGCTGGTAGAGAGAAACTGACCGGTGCCCACGAATACCCAGCGAAGCGTACCCAGACCGGTCGAATCGATATCGGTTTCGACGCGCGGTGCGGTGGTAATCGGCTGCGCAACGCCAGAAGGATCCGTGAGCGTGGCAAACAGCGTGGGTGAGGGGTAGGGACCCGTCCCGACACCGCCAGAGATGGCCGGCTCGGACAAATCGAAACGCCATACGTTACCGAGCAGATCCCCGGCATACACCTGATCAATCGTGCCATCCGTTACATCCTGGGTATAGCCCGTTGCCTGGGTAAGGCCGGCTGGGCTTGTCGTAGTGCCTACGCCGGTGTCGATCTTCTGAAGCAGTGCTCCGGTCTGCGCGTTGATAACATACAGGATGCCGTGACCATCCTGCCCTGTACCGGTGTTGTTATAGCCGGAGGTTGCCACCACAACCCAACCATACTTGCGGGTCTTCACAATGAGGGGTGCACCGTAACTGTAACCCATATCGGCATCGGTGAATTCCCACAACACCGTCTTGTTGTTGCCGACGACCAACGCTGCCTCGTCGGCAACGCTGGTGGTCGTGTTCACTGCCGCGGGCACCGTGGTCACATCGAGTGCATAGATCCCCTTGCCACCCTTGCCCAGACCACCCACTAGCAAGGTGTGCCAGTTGGACGTGGCTGCCGTGCTGACAGGTGTTGCGCTACCGGTACCCGTCAGAGTGAAGTCGATGTCCGATACCTGAGGCGTCTGGTCAACATAGAAGTGATGGCTGTAGTTGTTGGTGGACACACCGTTCAAATTGGCTAGCGCGGCCAGTCCATCGACCGACGGCGTGCCATTGGGTCCTTTAAACAGCAGGCTGGGCACATAGGCAAACAATTCACTGCCACCGCCCGTAACAGGGTTGGACGTGGTCGGATTCAAAAAGTCGCCTTCGAAGGCATGCAGCATGCCGTCATTGGCGCCGACATACACCACCGGCTGGCGGTTCGTGACGGTTGTGGAGAATGCGGTGTATCCGGGGTTGGCCGTTTCCGTATAGGACGGTGACGATGCGCCCTGCACCAGCACCGCCTGAGAGTCCACAATATCGCCCAGACTATGGATACGCGCACGGAAGTCGGTGGTCTCGTTGGTCTTGTCACCGCGCAAATAGTTGAGCAGTTGCTGCGCGGTGCCCGGGCTTCCGTTAGTGAGGGCGCCCTGCTCGGTGGCGCTTAGACTTCCGAGGCGGAAAGGCACCCCCGCTGTCCCGTTCCACGTCAAGATACGACGCCCGGTGTTCCATCCCGTACCGGTAACAGCCTGGGTCAAAGTATCAAGCTGAAGCTGCGCATGCCAGGGAATGCTGCCACTCACTTGCGATACGGTGCCGCCAGCAGTAACCGCACCGACGTAACCAGTGACATCGCCGAACCACGAAATGGGCGTGTACGACGTGTTGTAGATCGGAAAGCCCGAGGCAGGCGAATAAAAAGGTGCCGTGCCAGCAGTGATGTTCGTCAGCGCGCGAGTCGCTGTAACAGTGGGTGCCGCACCACTCTGCGTTGCCGTTGAGGCAACGTTATTGAAAATTTGCTGGAGTCCGGACTGGATCAATGTAGGCTGATTGCCCGGAAAATAATTGTCCGGACGCAAGGCCGTACCTGTCGTTGTGTTGGTATGCCAGGTGAGGATATTGGCTGGAATACCATTGTTATTGACGTCGCTGAAGCCACCGTACTTGGCTGCCAGCCAGTACATGCTTGGGCCCGCAGCACCACCGGTCGTGCTGAAATTGGCCGGGTTATAAATCTCTTTACCGGATGTGCCGTCGTAGGCACCAGGCTCCAGCACGTCAACGGTATAGGTTGACACGGTCTGTTGATTGGCGAGATCCGGGCGAATGTCTTGGGTATGGGCAAAATACGCCAGACCCGCCATGTTGTAGGTCGAGTTGGTGGTGCCATTCGGTTCGGTGGTGAGCCCCAGCTGGTTCGCCGCAGGAACAACCGTTGAGGTGGCCGCACTGGAACCTTTGTATCGGAGCTGCGCCATGGTTATCGATGCTGCTGTCGTGCCGTTGGCCTCGATCAGGGGAAGATTACCCAGCTTGGTGGCATAACCACCCGCATCGGCACCGTTGACGACGGCGAGTGGGGCTTGGCTAGTGTTGGAAGGCGTGGGGCCGCCGGAACTGGGCACACGGGTGTCGTACCAGGTGTGAATATCTCCGATAGAGAGAATGGCATTCGTCTGGCAGGTGTATTTAATCGGATCCGTCAGTGTGCCGGTAAACACCGGAAAATTGGTGTCCAGGCTATTGGTTGTCGTCAGTCCACTCGTATAGCTCGAATCGAGCGGTACGTTCATTAGATAAGCCAGCGCCGACCAGTAAAGGTCCGCGACGGTGTCGTTCGTCTCATAACCATTGGCGTAACCGAACTGGTTGAGATAGTTGATGGAACCAGTCTGCGTGGCATTACCGCCGCCTGGTGCCGTACCCGTGATGTCCGCCGTATCCGGGTTGGCAGTAAAAATACCTGTCGTTGAGTTCCACTCCGAATACGCATTGGTTTGACGGGCACCATAGCCGTTGTATGTCGTGGGGCCGTTGTCGCGCAGCAGGGCGCGCACGGCACCGTTGGCAGCACCGGTGCCGTACTGGAAGGCATAGGCCGCAGCACCGACGCGGATCTTCGTGTAATTCTGCTGGATCAGGCCTTCGGGCTTGTTGTAGACACCCGCCCCGACATAATCAGTGGTTTTGTGGGCCGAATTGCAATTGTTTTCCAGCATGCCGGTTACGCAGACCTGGACCTCCGCGTTGTAGGTGGCGGCAATATTATTGACCTTGGACTGGCCATTGCCGGTCGATCCGGTATTACTGAACGAGCTGTTGTTGGAAATGACAAAGGTTGTGCCCTGCCCTGCCGATTTCAGGTAAACCGTTCCAAGCGATGCATAGTTGGTATCACCGATAACCGTCGATGCCGCCACGTTCGTCGTAGCGCCAATGGTCTTGTTAGCGAAGTTGCCCGTAGTACTCTGCGAATTGAGGTTTGAACGTATCAATACCGTGCTCGACGACGTATCGACTACGCGATTGCCACCCGTCAACGCCTGACGAAATTCGTCAAGCGCCGTCATGGTGGCCCAGTTGAGCATGTTGCCGCTCCAGTGATAGGTGGTGGTTCCACCCGTGGTTGAGCTGCAACCTCCACTGCTGTTCACTCCACCGATGGGAACGAAGTAACCGCTGGTTGTGCTGCCGGGCGGCGATGTGGTGCTGTAGTCGTAGCATTTGGCAGGATCGAAATAGCCCAGAAACGGACTCGCAGCGGCGTACGCGCTGTAACTCGTCGCATTGTTATAAGCACCTACCGTACCCGTCGGAAATTCGACCGAGAGCGAGAGCATCAGGTTCGCCGGCACGTTGGATGTGCTGTACACGGGCGTATCGGCCAATGTCGTTTGTGCTCTTGCACTGGTGCCACCGGCCAAAGTCAGCGCGCACGCAAGCAGCATGCAGCCAAGGCCAGAGAGATGAGTTGGACGAAGAGACTTGGACATGGCCATTCCCGAAATACCTGTGATAAATCCGCTGCAACTGCGATGGCGAGCTTGTGTTTCTGGCTTGCGCTGACCGCAGCGCATCAATCAGTAAACCTTCAAACCCCATGCAGGCACACTGTTCTTGGAACGCATCCGCATCGCGTTAGCGGATGCTTCAATTAGCTTCAGCGCAAGACTGTCTGCACATAACCAATGGTGTTCTTCGGCCCCACCACACCTGCTGTTAACCGAAACGCCGCATAAGTACTTGAGGAAAATGGCGGTCCGTTGTCCTTGGTCTGATTCGAAACGGATCCACCGGAAATGGTTGCGCCGGGAACAATACACGTCGTGGGACTAGCCGGTCCTACCGCAGGACATAACCGTTCGACCACGTAATAGCCGTAATAGCCCGTCGGCAATCCCGTCAATTGCGCGACGGTGCCGTTAGCTGTCGCCGGAGTGACCAGTTGGTTCACAAGAATATCGGGCACGCCATTGGTATTCGTGGTTATGGGCAATTGAAGCGTGGCGTAGTAGCCGACAGCGGCGTTGTTGGCATCACTCGTTGGCTCGCTGAAAGTCAGACCCAATGCCTGCTGATAAGCAATATCGGCGACCTGAATAACTACCTGCCTGAAGGCCACGCTTCCTGCAATCGTGTTGCTCGTATCGATCGACCGCATCAGCGCGACTGACGCCAGCAAGGTGGCGACCAATACGATAATCGCCAGCAAGGTGGCGATCATGCCCTTCTCGCGGCGCGCGCCGACTCGATAACCCATACCCCTGCTTTTTATGTTCATATCGAGTCGGCTCAAAAATAGCGGGTGATCATGGCATTGCGGATCGGAATGGTGGTGTCGTAGACCTTGTAGCGGTATTGCGTTTGAAGAGTAATTGTGTATTGCAGCCCCGTCGCCAGGTCCGAAAACAAGGTGAGTGTCGGGGGGCCGACATAATCGCTGCTACGCTCTGGCACCTTGCTTTGAGCAACGACCGCGACACGAATAGCCTTGATCTGACCCATCGCCGCAGCCGCTGACGCCGTGCTTGCGTTAAGTGTCGCGATCGACCATGCACCGGTCGGTTGCACCCATTTATCAATGCAGCTGGGATCCGCAACGCCGCAGGCAGTGCTTCCATCGTGAATCCCATACAACGCCTTCAACTGCACAATGCCGTCGGCTACGGGCATGACTACCGCGCCGAGACCGTTGATCGGCCGGCGCAGCAAGTCCCACATCACCAGCGAGTTGGATGTCGGGTCAACGCCATAAAGACTCAGAACAGGATTAGGGCCAACATCGAAAACATTCGTCGCTGTTTGCAGGCCCTTGGCCGCACTATTGCCGCTATTGAGCGTAATGGTGTTTGTTGCATCCGGTGCCGTTTGGGTCTGAGCCAGGGCACATGTGCCATCGGACAAAACACCGAGTAGGTAATCGCCTTGATAAATGCCGAACGAATTGGTCAGTACCACAGTACCGGCGTCGGGAGTGCTACTGACAGGTGCCTTGAAAACCCGCGCAAAGGAATTTCCACTGATGACACCAATGATGTCCGGTTGCACAGCGCCCGCGGCATTGGTGCCCCCGCTTGAGATAAGCACACCCATCGCCCGCGTCGTGATGGGCCACGCAGCAAACGGCGCCGGTTGCGGGAAATTCGGGGGCAATTCCTGACCACCGGCAGTTTGCGCCGAAATCGCACAACCCCAGATGCCATAACTACTGCCTTGCACCAGTCCGGACCCACCCGTACGTAGCTGCCGTTCAAGCGCATAAAGGGAATAGCTGCCGTTTTGCTGCGCATCATCACCACTGGTGGTCGTACGCTTCTGCCCTTCGAAGAGGGCAAACGCCGCCATGATGGCCAGGGTGCAGATCAGGCTGATCACAATGCCGACCATCAGCTCGATCAGCGAAAAGCCCCGATTTTTCAGAATCAACATACGTCGCGTGACGTTCGGAAGAACACCTCGAACATCGCAGCCATCTGCCTTAACGCGAGAATTGGGTGATGGATACATAGTTATGCGGGCTGCTATCGTTAGGGGCTTTCCAGTTCACCGTCACGGTGACGAGAAATACGGGTGTGCCGGAGGGACTGGCCGTTTGGGTGACTGCAATCGTCGGCGGATTCGCCGCTACACCGGGCAGGCAGCTTGTGGAGGGGCCACTAGTGGCAGTAACGGGAGTCGTGCAGTCGAGCGTGGCTGCCCACGCGGTGTAACCCGCACCGCCCGAGCCCGCGGAGCCGGTATATTTCGTAGTGAAAGTGGCGGCGAGGATATTGTCCCCCCACATCTGCGCAATCACCTGGTCGGCCAGCATCGCGGCATTGCTGCGATATGCGGCATCGCCGGCGAGTTTGACCGCGCTGCCTTGCAACGCAACCATGCCCAAAATGCCGATGGAAAAAATCAGAATGGCGATGACCGCGTCGAGAAGAACGAAACCACGCAACGGCAGTCGCCTGTAAACGGGGTCGGATTTCATGTTCACGATTTTCACTGGCATCCCTGCGGAGCAGCAGCGCTAAAGGCAATTTGTGGATCGCACATGCGTATCGAGCCGGCTACCGAAATCGTGGTGACCAGCCATCGGCTGCCTGCTGTCGCTGAGTTTGCGTCGAGGCGCAGAAGCGATGTCTTGCCGTAGTCGGTCGGGCGACCGAGGGCATTGAACGTCACACCCGAGGTCGCAGCTAGAGCACCAGTGAGTGGCGTAGTGAGGGTTGTTAAAGTGCTAATAGTCGTGCTGCCGCTTATCAGTGCCGTGCCCGCACCACCTTTGGAAGCAAACTGCTGTATGACGACCGAGCCGGTAGCGGAACACAGCGTCGCAGCGGTTGCTGTCGTAGGCAGCTGGCAGACCGTCCAGTCGGCCGTACCCGCCGCACCGATTTCAAACCGCACAAAGGCATCGCGCTGGGATGCCTCGTTACGCGCCAGACGTAGACCGTTCTGGATCGACTCCGCCGCGTTACGAATATTGCTGTTGAGTATCCATTGCTGATAGCTGGGAAAACCAAGCACAACGAGTATCGCGAGTATGGTGATGGTCACCATCAGCTCGATCATGCTGAAGCCGTCTGGACGCGCTCGCTTCATTGGCAAGCGCCGCCCTTGCGAACGATCCAGCAGGCGGCCTGGTTCGGCCCCCACCCGGAAGGTTCGTTAGTTGTCGCTCGAACATTGGCCTGATTGATTGTGAAAGTAAATTGAGCAACTGGAGTACCGGCAATACCTGTGGCCTGAGCTGTGTAGGTTGAAGTAGTCGCTGCCGGACAGGTAATGGTGAAATATTTCAAACCTGTGGGCGCAACTGCCCCGCAGGGAACGAGCTCGGTAGTAGCGGCACCGACGTAAGTCCGGTTGTCCTGGAAATATTGCTCCTGGCTCACACGGAAGGCCGACAAGGTGTTGTAGGCCTCGCTGAGCTTGCTGCGGGTGATGTAATCGATATAGCTGGGAATGGCGATGGCCGCGAGAATCGCGATGATCGCGACCACGATCATCAGTTCGATCAGCGTAAATCCCGCAGATGGCTTGCGATGCGAAGGCATCATCGTCGTAAATCCCCATGTAACGTTGCGTGGAGGGTGCTTCAACCCCTGCGTGGGGTCGAAACTATTACCCTCGAATCCGGTGCAAGACACGTACCAAGAACTTGGCGCGTACCGATGTCAGCGATGCGCCGTATCAGTCTCCGAACTGAAACCGATCACCATGGCACGTCGCTATGCTGAAGGTTTCACTGACAGATTGATACTGCATAGGACTACCGCTAATCGGCAAATAGCTACCGTTTGTCGTTCAGCTTCATCGTTTTGGCAGACGGCCGTTGAGGATTGCCAAGCAGTTCACAACTCGAAAGACTACGGCTCAAGATGGGGGGAGACGTCGATGGCACGCTACCGGCTGGTGAGCCAGCGGCGAACCATCGCCCGGCGCTTGGCGGTCGCGCAGCGAGCGCTTAGCGTCCGTCGGTGCCGCGGACTTTACGGGAGTCATGTGGCAAATAGCGGGTACGTGATTCAGCAGCGATGTTGTAATGCAAGACTTGACCCTTGCTGCTTTGCGAGCCCCGCTCCAAGCGAAAAACCTCCACTTGCCTTATTCGGCTTGGGTGCGTGGACGGTCATAGCGAATCTCGGCGAGCTTACCTTCAACGAAGCGAAGCTCGTAGAACGCACCCGCAGGCTTTTCTACCAACTCGAACCTCCAGCAATCGAACTTCATCAGCGACGCAGTCTCTGCAGACGACAGGTTCTTCGGTTTGAAGATCTGGGCTCGATCGAGATGGTTCTCGTACGGAGGGATGCCGATTGCATAAACATCTAGGAACTTTGCGCGTGTAAGCGCTTCGGCCTTGTCATCGCCAATCTGGAATCCGTTTAACCCACCCTGCGTGACGACTTTGTGTCAGGTTGAGTTGTTCTTACCGGGGGCTAGAAGATATGTGGTGGATTGAAGGTATCGCACTTGCTTGCGGCACAGTGCAAGCAAGCAAGAAGGAGCTGTTGCCGGAAAGTACGCGGAGATACTACTGACACCGTCTCGCTGAGCTTGCCATGCAATATGCGTCGAACAATCCATGTCATCCCCTGCGTAGCGCGCTTCTATAGAATCTTGGCCCGACTCGCGAAGTGTTCGTGAGCCGCTTGATCGAACTGCTGTAGTGAAGCTATATATATGAAGGTCTGTGCGCTGCAGGAAACTACAGGTTGCTCGATAGCGCAGCGTAAATCGCCTGACGCAACCTTCGTTCCCTATCCGATCAGCTCCGCGGCTGCTTATCGAAGGAATCCGGACGTGTATAGCACGCCCAGTTTGCAGTTTGCGAAAAGTACGCGCTGCGGTGCAAAGAAGCATATGGTGGGACGCTAATGCGCGTGGCGACGACCGCTGATACCGCTGGGTTGTTTCCCATTTTTCCCTATCACCCATCCACACCAACGGCCACATTGCGTTTGAGGCATGGTCAGCAACAAGCGTTGAGCGGATAATCGACAACCCTCGACGCTAAACGGCTGTGCAATGTTCGTACCTGGTCAACGCTGGATCTCTTCTGCCGAACCTGAGCTTGGGCTCGGCACTGTTTTACGCGTTGAAGGACGCGGTGTGCAGGTACTGTTTGCCAAGGCCGGCATCCTCCGTCCCTACGCGATCGATTCGGCACCGCTGCTGCGCGCGGAGTTCCGTGCGGGCCAGCGCGTTGCCGGCAAGGGCATCGCGTTTCTGGTGGAACGCGTCGAGATTCGCGACGAGCTGCTGATCTATCGCGGCGAAGGTCGCGAACTCGAAGAAGGCCAGCTCGACGACGAGCAGAGCGTCAGCCAGGCCGATGATCGGCTGATCGGTGGACGCACGGATTCCGTCGCCCAGTTCGAGTTGAGGCTGGAAGGTTTGCAGCGCCGTGCCGAAGCACGACGATCGCCGGCGTGGGGTCTGGGCGCCGCGCGTATCGGACTGGTGCCGCATCAGCTGCGCGTCGCTGGTATCGCCGCCGCGCGCCGACCGCCGCGCGTGCTGCTGGCCGATGAAGTGGGGCTGGGCAAGACGATCGAGGCAGGCATGATCATCGCCCGCCAGCTTGCCACCGGTCGCGCCTCGCGCGTGTTGCTGCTGTTACCTGACACGCTGGTATACCAGTGGTTTGTCGAACTGCTGCGCCGCTTCAATCTCAGCTTTGCGATCTACGACGAGGAGCGCTGCGAAGCGCTGCAATCCTCCACTGAAGATGCTGCCGGTGACGAAGGCAATCCGTTCGAAGACGAGCAGCTGGTCATCGCCGATTTTGGCTTTCTGGAAAATTCACCGAAATACGCGGCGCAGTTGTTGGCTGCGCCGTGGGATTTGCTGGTGGTCGACGAAGCGCATCATCTGGCGTGGTCACCGGAAGCAACCAGCCCCCGCTATGCGATGGTCGAGAAACTAGCTGCGGCCATTCCCGGCGTGATCCTGCTCACGGCTACGCCGGAGCAGCTTGGCCGCAGCGGTCACTTCGCCCGCTTGCGTCTGCTCGATCCTCAGCGCTATCACGATCTGGACGGCTATCTGGCGGAAGCGGACGACTATCAGGCGCTGTCGGCCATTGCCGATCGGTTGCTTGATGCTGAAGCATTAGACGATGCGCAACGCGATACCTTGATCAAGGCCTTTCACGGCGACGAGACGCTCACTGCCTATCTGGACGACTCCACCAAACCAACCCACGCGCGTGAACTCCTCGCCGCGCTGATCGACCGTCATGGCACTGGTCGCGCAATGTTTCGCAATCGCCGCGCCGGCATCGGCGGTTTCCCCAACCGCGTGCCCGAGTGGCATGTACTCGATGCCGACACGGTCGAGGAAAGCACGCGCCAATCGCTGCTGGCCGAATTCCATGCGGACATCCAGCAGCCGCCGGTGTTGATCGAGGTGAACTACGCGAACGATCCGCGTATTGATGCACTGATCACGCTGTTGGAAAAACATCCGCAGGACAAGTTCCTGCTGATCTGTCGCACCCAGGCGAAGGTGCTGGCGCTGGAAGAAGCGCTGCGCACCAAAAGTGGCGTCGGCGTCGCCCGTTTCCACGAAGGCCTGGGCATCATCCAGCGCGACCGCAATGCGGCGTACTTTGCGCAGCCCGACGGCGCGCGACTGCTGCTTTGTTCGGAAATCGGTTCGGAAGGTCGCAACTTCCAGTTCGCGCATCATCTGATCTTGTGGGATCTGCCGCTCGATCCCGACCTGCTCGAACAGCGCATCGGCCGACTTGACCGCATTGGCCAGCAGCATGATATTCAGATCCATATTCTGGTGGTCGCCGACAGTGCCCAACATGTGCTGGCGCGCTGGTACGACGAAGGCGTGGATGCATTCCGGATCAGCCCAGCCGACGGCCGCGAGCTGCTGCGCCGCTATGGCGAGCCGCTGGCCCAGCTGGCGGACGAACACGCCCGTGGCGACGACAATCGCGATCAGGAGCTGGACGTGTTGCTCGCCGAAACGCGCAGCAGCCACGAGCAAATGGCCGAACTCATCCGCGCCGGCCGCGATCATCTGCTTGAACTGGCTGCAAGCCGCGACCTGCACGCCGACGAATTGCAGCAAGCGTTTTCCCGCGAGGATCGCGACCCGGGCCGTGACGGCTTTATCCAGCGCCTGCTGGAGGCCTTTGGCATCCACGCCGAGGAACTGAGCAGCCAGGTGCTGCTGCTCGATCCGCAATATCTGTCTACCGATGCCCTGCCCGGCTTTGCCGAAGGCCCGCAGTCGGTGACTTTCGCGCGCGAAGTCGC
>Ga0302304_10000789_pt1 | contig 17223 bp, 15 predicted proteins | sample III_Palsa_E2_2_FD_198769 | JGI IMG/M metagenome (GOLD analysis project Ga0302304, IMG submission 198769) | Peat permafrost microbial communities from Stordalen Mire near Abisko, Sweden - III_Palsa_E2_2 | ecosystem: Environmental > Terrestrial > Soil > Palsa > Peat permafrost | place: Sweden...
CACCCATTCGCGGATCTCCCGCTCCACCATGGGATCATGATGCAGCATCCCGGTTATCTGGTGAAAGCGTATCCCTACCCGGCGGAATACATTGGCGATCTCCGGGACCGGACAGGCACTACAATATGCCAGCCACTCCCCCGTCATGGCAGTACGATCGGCCATCGCATTGAAAGCATCATAATCGATGGCTTCGGAAGGCGACAAATTCAAAACAATAACCGGCGCCTTCACCCGCTGCACCACCGGCAAAACGGTCGATGACAACGCATACGTGGACACATAGAGGAAGATAAGGTCCACCTCGTTGCGCCGGAACAGGCTGCCGGCCGCAAAGGCCTTGTCGGCATTATCGACCAGTCCGGCATTGACAATGTCGGGATGAATAACAGACAATTGATCGTTGATATCGCGCAAATAACCTTCCAGACGAGCCTGCAACCCCGGAAACTGCCCCCAGTATGTATCGAGGCCAATACCAAATAAGCCTATTTTTAACGATGACATAGTAATCGGTCTATGCGATGCCCAGGTCCTTTTGTATCTCCTCCAGGGTACGCCCCTTTGTCTCGGGCATAGCACGCCAGATAAAGATCAGTTGCAGGAACATCATTATAGTAAAAAAAACGAAAGAGTAAAACCCGCCTTTTGTATTGCCTTCCACGATGCCGGGGAAGATGGTGGTAATGATCCAGGCCATGATCCAGTGCGTGGAGCTCCCCAGCGATCCCCCTTGCGACCGGACGGCATTCGGAAAGATCTCTGAGATGAAAACCCAAATGACTGCCCCCTGGGAAAAAGCGAAGAAGGCGATAAAACCGATCAGGTACAGCAGCAAATGGTTATTGCCGGAGAGGTTACCCGAAAAAGCCCAGGCCGTCAGGCTGAGAAAAAAGATCATCCCGAATGACCCGATGATCAGCAGTTTCTTCCGTCCGAATTTATCGATGATGGTCATGGCCAGTAAAGTGCAGATGAGATTGGCCACGCCGATATAGATCGGCTGACTGAAGGATTGGCTCTTACTGAAACCCGCCAGTTCGAAGATACGCGGCGCATAATACAGGATAGCATTGATGCCGGATAGCTGATTGAACATGGCCAGCAACATGGCATAAATAATGGGTTTGGCATACCGGCGCTGGAACAGCGATTCCTGATGCTCTTTTACTGATTCCCGGATGGCGGTCACCGCGGCATTGATATTGGGCTCTCCCAATCGTTGCAGGATGGGAAGGGCCAGAGATTCCTGGTTATTCAGGATGAGCCAGCGCGGGCTTTCGGGGATGCTGAGCAGCAGGATGGCAAACAACCCGGAGGGTACCACCATCACCCCTAGCATCCAGCGCCAGGAATCGACCAGCTGAAGATGGGTAAAAAGATAGTTGGTAAGGTACGCAACGACGATGCCCGCTACAATATTCACCTGGAAAGAGCCAGCCAAACGGCCGCGAAGCGCGGCTGGAGCGATTTCGGAGATGTACATGGGGGCGACGACGGACGAGGCGCCCACGGCCAGCCCGCCGATGATGCGGAAACAGATGAATAACCCCCACGCAGATACGAAGGCGCATCCCAGGGCTGCAATGATAAAAAGAATGGCGACGAACTGCAGCACTTTTTTGCGGCCATATTTTTTGGCTTGCGCTCCGGCGAAGAGACTGCCGAGAATAGTGCCGATCAGGCTGGAAGACACGGTAAAGCCCTGAGAAAAGCGGCTGAGCTGCCACAGATGCTCCAGCGTCTGCTCCGCTCCCGAAATGACAACGGTTTCAAAACCGAACAGAAATCCACCCAGGGCGGCGATCAATGCAATACGAACGGGATAGGAGAGCATGACAAACAATTTATGGTGTCCGAAAATACACTAATTTCGGGAGAAGGGACGATTGCCGGAAGATCAATATGAAATTCGAAGCCATTACCATAAAAGATATTGCCAAAGCGCTCGGGCTGTCCACTTCAACCGTATCCCGGGCCCTCCGCGACAGCTATGAGATCAGCGCCGAAACCAGGCGGCTGGTGCTGGAATATGCCGAAAAACTCAATTACCGTCCCAATCCCATCGCCCAGAGCCTGAAAGAAAAGCGTAGCAGGTCCATCGGCATCGTCGTTTGCGAGATCGCCAACAATTTTTTCTCCCAGGTGATCAACGGCATCGAATCTGTCGCTTATAATAAGGGATATTATGTGATCATCTCCCAGAGCCACGAGTCCTTCGAACGTGAAGTCGCCAACACCCAATACCTCGCTTCCCGTTCCGTAGATGGCTTGCTGATCTCACTATCAACGGAAACCACCGACTTGTCCCATCTCAACAAACTGCATGACAAAGGCCTGCCGATCGTTTTCTTCGACCGCATCACCGAGGAGATGGACACTCATAAAGTGATTGCGAATAACTTCAACGGCGCCTACCAGGCTACCGAACACCTTATTAAAGCCGGGTTCCGGCGGATCGCCCACCTGACGATATCTTCCCACCTATCCATTACCAAGGAAAGACTGGCCGGTTACAAAGCGGCACTGGTCGACCACCATATTTCTTTCGACGAATCTCTGGTCAAATACTGCCGGTATGGTGGATTGATCGAAGGAGAAACCGACGCAGCGATAGAATCACTGCTGAACCTGCCTCAGCGACCGGACGCCATTGTGACTGCCAGCGATAAGCTCTCCACCGGATGCCTTGCCGCGCTGGCCCGTAAAAATGTTCGCGTACCACAGGACATGGCCATCGTTGGGTTCACCAACTCCCCGGTCACGGACATCTTCCATCCCGCACTGACCTGCGTCCGCCAACCGGCCTTCGAAATGGGACAGGTGGCGATGGAAATGCTGATCCGGTTGATTGAAAGCAAACACCCCGTGGAAAAGTTCGAGACCCGCGTACTCAATACGGAACTGATGGTGCGCGCCTCCAGCACCCGGTCCTGATCGGCTCCCGGCGGATGCCTAATCCAGCTTCACCCGCGTCATCTTCGGCGCAAACAGATGCATCACCAGCCACGCCACCAGGTAGGACACACCGCAAATCATAAAAATGAAGTTATACCCCAGCGTTGCACTCTTGATCTTTGTAAAATAATCCAGTATCCAACCTACCATCGGCTGAAAAATGATCCCGCCCACAGAACCGGCCATACCGCCAATCCCGATCACCGAACTCACTGCCCTTTTGGGAAACATATCCGATGCCGTAGTAAAGATATTGGCGCTCCAGGCCTGGTGCGCCGCCGCCGCCAGGCTGATCAGCGCGACGACAGCCCACATGTTGTGGAAATATTGCACCGTAAAGACCGGCAACACACACAAGGCAAAAATAAACATCACCGTCTTACGGGCTTTGTAGATAGGCCATCCTCTTTTGATCAATGCTCCCGAGGCATACCCCCCGCCGATACTGCCGATCGTCGTAGACGAGTAGATGATCACCAGCGGCCAACCCGGCTTCATGACATCCAGCGCGAAAGTCTTGTGAAAATAATCGGCCAGCCAGAAAAGAAAGAACCACCAGATAGGATCGGTCAGGAACTTCCCGAATATGAAGGCCCAGGTCTGCCTGATCTTCAGCAACCGGCCCCAGGGCACTTTTGTCCCTGCCGTCACCACGGGCTCATCATCACTATGGATATAATCGAATTCAGCTTTACTGAGCTTTTTCTCACGTGAGGGAATATCATACAATAGCCACCAGAATATCAGCCAGATGAAACCCAGCGCACCCGTGATGATAAAAGCCATCTGCCAGCCAAAGGAGGCTAAGATCAATGGTACCATGATCGGGGCCACCACCGCGCCTATATTAGCGCCCGAGTTGAAAACGCCGGTAGCCAAAGCCCTTTCTTTCTTGGGAAACCATTCGGCAACGGTCTTGATGGCCGCCGGAAAATTACCGGATTCGCCCAGCCCCAACCCTGAACGTGCAACCGTAAAAGCCAAAGTATTACGGGCCAGGGAATGCGCCATCGCGAAAATGCTCCAGATGATAATAGAGATGGTATAGCCGATCTTGGTCCCCACCCGGTCGATCAGCCAGCCGAATCCGAGCAGCCCGAAAGCGTAGAAGAACTGAAAAATCCCGTTGATCGTCCCGAAAGTGGTATTATCCCAGCCGAATACAGTCGTCAGCGTAGGCTTCAATAACCCGATCACCTGTCTGTCGATGTAGTTGATCGTCGTTGCGGCAAACAACAGGCCCACGATCGTCCAGCGATACCGGCCTATAGCAGATTCAGTCATGGCTCAATATACTCCAGTTTATTCAATTATCGCAAATCGGGAATACTAACAATATCCATATCAGTATACGTATAGTTTTCCCCTGCCATCCCCCAGATAAAAGCATAGTTGCTGGTCCCGCAACCGGAATGGATAGACCAGGGAGGAGAGATCACTGCCTGCCCGTTGGCAACCAGCAGGTGACGCGTCTCCTGCGGCTCACCCATGAAATGAAAGACCCGCTGCTGATCGGGAACATCAAAATAAAAATAGGCTTCCATCCGTCGGGTATGTGTATGCGCTGGCATTGTGTTCCAGACACTGCCCGGCTGGAGAACGGTCAGCCCCATCACCAGCTGGCTGCTTTGAATCCCATCGGCGTGGATATATTTATAGATCGTTCGCGCATTGGATGTCTCCGGGGCGCCTACATTGGCCGGCAAAGCATCCTGCCCCTTCATCAGTTGTACGGGATGTGCCGCATGGGCCGGCGCCGACAGTAAATAATACATCGCCGGATGCGCCGGATGATCGCTCGTAAAGCTGACCTCCCGAACCCCCTTTCCTGCGTACAGGCAATCCAACTTGTCCAGTTCATAGGCGGTACCCTCTGCATATACCTTCCCTTTCCCGCCGACATTGATGATCCCTATTTCCCTGCGCTGCAAAAAAAAGTCCGCCTTCAGGTCCGGATAGGTGTCCAGTGTCAGCCGCTGCTTCACCGGTTTCGCTCCGCCCAGGATGACGCGATCGTAATGTGTATACACCATGCGTACCTTATCGTCTTCCATCAACGGGGCCGTCAGAAAAGCAGCGCGTAACTCATCGGTAGTCATCCCTCGTACTTCCTTGGGGCTGTGTTCGAATCTTATCTCCATATAATTGTTTTTTTATCTCCCCATCCATCCCCCATCGACGGTCAAAATAGTCCCATGCACATAATCCGCGGCGGCAGACGCCAGAAAAACCACGGGCCCCCGGAAATCATCCGGCTCCCCCCACCGCCCCGCCGGTATCCGGTCCATAATGCTCTTGCTACGCACAGGGTCGTTGCGTAGCGCTTCCGTATTGTCGGTGCTGATATAACCGGGAGCGATCCCATTCACATTCACGCCCTGGGAAGCCCACTCGTTCGCCAGCGCTTTGACAAGACTGGCAATAGCGCCCTTGCTGGCGGCATAGCCCGGTACGTTGATACCCCCCTGAAAGCTCAGCAACGAACAAGTGAAGATGATCTTGCCCGTACGCCGGGCCAGCATCTCTCCGCCGAATTCCCGCGCAAGGATAAAGGCCGCGTCCAGGTTAATGGACAAGACCCTGTCCCAGTATTCATCGGAATGCTGTGCTGCAGGCTGACGCAGGATCATCCCCGCATTATTCACCAGTATATCGACCCGCCGCCCATCCCCTTTCACCCGCTTGATAAAATCATACAAGGCCGCACGGTTCGTCAGATCGGCCTGGTAAGCCGCAAATTGGCGCCCCAAAACCCGCACTTCCTTTTCTACATCGCTGTCTTGCAATGGCATGGAGGCGGATACGCCGATAATGTCCGCTCCGGCTTCAGCCAGGCCCAGCGCCATCGACTTGCCGATACCTTTGTTACAACCGGTAACCAGCGCCGTCTTTCCGGTCAGATTAAAAAGATCACTCATAAGCCTGTAATGTACAGTTCACTACCTTTGCCACAAATTTTTTTTACGAAAACGATTGCGATAAAGGCATGAAGTTCGAAGCCATCACCATAAAAGATATCGCCAAAGCCCTGGGCCTGTCCATATCGACAGTCAGCAAGGCCCTCCACGGCAGTCACGAAATCAGCAAAGAGACGAAGGCCCAGGTACTGGCCTATGCAAGTCAGTATAACTACAAACCGAACCCCATCGCCCAGAGCCTCAAAAAGGGCCGGAGCAAGTCTATCGGGGTGATCGTCTGCAACATCGACAACAATTTCTTTTCCCAGGCCATTAATGGTATCGAATCGGTTGCGCGTCAGAAAGATTATAATGTCATCATCACCCAGAGCCGGGAATCTTACGACCGGGAAGTGGCCAACAGCGAACATCTGTCTTCCCGCTTGGTAGACGGGCTGATCATTTCCCTGTCGGCCGAAACCCGCAATGTCGATCACCTCGTCAGATTGCACCAAAAGGGCCTGCCGATCGTCTTCTTCGACCGCGTGACGGATGCCATCGCTACCCACCAGGTCATTGCCGATAATTACAAAGGCGCCTACGAGGCCACCCGCCACCTCCTGCAGCAGGGGTTCCGGCGCATCGCCCATATCACCAGCTCGCACAGCCTGTCCATTACCAGCGAGCGTCTCCAGGGCTACCGGCAGGCCCTCGAAGATGCAGGCATACAGCCGGACCCACGCTATATCAAACTCTGCGAACATGGCGGCATGATCCAGGAAGAGACTCGTCAGGCGCTGATGCAACTGTTGGAAATGCAGGACAGACCGGATGCCATCTTTACCGCCAGTGACCGGCTGAGCACCACCACGCTCAGCCTGCTGCGCCAGATGCGGATAGAAATCCCCGGGCAGATAGCCCTGGTAGGGTACACCAATTCCATTTCGGCGGATATCTTCAATCCCTCCCTTACCGCCGTCGTACAACCAGCGCTGGAAATGGGCCAGCAGATCACTGAATTGCTGATCCAACTGATAGAAAGCAAACACCCGGTCACCAGCTTTCAAAAACATGTCCTGGCTACCGAGCTGAAAATCCGCGATTCATCGATCCGACAACAAAATCCCCACTAAGAAGGCAGAGGAGGCCGACTGGCTATGCAATCCCCGATGATTTGCAGGATTTTCCCCCTCTCCTTTCCTTCTAACCGCAGCCGCGGGGCACGGACATATTCGCTGCCGATCCCTGTCTGGGCCTCGGCTAATTTGATATATTGCACTAGTTTGCTGTGAATATCCAGTTCCAGTACCGGCAGGAACCAGCGAAAGATCGACTGCGCCTCTTCTATCCTGCCTGCTTTAACCAGCCGGTATACCGCCACCGTCTCCGCCGGAAAGGCACACACGAGACCAGCCACCCAACCTACGGCGCCCATGAGCATTTCTTCCATGGCGATCGTATCTACCCCGCAGAGGATATTGAACCTCGTACCAAAACGATTGATCATCCGCGTTACATTCGATACATCCCTCGTAGACTCCTTCACCGCCTGTATATTGATACATTCAGCCAACTCCTCGAACATAGCCAAGGTAACCTCGGTCTTGTAATCGACTGGGTTGTTGTAGATCATGATGGGAAGATCGGTGGACTCGGCAATGGCCTTGAAGTACGCCACTGTCTCCCGGTGATCGGCACTATAACGCATCGGAGGCAGGATCATCAGCCCTGCCGCACCCCAGGCCTTCGCCAGGGCAGCCTGCTGCAGGGCATCCCTTGTAGACCCCTCGGCAATATTGAGGATGACGGGCACCCGACCATTGGCGCACTGCACTGAAAATCTTACCAATTGCTCCTTTTCCCCGAGGGTCAGTACACTAGCCTCACCCAGGCTCCCGCCAAGGATGACCCCATCCACACCCGCAGCGATCTGGAATTCCAGGTTCTTTTCAAAAAGCTTCATATCCAGCTCGTCCTTAGCAGTGAATTTCGTAGTAAGCGCTGGGAATACCCCCTTCCAGACAATCGACATAAAATATTTTTTAAATGTATTACCCAAACCTCTCCACCGCAAACGGCGAAAGGTCGATACTCGGGGACTGCTCATTGACCAGTTCACTCACCAGTTTGCCCGTACCCGCGCCCAGGCTCAGCCCCAGCATAGAATGCCCCGTAGCTACAATCACGTTGTTATGTTTCTTAATCCGGCCGATATAAGGCAGCCCGTCCGCCGAACAGGGGCGATACCCATACCAGATCTTTTCGACTGGCGGCATCGGAACATCGAACTCGGGAAAGAATCTCTTCACCGCATTCAGGATGCCCTTGACCCGCGCATATCGTGGAGGGGTAGTGGTAGAAGTGATCTCCATCGTACCCCCAAAGCGTATCTTGTTACCATCCATCGGTGTAATGGCCGCACGCCCTTCTACCAAAATGGCCGGATGGTTTACCCGATAGGGTGAATCCTGCAGGGTCACCGAATAACCCCGGCCGGCGACCAGCGGCAGCCTGGTCCCCAACAGCCCGACGATCTCCCGGCTCCAGGAGCCCGTAGCCAGTACCACAGTGTCTGCATCGAAAGCACGATTGGCAGTGATGACCTTTTTGACGCCGCCGCCACTCGTCTCAAAACGCACTACTTCCTCGTGGGGCAGCAGCTTCACCCCGGACTCCTCGAGTATCCGGATCAACCCCTGCATCAATTTATCGGGATAGAGGTGCGCATCACAACGGAAGAAAATGGCGCCCAGTCCATTGATGACGGTATGCGGTTCCTTTTCCTGCATGGCAGCATAGTCCAGCCAGTCTGCATCCAGTCCCAGTTCGTGAGCTTTTTCCACCGTATGGCGCGCATGCTCGGCGGCAACTTCCGTCTGGCAGATCTCCAACAGCCCCCGGTGCTCATAGGCAAAGTCGAAATGCGGCAGCGGCAGCCAGTTATGCTCATATTCATACTGGCTGAGCATAGCAATCTCTTTCAGCGGCACAGCCGACCGCTCGACATGTTCCGCCGTCGCACTTTTCATAAACTTCATCCCCCAGTCGATCAACGACCGGCTAAGGCGCGGCTGTACATAAAAAGGGCTTTGAGAATTCAACATCCATTTTAACCCCTGCCGGACAATACCCGGCGTAGCCAGGGGAATGAAATGACTGGGACAAACATAACCGCAATTGCCATACGAGCAGTTATCCGTGAAATCCGATCTGTCAAGCACGATGACCTGGTGGCCGGTCTTTTGAAGGTAATAAGCAGTGCTCAACCCGATAATCCCCCCCCCGACGACGACGACATTCTTGTTCATCCAGCAAAAGTAAGCGCTATCGGCAATCGACAGCCTCCCCGCTTATACACTTATTTTAACCTGTTTTGCTTCGTTATTAGCTTCCCGTAAAGGCCAAAAAAGACCGCAGTAGCCATATTTTAACCATTTTATGCAGGATTTTAATAATGGGCTGATAATATCCGCAAATTCAGTACATTCAGGAATGAAAGTACTTCAATTCACTATACCTGTGCCGCGTGACAAGACCGTCATCGTGCAAAAAGATGTTCTCCCTCATTTTTACCCTCACCTGCACCGCCACCAGGAGATCCAACTGACCTGGATCCAACAGGGAGAAGGTACACTGGTAGCCGAAAACAATATGTATTCTTTCCGCGGCGGCGAGATCTATTGGCTGGGGGTCAACCTGCCACATGTTTTCAAGAGTGACCCTTCCTATTTTTCCCCGTCCAGCCACAAAAAGGTTCAGACCCTGAATATTTTTTTTAATACCAAAGGACAGCTGGATTCCTTTTTCGACCTGCCGGAGATCAAAAACGTCAAAAATTTCCTCCAGAACCAACAGTCAGGCTTCAAGGTGCCACCCGAACACGTCGAAGAGGTTGCAGAGAAAATGCTCCGCATCCAGGAGACCAGCGGCATCGATCAGTTGGTCCATTTTATCGAACTCCTGAAACAACTGAGTTCCTGCCAGGAACTGACGCCCCTGTCCGCCCGGTCGCAGCCCGTCGCCTACAGCGAACATGAAGGCATCCGCATCGGCGCTATTTATAATTATATCATGCAACAGTACGACCGGCCGATCACCCTCGAAGACGTCGCCAAACAGGCACACATGACGCCACAGGCTTTCTGCCGGTATTTCAAGCGGCATACTTTGCATACCTTCGTCAGCTTCCTCAACGAAGTCCGCATCAACGAAGCGTGCAAAAAGCTCACCGATGGTCAATACGACAGCATCGCCACGGTTGCCTACAACTGCGGGTTCAACAGCATCACTAATTTCAACCGGGTATTCAAAAGCGTCACCGGGAAATCCCCCAGCGAATACGTCGATAGCTATTTGCAGAACGTCGTCAACTCCTCACCATCCTGATCGTCCCCGACACCGGCCCCACCCCATTGTGCGCCGAATGTGCCACGAACTTCACCGTTACCGATTGCTTGCCCTTCACTAACGCCGGAGGGACCGGATAACTGATATCATAGAATTTATTTTGCTTGAATGGCCCCAGGTTCTGCGTGGCAATCGTCTGCCCGTCGACCTGGATATCGAAGATCCTTCCCCGGTGGTCATCGCCCCAGTAAGAACAAAGGATGGTATTAGCCGCCAAAGAATCCACCTTCATCACGAAGGAAAAATATCCGCCATCTTCCGTCGAACGCCATTGCCGCCCATGCGCCTCCCCTGAATGCAGGTTCTCTCCCGTAAAGGAATGATCCCTTTCGGGTTGCATCTCGCCTAGCCGCAGCCGGTCGATCGTCAGATCCTCCAACTCCTGCGCCTTCACCCGGTCTTCTTTATATCGCTCCTGCTGGACGGCCCAGGACGCAGGCGTGAACAGGTCCCAGTATACGCTGTAGTATTCCTTTTCCGTCCGGTTAAAGGGTATCAGCGTCACATCCCCCGGTTGCCCGACAGCCTTCGTGCGGAACACCAGCCTTTCATCATCAACCCGCTGCACCCACTGATTCGGATCACCCGAAGCCGCTACCAACACCGGAATGCCCTTGACAGGATCAGGCTCGGTCGAACCCAGCTCACCCGCCAGCAACACAGGACCATAAAATAACGCCACGCGCGACGCGTTGTCAGGTATGGCCTCAGTGTGAAAAGATTCCGGCAACCGGACCATTATCCGATCCCCCTTTTTCCAAACCCGCTCGATGACCATGTACCCATCTGACCCCGTCACAAGGTGCTTGACTGCCACCCCATTCACCGTCACTGTTACGCCCTGCCCCGCCCAATACGGCTTCCGGATCCGCAACGCAAATCGGCTCCCGGCCCGCGCCTCCACAAGGGTCAACCGCACTTCATCATTAGCAGGCAGCTTCGTCGTCTGTTCCACTACCACCCCCTTTTCCTTCCAGTTCAGTCGCGAAGGAATAAAAAGATTGACGTACAGACTGCCATCGCTGCCCCGGGAATAGATACTCTCGCCGTATTTGACATGGTTCTCCATACCGGAGCCGACACAGCAAGTGAAAGTATTGAACGCATCGCTGTATTCCTTTCGTCCTCCCATCCGCAACGGCACAAAATAGGTCATCATCCCGTCTGCATGGTCCTGCGAGGCAAGGATATGGTTGTACAATGCCTTCTCGTAATAGTCCATCAGCGCAGCCGAAGGATGCCAGGCAAATAAATGCCTCGTCAGCTTCAGCATATTGTAGGTATTACAGGTCTCGGTAGTATTATCCGTCAGCTCGTCATTCAGCTTGCCCGGCTGTCCCAGGTATTCATAGTCACTGTTGCCCCCGGTGGCATAGGAATGATCGTGGACGATGATAGACCAAAACGATTCCGCAATGCTGCTGTCCCTGCCATCAGCCGTCAGTTCATAACGCCGCGCACAGCCGATGACCTTCGGGATCTGCGTATTCGAATGCTTGCCGGCCAGATCGTCCAGCCCCTGAGACAGACTGTCGAGAATACGCTTGTCATGAAACTTATAGGAAAGATCGAGATATTTCTTATCCCCGGTAATAGCGTAGGTGTTGGCCAGCACATCGTTCATTCCCCCATATTCGCACAACAGCATCTTCTGGCGTACCGAATCGGACAAATGCCCCACAATGGTGCCCGTCCAGTCAGCCATCCCTTTTTCTACACGCAGCGCCGCAGCATCGTCACAGTAGAGATAGGCATCCAGCAGGCCAGCCATGACCTTGTGCACGGTGTACCAGGGAGACCATGCCCCATTGAGATCGAACCCGCGGCTCCGGATCTTACCGGCTGACACCTCCGCCCACAGCGTATCTTCCCGCGGGATCGCCCCGATATAGCCTGCCATGCTCACCGACGCCGCGATCGCTGCCCTCGCCTTCTGGCACACCGCCAGCTCACTAACAATATAATTTACCCTATGCAAAAAAATCGTATCCCCCGTCGCCGCATATTCCATCGAACACGCCGACAAGTAATGCCCCAGCGTATGCCCCGCCAGTCCGGACGATTCCCACCCTCCATATTTTTCTCCTTTGGGTTTCAATCCCGCATGTACCCTGAAATCCGACAACAGCCTGTCCGGCTCGATCTCCAGCAGATAATGTGCATCCGCCTCCATGGCCTCCTTAAAAGGTCCCGCCAGCAATCGAACATCCTTAATCGAAAAAGGATACGCCTGCACCGCAACAGCCGGCCGTACCTTCATCACCGAAGAAGCGTATTCCGGCACATAAGATTGCCCGCAAACATGGCCATACACACAACTGACCGCTATAAAAAATGCTGCTCGTATCATCATCTTCCCCCACCTTTTACGCCAATGTAATACATTTTCTTGATGCCGTCTTCGCTGAACAGATCGGCTTGCCCGTCCTTCAGCACGGTACTGCTCCACTGATCCGTCGGCAGGATGCGGATCTTCGCCTGCCCATTCTGCAGCACCAGCGGCAGGTTGAAACCGGCCACGCAATTCGAATAGCGGTAGAACACTTTTTGATGGTCACCGCTGAAATAATATTCGAAGTCGGGTATTTGTGTCGTCCGGAGATATTGATCGAACACTTTTTGATAATCGAACCCGGCGTGAGCCGAAAGGTAATGTTCGATCTGCTGTGTCGTCACGGTCTGATGATAGAAGTCTTTATTCATTCCGCGCAGGATCCGGCGGAACCGCTCGTCGTCATCCATACTGTGCCGGATGGAATGCAGCATATTGCTGGCCTTGGGATACATATCTCCGCTGCCTTGCTCATTCACCCCATAACGGGGGATCACCGGCCGGTCATTGTGGATACCCCTGCGGATGCCGTAATTATAGGCATTGCCGGAGTCCTTGCCATACATATACTCCACGAACAACGTCTCGCTGTAATTCGTATATCCTTCATGAATGTACATGTCAGCCAGGTCTTTGGATGTGATGTTGTTGCCAAACCACTCATGCCCGCTCTCATGGATGATGATAAAATCCCACTTCAGCCCCAGGCCGGTGCCGCTGCCGTCCCTGCCGCGATAGCCGAAGGCATAATGGTTGCCGTAGGCCACAGCGCTCTGGTGCTCCATGCCTGTATGCTGCACATCGACCAGTTTGTAGCCATCCTCATAAAAGGCATAAGGGCCGAACCAGTGCTCCATACTGTGCAGCATGTTGTGTACCTGCTCAGGCATATAGCCCTTCGCCTTTTCCAGGTTATAGTCCAACACCCAGTAGTCGAGATCGAGATGACCCTTCTCACCCTGGAAGTCCTCGTGGAAAGTGACGTATTTGCCGATATAAGGGATAATGCAATAATTGCTGATGGGGTTGACGACCGCCCACTTCGTTGTCGTTGTGCCGTCCCCATTGTTCTTCTTGAATTGCAACCGGCCATTGGAAACCGCTACCAATGTATCGGGAGCGATCATGGTCAGCGAAGCGCCCTTGTCCGGTTCATCCCCCTGGTAATCCTTGCAGGGATACCAAAGAGAAGCGCCCAGTCCCTGGCAGGTCACGGTCATCCACGGGCGGCCCAGCGAATCCGTCGCCCAGGTCCATCCACCGCTCCACGGCGGCCGCGTGCTCTCATGCGGTATGCCGGAGAAGTAGGCCCTTACCGTATGTATGCTGCCGACTTGCTGATGCGGCGTCTTTATATGCCAGGCATTGCCTTCTTGTGTGAAGCTCAGTTGCTGGCCGCCCTCCCCTATGACGCTGTCGATATGCAGGGGCGCCTGTAGGTCCAGTTGCATGCCGGGCTGTACGGCACTCACTACTTTATAAGTGATCAGGTCGTCGCCAGGCGCCGTCTTCGACAAAAAGTCGGGCTTGACGGTGATATCGTAGCGCTGTATATCCCACCATGATCTTTCCGGTCCGTCAGTGCCGCGCAGGGTATCGGCATGTGTGAACACTCTGTGCTTGTATTCTTCGCTGGCCTGGGCAATCATCCTCGCCCGCTGTGCACGTATGCTATCCGGGTTGGGTTGTTGTCCAGCCTGTTGCTGGGCCTGCACAAACAGAGGCGCCAGCAGGCTAAAAAGTAAGATCGCTTTAGGTGTGCTCATATAATGTGAAAATAATCAATTGGGGCCAAAGCCCAATTTAGACCGCACCCACCCATAATGCTTCATGATTTTTGATCTTTTATGTACGAAAATTACCTGTTACCACGCCTCGTTCTTTTGGAAGGCCAGGATCAGAATGATACCACTGACCAGGCCGGAGACGCCGATAAATTCCTGGCTCTCTATCGCCAGTTTACTGCCCATGAAGAGTATCTGGGCCAGGATCAACAGAAGGGAAAAAACGATAATGACAATCTTGCGAATAAATTTTTTCGATTGGCCTTTCAGCAGGCCGAGGATGGAAATGAAGGAGAAGAAAATTCCCACAAGCGTTGTCATAGAATATAGATTTACATCAAAATACATTTTCCCGGCCCCTCCTGCAATAGGAAAAAAACGAGGTATTTTTCCCGTCACAGCAATTCCCCCGGAGATACCCCTAGTCCTTTCGCCAATTTAAACACAGTAGAAACCAGTATGTTGACCTCCCCTGCCTCTATCCGGCCAATATGCCGGGCATCCAGACCGGCGCGGACCGCCAGATCGGGGATACTGAGATTTCTTTCCTCGCGCAGTTGGGTCAGCCGCCGGCCGAATGAATGCAATGCTTTTTCGTTCCTGTCCATGCAGAATGAATTAAAATCAGGTAAAATGAATAAATGATTACATGGAGGAACAGCAGTGGACAGAAAAATTGGCAGGGAACCCGGTCCCCTCGTATTATATACGGGAAAATCCAACTTTAACCACCCGGCTATTCTGATTCATAATCCAACAGGGCCGAAGGATGGGCTTCGAGGGCCGAAGCCAACTGCAATAAGGTAGTGAAGGTGATATTGATCATTCCCTTTTCAATCTTGGCGATCTTACTATTGTCGATGCTGCATGCATAAGACATTTCACGCAGGCTGAGGCCTTTCTCCTTCCGGAGTTTTCTCAAATTTTCACCGAATTTCTTTAACACTTTTTTATCAGCAGGAGTAATCATTATGCTTTCTTCTAAGGAAAGCCTAAGATGGAAGATTTTTTCAAAATTGATGGGGACCAATTAGGCCGCACCGCCAATTTTAATTTACACCTCTTCTCAATTCATCGCTTTCATTTTGACCAACCCATAATAAACGTTGAATCACCCATGCAGTTAACGGATTTGCGGGAACGCCATGCCGGTCATCTTGCGGTAGAGATCGACCGCATACAAATCGGTCATCCCGGCAATAAAGTCGACGACAGACTGGATATCGGTGTAAAGATGGCCGGCTTCACCGGTAATAACGAATTGTTTGGAGATCAGCTGCAACAATTTCTCCGATTTATTCGAATGAGGGTTCAATAACGCGCCGAAAAATTCCTTCAGCATCCCGCCAATGACATTGTAGCCGGCGATCTCTATTTCCACCACGGAACGGTGATTATAGATATGCTGTATCGAAAAGGCGTCAATCCTTTTTATCAGCGCCGATTCCCGCAGAGGGAGATAATCGATGAGTGATTTAGGCAGTGTACCATTCAGCAGTTCTTCTTCATGCTGCATAAAAATATCCCGCACCCGAAAGATCAGCAGGTTGATCAGCTTGGCGCGGAGGAATTGTACCTTCTGGTTGTCATCATTGATGTCGTGAAACACACGCTCCACGCGGTCGCGGGCATCATACCCCTCCTCGTTGTCGAAAAAGGAAAGGAACAGATCGCTGATGGTATCGATAGAAATGATATTCAGCCGGTGGGCGTCTTCGAAATCGATGATCCGGTAACAGATATCATCCGCCGCTTCTACCAGGTAGACAAATGGATGGCGGGCAAATACATTCTTATCCGCCGTCAGTCTCGGGATACCTAATGCATCGGCAATACCCGTATAAGTGCCGGTTTCCGAATCGAAGAAACCTGATTTTTTGGTGACCAGCTGCCGCTTATCAAACCCGTTGAGGGAATCGCTTGGATATTTCACGATAGAAGCCAGCGTAGCATACGTCAGCCGGAAACCTCCGGTTGAAGGCTCGTTGAAATGATGGGTCAGCGTCCGAAAGGCATTGGCATTCCCTTCGAAATAAAGAAAGTCCCGCTGCTGGTTCAACGTCAGTTCCGCCGAAAAACGGCGTTGCCCCTCTCCTTCCAGCTCCCTGAAAAAATTGCGGATGGCATCTTCTCCTGAATGCCCGAAAGGAGGGTTCCCGATATCATGGGCCAGACAGCCTGCGGCGATAACCGCCGGCAGCTCATATTTATAGAATTCCCGGATCCCTTCACCCCAGGCGGGATATTTTTCTACCAGTGTATCTCCAACGGATTTTCCCAGCGACCGGCCGACTGAGGCTACCTCGAGACTATGGGTCAGCCGGTTGTGAACGAATACCGGGCCAGGCATGGGAAATACCTGGGTCTTGTTCTGCAGCCGCCGGAAGGCGGAAGAAAAAATAATCCGGTCATAATCCCGGAGAAAAGAGGTACGGACATGCGGATCCACCACACGCTGATCCTTCCTGTCTGTTGCGACCATCGCAACTGCACCTGCCCCATCTTCGGCGCCTATGATGCCTGCCCCCGCGCCCGCCGATCCGGTCCTCACCGCACTGTAGAGTTGTTGCCAGTTCATTCAGATCACCCCCTCCTCATGCTGCCGCTGCGGCTTATAGCTTACGGTGTTGTTCAACGTGCCGATCCCGTCGATGCTGATCTCTACGTTGTCGCCCTCCTGCAGGGTAAAATCATTACCGGGTACCAGGCAGGTCCCGGTCATCAGAAAACAGCCATGGATATAGTCGGATTCCCGGTACAGCCAACCGGCCAGTTCGGTCAGAGACCTCTTGATCTGGCTGATCGCTACCTCCCCCCGATAGACGCTGTCGCCATCCCGGTGGAT
>Ga0302304_10000792_pt1 | contig 17219 bp, 18 predicted proteins | sample III_Palsa_E2_2_FD_198769 | JGI IMG/M metagenome (GOLD analysis project Ga0302304, IMG submission 198769) | Peat permafrost microbial communities from Stordalen Mire near Abisko, Sweden - III_Palsa_E2_2 | ecosystem: Environmental > Terrestrial > Soil > Palsa > Peat permafrost | place: Sweden...
GTTTGCGTAAACGGCTGAGCGACTCCGGCCGGATACCCAGATAGCTCGACAAATGTGCAAGCGAGACACGCTCCAGCAACTCCGGCCGGGTTTTTAAGATATACCCGTAGCGTTCTTCGGGCGTATGAAACTGCATTAACTCCAGCTTTTCGTTGACTTGCAGGTAAGCCCGCTCGGCCAATAGCCGGCCCAGCCGTTCCCAGCCTTTACTTCGTTCGTAGGCCTCCAGTAGCTTTTCCTGTTTAATAGCTGTCACTTCCGAATCCTTCATTGCCTGCAGGTAATAGCGGGACGGAGATTGTGTAATAAAACTTTGAAAATCAACCGCGAATTGGTGCTCGAATGTAAAGCGCCGATTGACTTGGTTCCCGGTACTATCCAGGTCATATAAACGGAACTGGCCGCGACGGACAAAGTAAATTGTTGTACAAACCTGTCCGGGTTCCAGTAAGCAACTTCTGCGAGCTATGTGCATGTTTTCGGCTATTTTATCCAGCAATGCCATATCTTCCAGTGATAAAGCCGTAACCGATTGAAGAAAAGCCTTTAACGCATCCATACGCCAAGGTAATCAATTTTAGCTATTTTGCTTAAACTTATCTTGAAGTCTTTTCTGATCAATTCCTTGGTGCTCTGGTGTAACTCTAAATAGGGAGCAGCAAATACTGTACGCCGGTCAGTTACTGCGCTGCCGATATGATTTTATATGTCATATGCCAAATTTTATCGCTCAAAAATAAATTTCGTATGTCCATCCCAAAGCAGCCTTTAAATTGGTACAGGATCAGGAATTCATTAATTTTCAACAAAATATAGGTTATGGAAAAAACAAAATCTTCGCTAACAGTTACCAACTGGGAACGCGCACGTTTTTACGAACCGGGGCAACAGAAGCGGCTAATTTACAGCTGGCAAACGTAGTAACGCTTGAGAAAAGTTTCCAAAGCATGATCCCAGCGTTTTACAACTTTCAGGTCATTCCATATTTTGAGGAATTTTGGATCGCAAAATTTAATACTCACCGTAAAGACTTTTCAACTCCGGATCACCTCGAAGCCAAAGGATTTCCCTTAGTAGGGCGAATTGCTCCGGAAAAAAAAGTAAGAAAATTATTCCAGGTAATAACAAATCATTTAGCTGTTTATTTAACCACGTCTATTGAAGAATTCATCGACGTAGAATAGCTAAATATTTATTTTCAATATTTTAATTTAAGACCGGCACAAATATGGTACAAGAAAATTTTGACTGTAGAGTTTTCTTTCGTAAATTGCTCTCAGTAAACAAGATACAAGGTATTTTTTCAAGATAGCCTATAGATTTCTAATCTGTCGGTCTCAGGTTCGAATCCTGATGGGATCACCCTATGGGACAACACAGAATTTCTGGTCGTTGTCCCATTTTTTTTAATTATTAACTCACTGTTAATCAAGTAAATAAACTTAAAAAGTTCTCCCTGTTTAGCGGTTCGAACTTTCAAATCCTCAAAAGTGAACTTTTCGGGGTATATCGAACCAATTAACTTTCGCTTTTGATAACGATCAGATTTACAATACATTGCATCAAGCGAAGTTAGTTTAACTATGGCTGCATCCAGCGTTTTTTCTACTTCGCTTATTCCCATATTATTGCTTCTTAAGTCGCTTATCTTGCTTTCAAGGACTACAATTTCCCGCTCGGCCTCCATTTTTATCGCACGAAAATCGGCAGCGTCTATATCATCATTTAACAGTAGTTCCCTGGCTTTTGTAACCTTATTATTAAGGGCGGTAATGCGGTCTATATACTGTTTTCTGTTGCTGCTGGTTACTAAGTGTTCATCTTTAAATACGTCCATTATAACCGCTTTAAACAGCGTTGCAGCATCCGGGGTTAACACAAACTCCTTCAAGTGTTCCTCAAAGATGGCGTTGGCTTCCTCTGCCCGTGACCTGTATCCGCAGGTTGCATTGCAATGGTAATAATGATAATGGGCATTCCTCCCTTTTGATGCGCTACCAGTTAACACCTTACTGCAATTAGGGCAAATAACAAAGCCTTTTAAGGCCAGCATATCCTGTGTTACGATCTTTGTACCTAATTTTCTTTTACGCCCCTCTAATACATCCTGTACCTCGTAAAATACACTTGGCTTTATCAGCGGATCGTGCAAGCCCTCGACTGTATAACTTTCCTCATCTTTTAATTTAGGAATAACGATCTTACCAATATATACCGGATTACGTAAAGCATGCCAAAAGTTATTTTTACTGCAAGGCAATCCTTTTTTCTTAGCCTGGCGATAAACTTCCACTACGGTGTTCTGGCCATGGCTTACTTCTTCAAATGCCCATTGCAAAACAGTGGCAACCGGTTCGTGAGGCACAATCGTTTTCCTGCCACCTTCCATTGTTTTATTTTTATAGCCTACAGGCGCAGTTGCCATATAGCGTCCTTCCTTACGTGCACGGCGCATCCCATAGAACACGTTTAGCGCCCGCCTGTCGTTCTCAATTTCCGGGGCTGTTAAATAGATCGCCAGCATCATTTTATTCTCGGGTACCTCCATATCCAGCGGCTGCTCGATAGCTTGCGGTTCCACCCCTAATTTTTTCAATATGGCGATCATTTGGTAGGCATCGGGTGCATTACGGCTAAAGCGGTCCCATTTAGTAAATAGCACAAGATCGGTCTTGTTTTTTTGCTGGCGCAAAGCAGTCAACAACTTTGTCCATTCAGGACGGATGAATGTTTTTGCGGAATGGTCTTCAAAGATGATCTTGCGTACCTGTATCTTATTGATCTCACAGTATTTTAATAACACCTCTTCCTGCCCACGTTGCGAATATCCTTTATCCGCCTGTTCGTCGGTGCTCACCCTAATATATAAGTCCGCTATTTTCATGTCTTAAAGTTCTGATTTACAATCAATTTAGCTAAAAAATACATCAAATCCAAGACTTCGACAGCCTTTTTTTCATCTATTTCTACACTATTTTTCCGAAGTATTTTCACCGCCATTTCAGGGGTAATATTTCTTTTTTCAGCCAGGTTCCGCTCTGCCATTTGCCTCTTTTTTGACGCAATACTGGCCTTTTAAAGGAAAACGGTTTGACAAGGTGATAATGTTGGTATTTAAATAAATGCCGCTTTTTTTGGAACCTGTACAGTCTGGCTCATTGCATTATGTAAACAACCGGCAGCAGCAAGCCCTAAAACTGTCAAGGCCTGCCTAAAAAAAAATAAATAACGGCCTGCTTGTATAGCCTTTACTGTTTTAGGGCGTTGCTAATTTTGTTGCAATAGTGCAGTGAGTTTTATTTTTTGTTTAGGGCTAAAAGCAAGTCTGTTGCGCAGCTTCAGTCTTGCTGTGCGAAAGCAAGGCTGGCGGCGAATGAACATAGTGGCACACGTGGTGTAATGAGCCGCCTGCCGCAGCTTTAAAGGCCGCTCAGCATCTATATCACTATCATACTTATGGGGAAAGAGCAAATCTATTGCGAAGCTTTAGTTTTGCTGTGGGGGCAGAGAGGCTGGCGGCGCAATGAATATAGCGTGATAACGCGTGATGCAATGAAGCCGCCTGCCGGAACTGCCTAGGTGTGTCAACCTTTATACCTTTGATCTAACATCTATTTTCTTCCATTATAAGCTATTCGATTTATTTGCTCTTTTATGGATCAGCCATACCGCAGAGTAAAGTTTGAGCATATTCCTGTACACTAACTTTATCTCGTCTGCTTCCAGCTCATCGTTACCACCTTTGATATATAGTGCTGCATAAAGCCACTCATGCAGGTAGTCCCTGTATTTTTGAAGTGGCATTTTCCTGAACACTTTTTTAAAAGCTGCGTAAGGGTTATGCATTTCCTTGTAGGATAGATTTTCCGGAAAATCATACCATAGCTTTCTTTCCGTCTTTAGTTCATCAAAACCAACAATTGCATTTTTCACGGTGGTTATGCTGTCGTTGTAATAAAGCAGGTAAGCCGCTTCAAGCAGCCTTATATTCTGATCATAAGTAAAAAGCAGACTTCCTGGACCATGCTGTTCATCTTTGTAATCCTTGTTATGAATTACATAATACCGCCAATTCTTAAGTTTATTACAATGGCCGTCAAGCAGGTCAACAGCAAAGAAATCATCCAGCACTGCAAGTGGATTTATTACTTCGTGGTGCCGAAGTTTCTTCGGATAATGTTCCCAGGGTGCATATTTGACGCTATACATACGCTAACATTTTTGCTGGCTTACATTAACCGGCAACACAAAATAAACGCATACTTGCCCTGTACCGAACCAAAGTAAATTGTATTTTACAATTACACGGTTGTTTTGTACTTTAGCTTTTGATCAAAACCTAAAATCATGGAAAAATTTAAAGCTATTAAACAACTGGTTGCTGACGCGGAAAAAGATGCTGCAGCTTTTTTTGATAAGGGCAACAGTGCTGCTGGTACGAGACTGCGTAAAGCCATGCAAGACTTAAAGGTAACTGCATCTGATCTTCGCAAAGAAGTAATGGAAAAGAAAAAAGCATAGTAGTAAAAAACAACTTGCTTCACTTGTTATCCCTAACCTTTTGAACACTTACTTATTAATCATACATTTGAACTATGGCAGAAACAGCGTCACATATCGGAAGAAAGATTAGCAGAATACGCGAACTTCGTGGCATGAAGCAGGAAACTTTGGCGGCTGAATTGGGCATTAGTCAGCAAGCTGTTTCAAAATTAGAACAAAGCGCAGAGGTTGAACAAAGCGCTTTAGAAAAAATTGCTACTGTCTTGGGAGTATCTGCCGAAGCCATTAAGAATTACAGTGATGAAGCTGTTATTTATAATATCCAAAATAATTACGAAGGGTCGAACAATCATGGAGCTAATGTCGGACATCAATTTAATTTTAATCCCATTGAGAAATTAGTTGAGCTTTTTGAAGAAAATAAAAAGTTATACGAGCGTCTTTTACAATCTGAAAAGGAAAAAAATGAGTTTTTAAAAAATCAAAAGTAGGTGCAATATTTATTATAAATAGTGGTAATCCCCATCCTTAGCGCTAAAGCCAGCCTATCAAAGTATTTTTAGCGTTACGGATTGCAGCGGCATCCTTCGCAGAAGATACAGCGGAAAGCCGGGTTGCCGATAGGCGAAACGCCCAAAATATTGTTTTCAGTCGGTCGCTGTGAGTGCAAGCGTTAGTGTAGGGTCTGATTATAAGTTCGCCTTGCTTTATCTGCTCATTTGGTTATCATTCTGATTATTATTGTTCCTCTTCTTTCTTTTATAAGCATCATCATCTACATCGCCTCCCCCACCAAAGCCGCCTGCTAGGTTTTCAATCAGCCATTTTTCGGAATATTCAGTTATATCATTTTGAACATCTTCATTTTCCGAAGGGCTTTCATATTCGTTTGTGATGATTCTTCGTTCTGCATTCTCTCGTGCATTTCGCTTTAAAACATCCGCAAGCGTTTCTTGCTGGCTATTGCTTATAATTTGCTTATTGATATTACCATAACTCAGACTGCGGTCAATTTGCGAACCCTTAAACTGGATGCCATCCTTTGAAAAACTGATGCCCTGTATTTCATTCGTTCCGCCTTTGTATTTGTAAATGATATTGATACCTTTCTCGTTGAGCCGAGATTCCAGTTGTTGCCAGTTCCGGGCGTATTTTGCTTCTTTGCTGATAATATCGTATAACTCATATTTTAAGCTATCCGCGCCTTTAAGCTGTTCACTGTGAACTTGTTCTTTGTTCTCTGCGAAATAGTAACCGTACTTTAGTGTAATGTCTTTCGCGACCTTGCTATTACGCTGTTTCTGGAAGCGGTCGCTGATAGTCTTACCATTATCGCTTACCCGATTATAGATGATATGTACATGCGGGTGTGGCTTATCATTATGCTGAACAATGATATATTGGGTATTTTTAATATCCATCAGCTTCATATATTCCTGCGCCCTTTCAATCATGACATCGGTTGTTAGCTTATCTTTATCATGTATGCTCCAGCTTAAAGCAATATGGCCCACAGCCTTACCCAATTCCTTGTTGATCTTTCTTTGCAGGTTAAAATCATTTATGATATTTTGTAGACTGTCCGTACGCAGGCCACGGGTATGGAGTACATAGGCATCAGTCTTTTGGAGGTTGTAGTTTACCACCCCTGCGAAGCTTCTTCCGATCATTACCTTTCCGATCATTCGCCCTTGAACTGGTTAAAGACCACGTTAATCCTTGCAATTAATTCCTGGCAGTCCCTCTGAAACCTCAACAGCCCATAGGTATGAGACAGCTTAGTTAACTGGTTGAGATTATTTGCCATACCGGCCAGTACGTGCAATACGTGCATATCATCCGGCGTAATGCGCGGATGTACTGTCGCCTTTTTAGCGGCTTTGCGGAACCAGTCGCTCGGCGAAAGCTTGGCCTGTTTCGCTTTTCCTTCGATCAGGATTCTTTCCAGGCTGGTCAGCCGGACGTTGATCGAAGTAGTTCGTTTGATCTTCAATGCTGGCCTGCCGCCTTTATTTTTTATTGTTTTATCTGTTGTTTCATTCATAGATTGATCTTTTTATTGACCCTCAGTGACCATCGGGAGCCAGAGGGCAAGTTTGCCCCGTGCCGAAGGCCGGGGAGGTTTGTGCTTCGCACAAACACAAACTTGCTCTTTACTGCGATTGATAAGCGTTCTGCCTTTAGCCATTGATTTTTCAAGGGGCTTTAGCCTGTAATTCTTTGAGTCGGTATGTGTTTTTGGTGATTAGGTAGCGGGTTCGCTGAGAACCCGTTCACTGCGTGCTGGTTCTTTGTGAACCTGCTCTCTTAGCGTTTCGGGTTCGCTGGGAACCAGTTTACGGCGAACCTATTCTGCGGGAACTTATTCGATGGGAACTTATTCGGTGAGAACTTATTCGGTGAGAACTTATTCGGTGAGAACTTATTCGGTGAGAACTTATTCGGTGAGAACTTATTCGGTGAGAACTTATTCGGTGAGAACTTATTCGGTGAGAACTTATTCGGTGAGAACTGGTGCTTAATGCACCAGTTCCCACCAAGAAGAATAACCTTATGCTGATTATGATTTGTGATGCCATAAATTGAATTTATGGCGCAAAGGTGAATGTGTTTGGGTTGTTTATTTGACAACTTAAATATGTTGGTAGTGTTTATAGTAGTGTTAAAGGAAGTGATGGCTCGATGAAATAATTCGTTTTTGTACGACAAAACATAGCTTGCTTTATGGTGTACTTTTTTGGTGCTTAATTGTCTTGTTCCGGCTTTTCAGTACACCCGAAGTGTACTGCATACCCCGTTCGCCGGGCCGACGGCAAGCAAAGTCGGGGCGGCTCCCGACTTTGCTTGCTCCATTTTTTCGAAGAAGAAAAGGACGGACTTTTACCGAATTTCAGGCTCACCTTGTTCGCCCGAAATGTCCTGCAGGACAGTGATCCTGTGCAGTGTGGGCTTGTCCCGGCCGTTTAGTTCGACCTGAACGTTCAAGTTGTTACCTTATTGCAATCTGCGCACGTCTAAATAATTTAGGTAATAGTCTTCTTCCTTGTCACGGAATACAGTTAGCCTGATTTTTGCCCGGTTTGCCGGACAGTGCAAAAGAGGTCTATGCCTAAAACTTTGTTGGCCCATATCATAAAGTCGAGTATGATGTGATATTCGCCGGTGGGGATGTCGTCTTTGTGGTGAGTGTAATCCATAGGATTGTAACCGTGGCTGATGACAGTATTGAACGACCGTACATTGTGTAATTAATGGTATTGCTCATGGCTCGTTTGTTTAAGGCAAAGTTGTGGTGGGATTTTAAGGTGCATTACAAGCCGGTTAGGGTGACCTGAGAAAATCAATCAAACATTTGTGTATTTTTGAAAAACAATAACCCGGAACTTATCCTATTTTATGAAATCCCTTAGAGAATTTTGGTCTGACGCGGTTGGGAGTAAAGTCATTGCCGCCGCTATTATAGCCATTTTGAGCACACCTATTTTAAGTTGCTATTCGCTGATTACCACAAAGCCTTTTTTTGATTTACTTGTCGAGTTTTTAAGTATAAAAATTGCCTTGTGGATCGTGCTATTATTTACTGTATTGGTCAGCATCATTTATTTTATTGTTCGCCCCAAGCCAATCTTGACCGCCAGCACTGCGTCTAACAGGACGGTAAAATATGGCTGAAATAAAAAACTTCGATACCGACGGGCTTTTCTTTAAAGAGAATATATCTTTTATTGAGCGCTTTTATTATGAGCATTTTTACTTGATTAAAGCATACGATTTGTTACCCCCTTCTGGTCAATTGTTTTGCTTGATCGATTTAGTCACGCTTACGGCCAGGAACATGAAGGTCGGTCACATAACTTCCAAACAACCTTTTGTAACGCCCTGTACACATAAAGTGCATGCTCGCCGGCCGATAATAAAATGGTTTTTTTTACCGATTTTATTTTAAGATCGGTAAATTCATTTACAAATAAACTTGGTATTGGGCTTTTATCAGGTTCCATTTATTTATGCAATCAAAATAAGATGAAGCATTTTTAATCGCAAACAATGTACCGAGTTACTCATGATCTTATCAATTCTGGGAATAGTTTTACAGCGTTGCCGCGCTCAATGGCGTAACGTTCTTCAGCTGTAAGCTGAAGAGCTTCAAAGCCCCTTATGTTGGCATCAACAGCCATATCCGGTGCAAATGGCCAGTCACAGGCAAATAGTACATTATTCATAGTGGTTACACCACGAAGGGCGCCGATAGCATTCGCACCTGCAGAAATGGCAAGGTCATAATAAAATGAGTTCGCAACTTCATCGGCGATTTCCTCGTTTTTTATTTGAGCGCCATTATGGGTATAGCCGAGCGACATGCCCCTTACTCTTCCATATATCATCGGTAAAGCGCCACCTGCATGGGCCAAGATAAACCGTATTTCGGGATATTTTCGCACCGCGCCTGAATACATCAGATCGATGGCAGCCCTTGTTGTATCAAACGGCCATTCCCCAACATCAGGGGAATTGAGCGTACCCATATAACTTGGGTCGTGAGGATGTATAAAAACAACCGCTTTACGACGGTTAAGCTCTTCAAGAATGGGCTCAAAGCTGCTGTGACCGGGATAAAGGCCGTTGACGTTCGACATGAAGCAAACGCCCTCCATTTTAAGCTTATCATAACAATAAGCTATCTCGGTTAAGGTTGCATCAATATCCAGCATGGGCAATGTTGCAAAGTTGCCGAATCTGCCGGGATTATCACGGGCTATTTCAGCCGAGGAATCATTTAGCCTGCGGGCAAGTGTGATACTATCTGCAATAGGCAGGAAATTTACTGACGGAGTTGAGACCGACATTATTCCTGTCCCGATATTACACCTGTTCATATAATCTAAAGCGGCTTGCACGCTCCAGCGGTCTGTCGTGATATATTTTCCTTCTTTCTTAACCAGTGCGGTATAAAAATCCGGCGAATAATGAAATTGAACATCTACTCGTTTAGCAGGGTTTTGAGAATTTGGCATTTTGATTTTAATTTATAATTATTAACAAATAACATTTTCAATGGTGTTTAGGTCCGGGTATTAGTTTAGTTTTTTGCCAGTTGAAGTTTAGCAGGTTTATTAGTATGCCACCAGGCCGCGATTCTGGCTTTTACCACATCTGCCAAATAATACCGATGATGTATTATTTGTACCCGGCTAAAAGCCGCCAAAAGCAATACCTATTTGCCCTGTTAAAGCACTACTTGTAAAGTTCTCAACCGGCTCAGGCTTTTTGCCCAGTGGTATGTTTATCAATGTCCAAGTCGCGTTATCACTTTGATTATAAATGCCAAATTGTTGTTTGGCGCTCACTCCACCCTTAATATATATGCTCCAGTTTTTAAATATCTCATAACGGTAAAAGAGCGAAAAATTATACTGGCTGGTTTTTAAATATTGATCAGTTTCACCGGTAGAATTAAACCGGTAAGTATTAATATCTACATTTAATTCAATACCGGTTTTTGATTTGTCACTGATCTTATATTCAAGCTTCGGATTGATAGGGAAAACCCCGGCTATTTCCCACCGCTCACTTAATTGTTTATCAAACTGTATTAATGGAGTGATCTGGTTGCCATAAAATTGTTTGGTATAAGCCAAACCAAAGCCGAATGTATAGTCTCCAGTTTTTTGAATAATATATTCTGCTCCTGTTGTCCAGCGCCAATCGTCCGATGACAAATCCTTGTAATCGCTGTAAGCTCCTAACTGTGCAAATATTCTTAATTGGTGATGTTCATTCAACCGGGTTTGATAGGCAAGCTTGATAGAAGTGCCGTAAACCAGCCCTGGGTAATCGTTTACAAAATTATCCAGCCAAACTTCACGGTAAGCGATGGAGCCTAAAAGCCGGCTTTGCTTATTATGAAATAGAGGAACAGCCAGGTAAGAATCAAACGTTTTAACATTACGTGTTGTATCCCCCGATTTAAGTTTGGTATAACGATAAGATAGGTTGAATAAATCTTTATCCTGGGCCAATGCTGCCAATGGAAACATAAATGAGAGGATCAATAGTTTTTTCATAGTGCGGCTTTTTTTAATATCACAATAATGGAATTACGATAAACAATAACCGGGTAATTTTTTGGTGAAGCGGACAAAAAAGCAATTAAATCTGCCAGCTACATGAGCTATCGCGACGACTCATTTAAGCAATAATTATGGATATCATATGATCGATATTCAGGCATTATCAACTGATCCTGATTCATGTCCGCTTCATCTTGTTTTTTGTCCGCCTCGCGTTGATTAGCACCGCGGCCCTGAAAAACGGCCTGTAGTTTTGCTCCTAATAAAAACAACCACTGTGAAAAATTTATTAAAAATCACAATTCTCATGCTATTCATAGTAACAATGGCTAAAGGTCTGTTTGCTCAGGCACCTGTAAAATCCGATGCCATAATTGGTGTATTTACCAACACTGATGGCGACCGAAAAATGGAAATATATAAGGATAACGGTCAATATTTTGGCAAACTCGTGAGTACTTCCACTGGTGAAGTAAAAGCGGGCACCGTTGTGTTAAAGGATTTTATTTATATCGGTGACAAATGGGAAGGAAAAATATATGTCCCTGAGAAAAACAGCGACTTTAATGCAACCCTGGAATTAACCAACCCGCAAACGCTTAAGATTAAAGTAAAAGTCGGAATAATAAGTAAAACTAAAATCTGGACACGCGTCCGGTAAAAGGCTAGCCTCATTAAATCAACATTTCCCATGAAATTGGTAAAGCTATTTTGTATATCCCTGGCTGCGTGTTTCGCGTTACCCGCTGTAGCCCAGCGACAGGCCGACACTATAAAAGTCGGTTCGCTTGCCGAAGTGATCAGCCGTGCCGTGCAGCAAAATCCTACGCAAGCGGTTTACCTGGAGCAGATCAAACAGGCGAGGTACAATTATAAGTCATCTAAAGGGTTTATCTATCCCAATGCCTCCGCAGGATTTACCGGAACCGATAATTTGAGTTTAGCGATAACGCCGGTACCGGGCGAATTGATCGGTAAACCCAATACGACATTAGATGTGCAGTTTGGCAAGCACTATGTTTATAATACGGGCGTAACTGTCAGTCAAAGCATTTTCAACTGGACAAGTGTGATGCAGGCAAAAATTGCCAATAACAACATCAGGCTAACCATGCTCCAACAGGATGCCTATGTCCAGAGCCTGAAGGAACAGGTTGCGCGTTATTATTTCACGGCATTGATCGCAAAATCAGCGTTGGAGATCATCGCTAAGGATGAGCTTTTAGGCGACAGCGTGGTTACTTTGACTAAACAACGTTTAGAAGCCGGTTCAACTGATCTGATATCGGTCAATCAATCCATGATCAATTTCAACAGCATCATACAGAATAAAGGGCAGAGTCAGCAGCTTTATGACCAAAGTATAGAAAACCTCAAGATATTATTAGGGGCATCGCCTGCAAGCGGACTGGACCTATCCGAACGTTTGAACCTGGATTCTTTAACCGGCGTCTATGTTCCTCAAATCGGTGCGGACAGGAGCCTCGATGTTTATAGGCAGGAGGTGACCTTAGCCGATTACCAGGCGCGTTCACAACGCTCGGCCGCCTATCCTACAATTGCTGCCACCGCTTATTTTGGCGATCAGCAATACCGTGATAATTTTGGTTTGTCCTTCGGGAATCATGCCTGGAGCGAGTATAATTATATCGGCTTGAGCATCAACATCCCTATTTTTACCGGCTTTAGCAATGCCAATAAATATAAAAGCAGCCTCGCGCAAAAAAACATCGCAGAATTACAGTATAGCAGTGCCGCGCAGCAAAGCGGGATCAATGACCGCTTACTGGTAAAGAATTATGCCGATTACCTCCTTATGGTTAAGGCATCGGAAGCCAGCTTTAAATTATATGGCGATAATTTAAAGCTCGATCAGCAAAAATATAAGGAAGGGATCATCAGCCTTGATGCATACCAAAAAGCTTTCCAGGATTATTTAACGGCTGAGAATACCTATTTGAATAATCAATCGCTGTTGTTATCAACTAAGTCAACCATTATTTCCAGGCAATAAAAACACATCAAAACATATATATATGAAATATCATCAATTGCTTTTTGCAGCAATACTGTTACCCCTGTTAGGATGCAGTCATAAAAACGAAATTAAACCGGAGCGAAGGGATATTGTAGACGCAGTATTTGGCAGTGGGCACCTGGAAAATAAGAACCAGTATACCGTTATGGCTAACGCAGAAGGTTTTGTAAAAGACGCTTATGTGGTGGAGGGCGATACCGTGAAAGTTGGGCAGCGCTTATTCCAGTTAGATAACAGTGTGCTGCAAACACAGGTTGAAAACGCTGTTCAAAATTTAGCTTATGCGCAAACCAATGCCAGTCAGGGCTCTGCGCAAATTGAACAGCTAAAAATACAGATAGCCCAGGCAGCACAAAAACTGGCTGTTGATTCAACTAATTATGAGCGCTATTCACGCCTGGTAAAAACGCAGGCGGTGGCGACTGCTGATTATGACAATGCCCGTTTAACCTATCGAAGTTCGGCGGCAAGCCTTAAAGAACTGGAAAAAACCCTGGCGGATTTACAGCATACCCTTAATTTAAATGTGGACAATGCCCGTGCGAATTACAACATTCAAAAGGAAAACAACAATTATAACGCATTAACCAGTCGGGCAGCGGGGGTAGTGATGAATGTGAACAAAAAAGTAGGCGACTACATTAAAAAAGGCGACGCTGTTGCCGTGCTGGGCACGGGCAGCGTTATCATTAAGCTGGATATAGCAGAAGGCGATATTGACCGGGTAAAAGTAGGTCAGCGCACGCTGATCTCCCTAAACAGCCAACAGGATAAGACCTATGAGGCCGCTATCACTAAAATATACCCCTCTTTCGATACTATCGACCAGGCGTTCATCGCTGAAGCCATGTTTAAAAACGGCCCCGCGAAAGTATTGAACGGTACCCAATTGCAGGCCAACATTATTATCCAAACTAAAAAGAACGCGCTGGTGGTTCCTTCCTACTGCATCATCAATGATGACTATGTGCTGCTGAAAGGCAGTAAGGACAAAAAGAAAGTGACCATAGGTATCAGGACCCTGGAATGGACCGAGATCACAGGAGGCATTAGTGAAAACGATGTGTTAAACGCTCCTAAACCACAATAATTATGTTAGCGACTAATTTTAAAATTGCCAAAGTACACCTGACCTCCAATTTAAAGCAAACGTTGGTGGCTTTAATGGGCGTGGTGTTCGGCATATCTATGTATATATTCATGAATGGATTTTTGGGTGGGGTCAACGTGGCGCAAAATAACCTGGCCTTTACTTCATTGGCGCATATCAGGATCTATAATAACGGACCGGCTGACCATACCAACATCATTAAAAAAGTATATCCTTCCAATACGGCGGTCCGCATTAGCAACGCAAAAGTATTGCAATATACCACTGGAATCAAAAATACGGCAGAGATCATGTCGCTGGTCAGGGATCAGCCTGAGGTAATCGGCGTGACACCACAAGTCAACATTAATGTTTTTTTTAGAAACGGGGGCAATAAATTAAATGGCACCCTATCCGGGGTTGACGTGGAGAATGAGAATAAATTATTTAACAGCGCCAGCTATATGACTGCTGGCACCTGGGCCAGCCTTAAATACCGGCCCGATGGTATTATACTTGGTTTAGACCTTGCACAAAATCTGGGGGTAAACCTGAATGATAATATCAACATCCTTACCTCCGACGGAATCAGCCATAATTACAAGCTGATCGGGCTTTTTCAAACCAACTTAAAACAGGTTGATCAAACCAAAGCTTACATCAATATTTCGGCGGCCCGGCAATTGCTGTCCGAGAACTTCGAATACGTTACTGATATACAGGTAAACGTACAAAATTACGAGGTAACCGCACCACTGGTCAGCCGCATCGCGCCGGTTATACCCTTTAAAGTAGAAAGCTGGCAAACGTCCAACCAACAACTGGAAGCCGCCGCGATTTTACGCGATACCATTGCCATGGCCGTTTCGCTGGTGATTTTAATGGTTGCCGGTTTTGGTATTTATAACATCATGAACATGACCATTAATGAAAAAATACGGGAGATCGCCATCTTAAAAGCTATGGGGTTCTCCGGCGGCGACGTAACACAGATATTTTTAACACAGGCCATGGTTATTGGCTTGTTAGGGGGGATAGTGGGTATGCTATTCGGCTTTATCATTGCCAGAGCGGTAAATCATATCCCTTTCAATATCGCAGGGATGAGTACATTACCAATGACCTATGATCTTAAAGATTATGCGATGTCGTTCCTGTTTGGCCTGGTGACGACCTTAATAGCGGGTTACCTGCCCGCACGTAAAGCATCAAAAATAGACCCTGTTGAAATTATAAGGGGATAAAGATCATGGAAAAAGAAACAGCATTAAAAGCAGAGCATATCGTAAAATACTTTTATGAGCCTGAGAAGTTCCAGGTATTGAAGAATATAGATTTCGATGTAAAAAAGGGAGAGTTTTTGACGCTGACCGGTAAATCGGGCTCCGGCAAATCAACTCTATTGTATGTGCTATCAACTATGGATACCAGCTATGAAGGGAAACTCACCATTAATGGAGAAATACTCACCGGGCAGACACTGAACCAATTGGCTGCGTTCCGTAATGAACATATTGGTTTCGTATTCCAGTTCCATTACCTGTTATTGGATTTTACGGTGCTGGATAATGTCATGCTCCCCGCCTTAAAGCTTAATAAAAAGAGCAAAGAAGAGATTGAAGATAAAGCCTACAAAAACCTGAAGCTACTCGATTTAGAAGACCAGGCGCTTAAAATGGCCAACAAACTATCAGGTGGCCAGCAGCAACGGGTAGCCATTGCCCGCGCATTGATCAACGATCCTTCCATTATAATGGGTGATGAACCTACTGGTAACCTCGACTCTAAAAACACTAAAAATGTTTTCGATATTTTTAAGGAACTGACACGTGAACAGGGCCAAACTATCATAGCGGTAACCCATGACGAGGACTTCGCTAAAAACAGCGACCGGATCATTGACATGAGGGATGGCTTAATCATTTAAGTATTAACCTTTATATTTACTAAGTGAAAAAGTACAATCTAAGAATCGGGATACCGTTCTCCTGTTTTGTTGCAGTCATTGCCATCGTGCTGCGGCTGATCAGCTTTGAAACCTACGACATTTGGTTGTATATCGAATTTTTCCTGTATTTTTTCTGTTTTGCATTATTTTGCTGGATAGCTAATAATATGTTTGTTGGCAGTTCATTTTTTAAAAGAATTGAACCTTACCCGCCTCTTTATAGCACTATTACTATTCTTTTCGGAGCTGTTATCGCAGCGGTATTCGATAAGATTAATGGGGAATTAGGCGGCAACTTAATGCTGATCAATGAAGTTGACGGCAGCAAACTCGTAATTCTCTTTATACTCAGGGGCGCGCTGATCAACTGGCTGATCAGTTTTATCGTGGTACATTTTTACCAGATAAATGAAAATGAGCACAACAAGCTGGAGCTGGAACACTTAAAACAAGCCAATCTGCAAGCGCACTTATCTTCCTTAAAAGAACAGTTAAGCCCACATTTTTTGTTCAATACGTTAAATACACTAACTTCTCTCTCCACCGAACAGCCTGTAAAGGAATATATAGAAGAACTGGCAAACGTTTACCGCTATTTACTAAGTCATCAAAAGGATAACGCCGTTACGATAAGCCAGGAGTTGAAATTTATTGAATCTTACTTTTACATTATTAAAACCAGGCTTGAAAAAGCAATCGAGATCAGCATTGAAGTAAACCCGGATAAGCTGGAATACCAGATACCGCCGCTGACGTTACAGCTACTGATTGAAAACGCGATTAAGCACAACGTAGCGGCTGATTACAAGCCCTTGCAGATACGCATCTATACCACCGCTGAAGCACTGATAGTGGTCAATAACAACAGGCCAAAGAAGTCTGTAGAGTCTTCATCTGGAATAGGTTTGAATAATATCGCGCAGCGTTACCAGTTGCTTTTTAATAAAGACATCGTTATCGAAAATAAACCCGATCTGTTCGAGGTCCAATTGCCTTTAATCGCATGAATGTATTAATCATTGAGGATGAAGCCCGTTCGGCTCGAGAGCTGGAAACAATCATAAATAAGATAGATCCTGCAATTAAGGTATTAGCGGTTTTGGTATCGGTTGAGCAGTCGGTAGCGTGGTTTACAAATAATCGGCAACCCGATCTGATCTTTTCCGATATTCAACTGGCTGATGGATTGAGTTTCGATATTTATCAATCTGTAAAGATCACCTGCCCTATAATTTTCTGTACCGCTTTCGACGAATACCTGATGGAGGCCTTTGACACCAATGCCATCAGTTATTTGCTTAAACCGATCAATAAAGATAAAGTAGAGAAAGCACTGAATAAGCTTAAAACACTGCAAAAGCTGTCCAGTCCGGACACAGCAGTTTTTGAAATAGAAGCATTGCTCAGGAACCTTAAAAGCCCTTACAAATCTACACTCTTATTTAATTCAAGAGAGAAGATCATCCCGGTACATGTAAAGGATATCGCTTATTTATGTTTAGATGCTACGATTGTAAAGGTATGCACCCTGCAAAACCATCACTATTTTTTGACCGGCAGTATGGATGA
>Ga0302304_10000797_pt1 | contig 17162 bp, 10 predicted proteins | sample III_Palsa_E2_2_FD_198769 | JGI IMG/M metagenome (GOLD analysis project Ga0302304, IMG submission 198769) | Peat permafrost microbial communities from Stordalen Mire near Abisko, Sweden - III_Palsa_E2_2 | ecosystem: Environmental > Terrestrial > Soil > Palsa > Peat permafrost | place: Sweden...
CGGGGGGTAAGGAGATTTACGAGGAAACATTAAAAACGCGTAAACTACGGGCAATTGCTATGCAGGTTTTGGGCGGGGGGGCTATTCATCCAAAAGAGGCTATTGAATATGTATGCGGTTTACCAAATATCGAATCGATACTTTTTGGTGCTTCTTCCAAAGCAAACATCCAAAATACCATTGAAAATATCCACCATTTCGATGCGTTGAACGATAGGATGGTTTTGTCTTAGTGCTGGCAATCAATGGTGTAACCCAACCGGGAGCCGTTGGTGATTTTTAAACTTTACAAAGGAAACGCCGTAATTCACTTAAATCAATAAAATCCATAGCTTAGCTGCCTCATCAATTTTTGGCGATTGGTGATGTTTTTGTTAATCGAATAGCAAAATGATATGATTATTCGCTCAAAAGCACCGCTAAGGTTAGGTCTCGCAGGTGGCGGGACGGATGTGGCCCCATACAGCAAAATTTATGGCGGCTTGATTTTGAACGCCACCATCGACTTGTATTCCTACTGCAGCATTTCTTTGAATACTTCCGGCCGGATCGATATCCAGGCAGCCGATCTTAATATCGCCTTATCCTATCCCTTGCAGGAAAACTTGCCGATTGATGGCCGGCTGGATTTAATAAAAGGCGTATACAACAAGATTGTAAAAGATTTTGGAATGAAATTTGATTGCGGCTTTAGAATTGTCACCTATTCAGATGCGCCTCCCGGTAGCGGCCTTGGCTCTTCATCAACCATGGTGGTGGCAATTGTGAAGGCATTTGTAGAGTGGCTTAATTTACCCTTCGGTGAATACGACATCGCCAGGTTCGCATACGAGGTTGAACGTAACGATCTTCAGCTGGCCGGTGGTATGCAGGATCAGTACGCCGCAACATTCGGCGGATTTAATTTTATGGAGTTTTTTAGCGACGACAGGGTAATAGTAAATCCCTTACGCATAAAACGATGGATCGTCGACGAGCTTGAATCCTCGATGGTTTTATACTATACAGGGAATTCCCGTTCTTCGGATGAAATTATCCAGGAACAGAAAAAAAACACTTTGTCGGGGAATACAATAGCGATTGAGGCCATGCACGCTATCAAACAAAGTTCTGTCGACATGAAGGAAGCCCTGTTAAAAGGCGATGTGCCAACGTTTGCACATATCCTGGGGAGGTCATGGCACGAAAAGAAAAAAATGGCGCATTCCATAACCAACAGCCATATCGACAAAATATACCATGCGGCCACTGAAGCAGGCGCAATTTCAGGCAAGGTATCCGGCGCGGGTGGTGGAGGATTCATGATGTTCGTAGTGGAACCCGAAAAGAAGGTGAATGTCTTTAATACCCTCAGTGCCTTTGGGGGAAAACCTGTGCATTTTCATTTCAGCGAAGGCGGATGCCACGGCTGGAAGATTTATAATTAATCAGTAAGCCAATTCTTATAATGGAAGCAATTGTCCTGGCAGGTGGCCTTGGTACCAGGTTAAGATCGGTCGTCGCTGACGTGCCGAAGCCGATGGCGCCTGTTGCCGGCCGGCCTTTTTTGGATTATATTTTATATTATCTCAAAAAACAGGGGATACGCCGCGTCATATTAGCGGTTGGGTACAAATGGGAAGTTATTAAATCTTATTATAGTCAGGCTGATTCACGCTTCGGGTTAGAGCTGGTTTTTAGTGTTGAAGATGAACCATTAGGCACCGGGGGCGCTATCTTTAATGCCGTCGGCAACGTGCTGGACGATACCTTTTTCCTGATCAACGGCGATACGGCATTTGATGTGCCGTTAAATGAACTCGCCGAATTTTATGCCGATAGTAGCGCCGAAATTGTGCTGGCCTTAAAGCAAGTAACGGAGACTGAGCGTTACGGATCAGTTGAATGTGCCCCTAACGGCCGTATTGTTTCTTTCCTGGACAAAGGCCACAATGATAAACCCTCATCAGCAATAAACGGTGGTATTTACTTAATGAAAAAAGCAGTAATGGAGCGATTCAACTTCCCCGCCCGGTTCTCTTTTGAAACAGACTTTCTTCAAAGTAAATTGAGTGAGCTCAACGCCTTCGGGAAAGTATTTGATGCACCGTTTATTGACATCGGTATACCAGTGGATTATCACCGCGCTCAAAACCTGTTTAAGAATGCCATCGATGAAGCAATTTGACACCTTATTTCTAGATAGGGATGGCATTCTCAATAAAAAGATCGAAAACGGCTACGTGCTCGATTTCGACCAGGTAGAAATAATTGCCGGTGCAAAAGACTTTCTTCAAATAGCCGCCGATCATTTCCGAAGGATTGTAGTGGTTACTAACCAGCGCTGCATCGGTCTTGGCTTACTTTCTTCAGAAAAATTGGTTCAGATCAACTATTCGATCAATCAACTTGCAGGGTCTTTTGTCGACAAATTTTACGTATGTCCGCATCTTACCGAGGACAATTGCACCTGCCGGAAGCCGAAGACGGGTCTGTTTTTAATTGCGCAAAAGGACTACAATATAGATTTCACCAGATCATGGATGATAGGTGATTCGGAAACCGACCTGATCCCGGCAAAGCAACTGCAAATATTTACGTTGTTTCGCTCAGAACAGGACAGTAGCTTTGCAGACAAGAACTTTAAAAGCTTTGATGAGCTTGCATCCCTATTGGAAGAGTGATCTGCCCTTCTACTATATCGCTTAAGCTATTTTTACCGGAAACGTCGGAGGCAGCGTCTTTCGGTCCCGATAGCCATCGGGATTCGGACTTTCTGACAATCAAGACACAAACATTTTTACGGCGGCCCGGTTTCATTCATTTAACTTATTAGCAAAAGCCTTCATAAAGAATGGTAAATTTGCTCCCTACACCAGGTATTCATATGGATAAAAGCAGCAAGATCTACATTGCCGGCCATCGCGGGATGGTCGGATCGGCTATTTACAGAAAGCTTCAAAAAGAAGGGTTCACCAACTTCGTTACCCGCACATCAGATGTGCTTGATTTGCGGAATCAGCAACAAGTCGTTGATTTTTTTGCGGAAGAAAAGCCGGATTACGTTTTTCTCGCCGCTGCCAAAGTAGGCGGCATAGTAGCCAACAATACCTACCGTGCCGAATTTTTATATGATAACTTGCAAATTCAGAACAACATCATCCACAATGCTTACCTCAATGGTGTAAAAAAGTTAATGTTTTTAGGATCAAGCTGCATCTATCCCAAAATGGCCCCGCAGCCTTTAAAAGAAGAGTACCTGTTGACCGGGCCGCTTGAAGAAACGAACGAACCCTATGCAATCGCCAAAATAGCGGGCATAAAAATGTGCGATGCTTATCGCTCACAATACGGGTGTAACTTCATTTCCGTTATGCCCACAAATCTGTACGGATATAACGATAACTATCACCCCGAAAATTCTCATGTAATGCCGGCGCTGATCCGCCGTTTTCATGAGGCCAAAGAAAACAACGCTCCTTCGGTTACCATTTGGGGAACAGGTTCTCCCCGCCGCGAATTCCTTTTCGCCGATGACCTGGCCGAGGCTTGTTATTACCTGATGCAAAATTATAACGAGCCCGGCCTGGTGAACATTGGCACCGGCGAAGATATTACCATAAAGGATTTGGCCTTGTTGATAAAACAAATAACCGGCTACCAGGGCGAGGTGGTTTTTGATCATTCCCGGCCGGACGGCACCCCCCGGAAACTGATGGATGTTAGTAAGCTCGCCAATGCCGGTTGGAAATACCATACTGGCTTGCACGAAGGTATTAAACTGGCTTATGCGGATTATCTTGAGCATATCTCTGTTGTTAAAGAGCGATAATGTCGCTTTAGCCTTATTAACACGCGGTTCCGCCGGCGGAAGCCCACGGCGGACAGTTTTTACAATCCGGCCGGAATAGCGGTTGATGGCGTCGGCGTTGTAGATGCCGATGTTAGCTTCGGAAAATGGATATCGATTAGCCGAAAAGTTAACCAATAGTTGCCGCATTATAGTCAGACGACCCAATATCTATAAATAAGAACTTTTCCCGGCGTTGACAAAATAAAATCAATAGCTTTACTCAATAAACGTCTGGTAATGTTTGGCTTTACCTAACGTCATGGCATCATGAGTCCAGGAGTTGTTTTATTTTTGTACGCTATAGGCTAAGCCTTAAAACCATGAATAAATCTTTACGTTATAGTTTTTTCCTGTTGTTAGTTTCGGCCGTCGCCGGCAGTTATGTCAACGCTCAGTCTATTTCAGCAACCGCCGCATCAGGCAGTATTTCTGCCTGCGCTGGAACAGCTTCTTCAAGTCCTAATATTGAGCAATTTACAGTTAGTGGCAGCAATCTGACTGCAAATATTACTGCAACGGCGCCTGCAGGCTTTGAAGTGTCACTATCGCCAGGAGGTGGTTACGGAAGCAGCGTAACACTTGTTCAGGCAGGCGGAATTGTAAATAATATAGTGGTTTATGTGTGTTCATCTGCCAGTGCGCCCCCAGGCGGCATATCAGGCAGTGTAGTCCTAACTTCAACCGGGGCAACGGGCCAAAATATAGCGGTAATGGGAACCGTAAATTCACTGCCGACGGTAAACGCCGTAGGTAACGAAACTGTTGCGGCCGGTGCGGCGACGTTACCTGTAAATTTTACAGGCACCGCCAATACATTTAGCTGGGTAAACGATACACCAGCCATAGGTTTAGCCGCAAGCGGCACAGGCAATATTGCATCGTTTACAGCCACAAATACAGGCAGCAACCCGGTTACGGCGGCAATTACGGTTACGCCAATAAATGCAGGGTTTGCATACATTGCGAATGAGGGTTCCAATAACGTGTCAGTGATCAATACGCTAACCAACATAGTCGTATCTACAATTCCAGTGGGTTCAGGTCCGGTAGGCGTCTCGGTGAGCCCTGATGGCACCCATGTGTATGTAACAAACCAAAATTCCAACAATGTTTCCGTTATTAATGTCGCAAATAATACCGTGACTTCCACTATAAACGTTGGTCTCAATCCTCGATTTATATCCGTGAGTCCGGATGGAAGCCTGGTATATGTTGCAAACGTTGGATCAAATACTATTTCAGTGATCAGCACGACAACCAATGCGGTAGTATCATCCATTAATGTCGGGTCAGCCCCAGATGGGATAACAGTAAGCCCGGACGGTACCAAATTGTACGTAGCAATTTCAAATTCGAATAGTATTTCAGTCATCAATACCTCTACTGATGCAATAGCGGCTACTATACCGGTGGGTTCCCTTCCTTATGCTGTCGTAGTAAGTCCGGATGGCAGCCTGTTATATGTAACAAATGAGGAGGGAAACAATGTTTCGGTTATCAATGCAACCTCTAATACAGTCGTAGAGACAATGCAGGTAGGTGCCAATCCTCTTGACATTGCTGTTAGCCCGGATGGTAGTCGGTTATATGTGGCAAACAACAATTCTAACAGTGTATCTGTGATCAATACGTCGACCTCTACGGTTATAGCTTCGATAGGCGTTACTGGAAAACCCTATGGCGTGTCGGTGAATCCTAAAGGTAATCAAGTATATGTCACAAATAATAGTTCAAATACAGTCGCGGTTATTAATACTGCAACTAATACTGTCTCGGCTTCTGTTTCGGTTGGGTCAGGCCCTATTTCCCTCGGCAATTTTATTGCAGAAAGCACGAGTTGCACCGGAGCACCGCAGTCCTTTTCAATTACTGTTTTCCCTGGGACGCCATCAAACGCTAACCTGGCGGGTTTATCGATCAGCGCAGGGACGTTGACACCTGCCTTTGCAACCGGTATATTCAGTTATACCGCATCCGTAGGAAGCAACACTACATCGCTTACCGTAACCCCGACAACCAGCGACCCGGCTGCTACGGTAAAAGTTAATGGCACAGCCGTAACGTCAGGAACCGCATCGGCAAGCATTCCTTTATCTGACGGGTCGAACATTGTTAATATAATCGTAACGTCGCATGATGGTACTGCAACCATTACGTATACAGTAACAGTAAACAGGCTCATGCCGCCGCCTGCTATAAATTATGCCAGCCCACAAATTTTTTACGAGGGTGCCACGATAACCCCGCTTGTACCCTCAAATTCGGGCGGAACGGTTGCTACGCCCTCTATAATTGTACTGAGTTCGGGGTTTGGAAGCCTAAGAGGCGACGCTGTAGATCTGTCGGGCAACGTTTACGTGGCTGATAATTCGAATAATGCTGTAAAAATGATTCCCAGCGGTGGGGGGACCGCCGTAAGCTTGGGATCCGGTTTTAGTCATCCGGCGGGCGTTGCGGTTGATCATTCAGGTAATGTATATGTAACCGACAATGGAAACAAAGCAGTAAAGGAGATTTTGGCCGCGGGCGGCTCAATTGTCACGTTGGGATCGGGGTTTGCATCGCCGTACGGGATAGCTCTGGATACATCCGGTAATATATACGTAAGTGATGCAGCTAACAATACTGTTGAAAAAATGCCGGCTGGCGGCGGCAGCCCGGTTACATTGGCCACAGGCTTTAGCACGCCCACGGGACTCGCAGTTGACCTTGCCGGAAACGTTTACGTCGCCGACCGTGGAAATAATGCTATCAAAGAGATAATTTATGGCGGCGGGATCGTTACTATTTTGGCCACGGGGCTAAATTCACCTAACGGTGTTGCCGTTGACAACGCCGAAAATATTTATGTTGACGACGAAGAAAATTATCGTATAAAAAGAATCCCGGCAGGCGGTGGCCGGGTGGATACTATAGGTTCCGGCTTTAGCTCTCCTACGGGGGTTGCTGTTGATGCTGCGGATAATGTTTATATTTCTGACAGCGGAAATGCGGCTGTGAAAGAAGTTACAGTAGGAGGCTACTATATTAGTCCGGCATTACCCGCCGGATTAAGCTTAAGTATCACTACCGGCAATATCAGCGGAACCCCCACTGCAGTAAGCCCGGCCACAAACTACACTATTACCGGCTATAATGCAGCCGGCAGCGGTTCAGCAATCGTTAATATCACAGTCGCTTTTACTCCACCCGCCATCAGCTATTCCAGTCCGCAAATCTATAGCGAGGGTGTGGCCATAACGCCCCTTTCGCCAACAAGCAGCGGTGTCGCAGCACCCGGTTACAGCACCACTCGGGTTACGCTGGGCTCGGGTTTTAGCGGACCGACCGGCGTAGCTGTTGATGCGTCGGAAAATGTGTACGTGGCCGACTACGGCAACAAGCTGGTAAAGGAAATCCCTGCTGGGAGCAGTACACCGCAAATCATAGGTTCAGGCTTTACTGATCCCTATGGAGTGGCAGTAGACCCGGCGGGGGATGTATATGTGACCGATTATGGCGCAAACGCGGTATACAAGATTCCGGCAGGCAACGGCACCCCGGTGGCCATAGGCTCCGGTTTCAGTCATCCGGCGGGGATTGCCATAGACGCAGTCGGCGATGTGTATATAGCTGATAATGGCCACAATGCAGTAAAGAAGATCCCTGCAGAAAGCAATACCCCGCAGACCATAGGGTCGGGCTTTAGCGGGCCGATAGGGGTTGCCGTAGATGCCCAGGGAAATGTGTACGTGGGCGACAAGGGCAACAACGCCGTAAAGGAGATCCCGGCAGGCAGCAATACACCCCAGATCATCGGCTCGGGTTTCAACGCACCATCTGGCGTAGCAGTTGACGCATCAGGCAATGTATTCATCGGTGATTATGGGAATAACGGCGTAAAGATGATCCCGGCCGGCAGCAATACGCCGCAGATCATCGGTTCCGGATTCAGCCATCCTGACGGGGTAGCAACAGATGGCGCTGGTAATGTATTTGTAGCCGATTATGCCAATAACGCCATAAAACAAATAAAACCGGTTGGAGGCTATTATATAGGCCCATTTTTATCACAGGGCTTAAGTTTTAACAATTCTAGCGGTATTCTAAGCGGAACACCAACGGTAACGAGCCCGGCAACAAATTATACGGTAACGGCTTATAACATGCTCGGTGGCCAGTCGGCAACACTAAGCATTAAGGTTAGCATCGGGCTACCCACCCTCAGTTACAGCAGCCCCCAAACCTATACCGAGGGTACAGCAATTACGCCGCTTTCGCCAACAAGCAGCAATGTGGCAGCGCCCGCTTACAGCAGCAGCCCCCTTACCCTCGGTTCGGGTTTTAGCAGTCCGACGGGTGTAGCCATTGATGCAGCTGGAAATTTGTACGTGGCCGACTACGGCAACAAGCAGGTAAAGGAAATTCCCGCAGGCAATGGAGCCCCTGTCAGTATAGGCTCTGGCTTCACTGACCCCTATGGTGTAGCAGTTGATGCGGCAGGGAATGTATATGTAACCGATTATGGCGCAAGTGCGGTATATAAGATCCCTGCCGGCAACGGAACATCGATAGCCATAGGCTCCGGTTTCAGTCATCCCACAGGAATAGCCATAGATGCAGCAGGGGACGTGTATGTAGCTGATTACGGCCACAATGCAGTAAAGAAGATTCCGGCAGGCAGCAATACCCCGCAAACCATAGGCTCAGGATTTAGCGGGCCGATAGGGGTTGCCATAGATGCCCAGGGAAATGTATACGTAGGCGACAAGGGCAATAATGCGGTAAAAGAGATCCCTGCGGGCAGCAATACACCACAGGTGATAGGCTCCGGTTTCAATGCAGCATCCGGTGTGGTAGTTGACGCATCAGGCAATGTATTCATCGGTGATTACGGGAATAACGAAGTAAAGATGATCCCAGCCGGAACCAACACCCCCCAAATCATAGGTTCAGGCTTCAGCCACCCTGACGGCGTAGCTGTGGATGGCACCGGTAACATATATGTGGCCGATTATGCCAATAATGCAGTAAAACAAATTAAACCAATTGGAGGCTATTATATCGGTCCTTTCTTGCCTGCCGGATTAAGCTTCAACAATACTACCGGTATGCTCAGCGGTACCCCAACGGCAAGCAGCCCAGCCACAACATATACCGTAACGGCCTATAATACAGCTGGTGGCAGTACGGCAATGCTTAATATAGCGGTTACTGGGCCGCCCACACTTAGTTATATCAGTCCGCAAACCTATACCCAGGGAATAGCCATAACACCGCTGTCGCCAACGAGCAGCAAGGTAGCAGCGCAAGGCTACAGTAGTACGCCGGTTATCCTTGGCTCGGGCTTTAGCGGGCCGACAGGGGTAGCCGCAGATGCTGCGGGAAATGTGTACTTGGCCGACTACGGCAACAAGCAGGTAAAGGAGATCCCTGCAGGCAGCAATACCCCGCAAATCATCGGAACAGGCTTTAACGACCCTTATAGTGTAGCAACAGATGCAGCGGGGAATGTATACGTGACCGATTATGGCGCCAGTGCCGTATATAAAATACCCGCAGGCAGCGGAACGCCCGTTGCCATAGGTTCCGGCTTCAGCCATCCCACAGGGGTAACCGTGGATGCAGCAGGGGACGTGTATGTAGCTGATTTCGGGCACAATGCAGTAAAGAAGATCCCGGCAGGCAGCAATACTCCACAAACCATAGGCTCGGGCTTTAGCGGGCCGATAGGAGTTGCCATAGATGCCCAGGGAAATGTGTATGTGGGTGATAAGGGTAATAATGCCGTAAAAGAGATCCCTGCAGGCAGCAATACGCCGCAGGACATAGGCTCCGGATTCAGTGCAGCATCAGGTGTTGCGGTTGACGCATCAGGCAATGTATTCATCGGTGATTATGGGAATAACCAGGTAAAAATGATCCCTGTCGGCAGCAATACCCCGCAAATCATAGGATCAGGCTTTAGCCATCCGGACGGGGTAGCAACCGACGGAGCGGGTAATATATATGTAGCCGATTATGCCAATAATGCCGTCAAACAAATTAAGCCAACCGGAGGCTATTATATAGGGCCGTTTTTACCCGCCGGTTTAAGCTTCAATAATACCAGCGGAATTATCAGCGGAACACCAAGGGTAAGCGGCCCGGCCACAAATTATAATGTAACGGCCTATAACCTCAGCGGCATGGGCTATGCAACATTGAGCATTACCGTATTATCAAATAATGCAAGTCTTTCCAACCTGGTATTAAGCAGCGGGCAATTAACACCGGTCTTCGCAACCGGCACAACCAGCTATACGGCCACTGTAGCCAGTACCGTTACCACTGTAACTGTAACCCCGACCAACAGTGTTGCTACAGCTACGGTCACCGTGAACGGAACAGCGGTAACATCAGGTACGGCGTCGCAGGGCCTGCCTTTGGTTCAGGGGGCCAATACCATCACCACCGTGGTAACTGCACAGGATGGCGCCACTACTGAAACCTATACCATAACGGTGACCCAAACAGCTCCCGGGGCTGCATTCAGGCCGGTAAATTACACAAGCCTGGCCGACAGCGCATCAATGGCAAATGACGGCATATTGGTGCACCAGGGTGTTTCGCCCAACGGCGACGGCATCAATGACTTTTTGGTGATAGACGGCATAACCCAGTACCCCAATAACCATTTAATGATCATCAACCTCAACGGATCGCTCATATACCAGGCAAAGGGCTACGATAACAGCAGCGGGGTATTTGACGGCCACTCCAATATCAATGGAAAAATGCAGGAGCCGGGTACTTATTTTTACGGGCTGGATTATATTGTTAATGGTATATTAAAACATAAAACAGGGTATATTGTGCTGAAATATTAGAGGGCGGAAATTAGAGGTTAGTTCATTAGAGATTAGGAAAAAGTTTGGAAGCAAAAAGACTAATTTTTGGGCTGAGGCATCGGTCGGACCATTTTTCGGACGAATCAACTAATCCCAGTCTCTAATCTATCCATATATATAGATAAAACTTGCCGAAACGTCAGTCGCCGCTTCTTTCGGACTTTCGTACTAACCTCTAATCTCCAGTCTCTAATCTCTAAATAAACTCATTTAATTTTTAATTAAATCGCTATTTTTATTTCAAAAAGTCCGAATGGCGCAAAAATTGCACAGGCGAATGCCGTTTCCAGGTTATTTTAACTGTCTTAGGCGTGTCTGGCATTGTTTGGTCCTTGTTGCAGTTACCTTTATTCCGCTATTATCCGCCGCACAAAACTCAATAACAGTAAAACCAGTCAAGCTTCCACAACCCTTCGACTATTCAGAGATCAAAAACATGTCGCTGGATAACCACGGTTTCCTGTGGTTCGTCACCAACCAGGGTATCTGGCGCTTTGATGGCACCGATGTGCAACCTGTAGACATTCATGACCCGGCACTTCCGCAAAATTCTGTCCCCGCAAATATCTATCACTACCACAACTATTTGTTTTTTGTTATTACCGATATTCCGACCCGGAGTTACCGGTTGTTGTACTACGATATTATAAAAAAGCAAAGCAGGCAATTCAGGCTGCCAGGCCAGCCGACGGCATTTAATGTTGACCAAAACGACAGGTTAATATTTATGACCATGGACGGCACAACCTGGAGATTTACCAATAAACAGGGCCTTGAGATCACCGCCCGGTTTTACAATTTGCCCGGTTGGATAAAGGGGAGATGGCTTGAAAATTACACCATTGACAACAACAGGGATATTTATATTTTTTTGCATGAAAAAGTTGGTTTGGTGGGTAAAAAGGGGATTGCATGGAGCAATACTGCAGATAGTGCAAAAGGACTTACTTACGTGGCCAGGGCATACTGCACCGATAAATATGTTGTCGCCGTTTATAATAATGGAATGGTGGTCTACGATAAAAAAAGCCTGAAAAAAGTATACCAATATTTCGGTTCGGCTTACCAGTTATCCCTGCCTTCGAAGGAGGGGATGCTGCCAGTGCACCGGGAAGTAAACGATATGCGGGTCGGTGAGCTCACGGCCGTTCCCGGAACCGGTAAATTCTGGGCCGCCACCGATAAGGGCATTATTGAAATACAGCCTTCGGAAGCTATGCCATTTGAAACGGCACGAGAACAGCAACTGGTTGATTTTTTTAAAAATAAAAGCATCCGGAGCATTTACCGGGCGCCGAACAACAAGCTATATATTGGAACTTACCAGGGATTTTTTGTTTACGACGGACAGACCTTTAAATTAATTAGCCAATACATGGGCTACACGATTGAGCCTGTTGATAAAAACACCTTGCTGGTGGGCATGGAAGGCGGGACCGGGTTTTTCCTGGTGGATACGCGGACTGATGCCGGACATTTAAACCCCTATAACGGTATTATTTATACAACTAAAATTTTGAAGAATGGGCAGGGGTATTTGGCGGGAACCTATAACGATTATATCTATCAGCTTATGCCACTGCCCGGCGGAGATTATAAAGTGTCCCTCTGGCTTTTCGATCTACGTTTTGGCATCATCAAAGACCTGAAATGGATCGATGGAAAGTTATGGATCGCCTGCCAGGGCGGCCTCTTCATCAAGTCAAATACAGGAAAATTGCAAAAGATATACCCGGCAGGGAAACGGGCATTGCAATGCTATTCAATACAAGAAGATAACGGCGGGATATGGGTGGGTACAAACGGCGAGGGGCTGGTTAAAATTGACACTACCGGCAAAGTTAAACAAGAGCTTCATTTTAACGACGGGCTTACCGGCGAATACGTGTACTCACTGCTTATTCTAAATAAACTACTGATCGCCGGCACCAGCGGAGGGGTAAGCGTTTTTGACTTGTCGTCAATGCAGCCATTAAACTTGCCGGAGGCGACATCGTTTAACGGCGCCTTAACCCAGGAGTTTAATCATTCCGCGATGTTTTACGACACCGCGAAACGACAGGTGATGATGGGTGGCACGCAAGGGCTTGCTATACTTGATGCGGATTACGTACGATCGCACATCGGCAACACCAATGACCTTGTGCAGCTATCCTATGTTAAAAAAAGCGATAATACAACTCAAAAGCCGAACGTCGATCTTTTTGCTTCCCTGGATAATAAGATCACTATTTTGCCGCAAAATACGTATACCGGTCTTAAACTTTCGGGGCCTATCAGGCAGCAATACGTGCTTTTCCGGATAAAGGAGCTCGATGATCACTGGCATCAAACCAAGCTGTCGGACGAAATATCCCTCTATGCCATGCCACCCGGGACTTACACGATGCAGGCCCGTTTTCCATCGGTAACCAACCCCAAATATTGGTTTACGAAACAACTGGTCGTGGTGCCCCGATTTTATCAAACTTGGCTGTTTAAAATTGGTGTGGCACTGTTTATAGGTTTGATAATTTATATGGCCTGGCGCTACAACGCGAACAAAATAAGGCAGGAACAGCAAATGCGCACCGCCATTGCCAGCGACCTGCACGACGAGATCGGCAGTACGCTTACACGCATTTCCATCAACAGCGAATTGTTGACGATGGGTGAAAGCACGGATAAAGAAGCACTCGAAATTATATCGAATGACAGTAAAAAAGCTATTTCTTCCATTTCCGATATCATCTGGTCCGTTGATGCACGCAATGACAATAAGGAAGACCTGGTGCTGCGGATGAAGGACCACGCCCATAAAATGCTGGAAGATATTGCCGAAGTGCATTATTCGGTGAACGGCTTATCCTCCACCGTTAACATTCCCCAGTCACTCAGGCAAAACATTTACCTGATCTTCAAGGAAGCCGTTAACAATATCATCCGGCATAACGTTTCGCCCAAGGTATGGATAAACCTCGAAAACGGCCACGATGGCTTTACTATGGAAATAAAAAATTCTATCCAGCACAAAAAAAGCACAGGCTATAAAGGTCAGGGCCTTAAAAATATGGAGATGCGGGCCAGGCGGATTAATGCTACCATTAAGATTAGTGAAACAGAAGGGGTTTTCTCCGTAACACTTCACATGAAAGAGTGGAGGTGAGTTGGCAGTTTACGGTTTGCAGTTGAAAAGTGGGCAGTTGAAAAAGTTTGCAGTTTACGGCAGGCGGTTTGCAGGGTTGCTATGCTTTTGTGATTGAATAAGTTCTCCGTTTGCACTAACGATCACAAAGCAAACTGCCACTGCATACCCTGAACTGTCTTTGTCCTTGCACACCGCAAACCGCCCACTGCAAACCGCGCGCCGCCGACTGCAAACTGAAGACATACCCCAAAAGGGGCATAGGTTTCTATTTTTTTTATACAGAATTTTGTTGAATGTTCAAGGTTTCGATAGTCGAGGACGATGCTTCCATCAGGAACGGGATCATCCGCTTTATAAAGATGCAGGAGGAATTCCGCTTTATACAAAGTTATGGAAGTGTAGAGGAGTACCTGGCGGGAGATGACGAAATACCCGACGTTTTGCTGCTTGATATCGAGCTCCCCGGCATGACGGGCCTGGAAGGCTTGTTCCACATTAAACAAAAGCATCCCACCACCGAAATATTGATGCTTACCGTTTACGAAGACAAGGAACGGATATTCAGAGCGCTGCAGGCGGGCGCAGCGGGGTATTTACTGAAAAATACTTCGCTTCCAAAAATAAGGGCATCCATACTGGAAACACTTGAAGGCGGCGCACCAATGAGCCCGCTCATCGCCAAAAAGGTGCTTTCTTTCTTTACCCAGGAGCCACAACATGCTGTTTCAACTTCCGAAGAACAGCTAACCACCCGCGAAATAGAAGTGGCCCGCTCGCTGATCGACGGCAATACCTACAAACAGGTGGCTTATTATCTCCACATCTCGCCGGGCACCGTAAAGCAGCATATCAAAAACATTTACCGGAAGCTGGAGATAAACAGCCGCGTGCAACTGATTAAAGAGTTTAACAAAATCTCCAATTAAAAAATGTAGAGACGCGATACTTCGCGTCTCGGGCTCCTTCGCGTCTCGGGCTGATTGGTAAGCACCTTGTCAGGACGCGCCGGTCGACGCCTTTAAACACGCGCCGGTTTTTGTCTTGAAAAAACGCACCGGTCAGAGACGCGAAGTCAGAGACGCGAAGTCAGAGACGCGAAGTCAGAGACGCGAAGTAAGAGACGCGAAGTAAGAGACGCGAAGTAAGAGACGCGAAGTAAGAGACGCGAAGTAAGAGACGCGAAGTATCGCGTCTCTACGAAAAAAAATATTTCATTCCTAAACCTTTTCAAACGGCAGCAATGCCGTTTTTTTTTCGAAGAAAAACCCAATAACCTCATAGCGCGATTCAACCACAATATATCCCAAAGGTGGTATGGACACGCGTAGCAAGGCCTTTTATTTTTGGTATACCGGCAATCGGTGTTTTTTTCTGCACGAGGAGGGTTAATAGATGATAAGCCGGGCATAAAAACACTGATTGCTTTTTCATCATCAATCTTGCCCGTTATGAAAAATATTTTACAGAATTTCCTAAAGGTTATTTGGAAGGCCGCGTGTTATCTTACACTAAGCAACCGTGAATCTGGCAAGAGCAGTAGTTACAAGCTCCGTTGCAATCCCTTTTTAATAAAGCTTTTTCTTGCCGGCGCTGTTGCCTTGCTAAGCGCTAATAACGCCAGCGCCATCCTGTTTGTTACGGCACACCCTTATACGCTCCCGGGTGTCACCTATGGATTATCAGCCAATCCGGTACCGTATCCGTCAACAAACTACGGAGTTGCAGACTTCGTCTTCATGGGAAGCGGCACATCCGGAACTACCACCATAACGTCGCTTAGCTTTACTAACAAAACAGGCTATGGCCTGAATTTATATGCAGACACAGCCTACTTATACAGTTCGGTGACCAATCACTTTGCGTATGGGTCGGCTACCAAGGTTGCGACTACAGCACTGAGCGGCAGCTCCGTAGTAACTTTTGCCGGGTTAAACTTTGCCGTTTCGTATAACACTTCGTCGGCTTATTATTTTATTGTTTTTAATGACTCGCGTGGATACACAACCGGCAGCGTGGAATTCCAGGAATCCGGCTATACAAATACCGGCACCGCTCCAAGTGTATTTAACTCGAATACAAGCTTCATAAATTATACATTTTCGGGTTTCCAGCTTACCCTGGCAAGTTTAAGTACTACAGCCGGCAGTAACGGTTTAGTTGCAAACCCGGTAACTTATCCATCCAGCAATTATGCGGTATTTGGGTTTTCCTTAACCGCCAATAATATTACAGGCTCCGGAACTATTACTTCACTAACGTTTGAAAATTATGACGCCTCGGCTGATGCAGACGACCTGTACTATACAACAGCTTATCTTTATAGTTCCACAAGCAGCACGTATGTACCCGGAACTACAAACGTGCCCGGTAATTTAATATCGACGAAAACATCAGACGGCACAAAGAACATCGTTTTTACGACCAATATCAGCGTTTCGAGCACCAATAATTCGACGGTATATTATTTTCTGGTCTTTGCGGATGACCTGGGCGATACCAATACCAACAAGTCATATTGGGGCTATTCCACAAGCACCTACACAGCCATTTCGGGACGACCGGGCACTCCCGTTACGGCGGCCAATTACCAGGAAGGACCGGCTTACACTTTTAACTATTGGCCACCGAATATAACTTATTCTCCTAATACCTACTTCTTTGGTCTTAACGGCACCATTCCTACCATTTCGCCCACGAACAGCGGCGGCACTGTCAGCGCATCCGACAGTTATGGAGCGGGAGCGGTGGTTATCCCAGCCAGCTACGGTTTAAGCAGTCCCTGGGGCATGGGTACTGATGGCAGCGGCAACGTTTATGTGTGCAATGATGCCTCGCCCGGTTCAGTTACCGAATACAGCACTTCGGGGGTGACTTCAACCTTTATCAGCTCCGTGACCAACCCTTTAGGCATCGTTTTCGATTCGTCCGGAAACGCGTACGTTTTAACAGCCGGCGGGTCGGTGTTGAAATACAATGGTTCGGGTACTTTACAAAGCACCATCATAACCGGCCTTACAGCACCTATGGGGATTGCGATAGACCAGGTAAACAATCTTTATATAAGCTATAACAGTAAATATATTGGGAAGTACACTACCGCAGGCGGAACGGCTACGTTTACCTTAACCGCTCCAAGCACCACCGATTATCCTCAAACAGGATTGGCAATTGATCCGGTCGACGTAAGCCAGATCTATGTTATTAATAACTCAACTTCGGGATCCTACATAAACTACTATCTGAATCAAGCCGGGAGTACTTCAAATTCGGAGATATCTGAAAGTTATACCGGCTATGGCCTCATGTTTGATGGTTCAACCGACCTATACGAAGC
>Ga0302304_10000801_pt1 | contig 17125 bp, 8 predicted proteins | sample III_Palsa_E2_2_FD_198769 | JGI IMG/M metagenome (GOLD analysis project Ga0302304, IMG submission 198769) | Peat permafrost microbial communities from Stordalen Mire near Abisko, Sweden - III_Palsa_E2_2 | ecosystem: Environmental > Terrestrial > Soil > Palsa > Peat permafrost | place: Sweden...
ACAGATGACGACACGCTGGCAGATACCATCTTTTTACTGCTTGAAGGCGGTATCGCCATGGGAGCGTTATACCGTAGCCCGGAGTATACCGAAAAGGGCCGGCGGATAGTGGCCTCCTTTCTATAACCCGATTGCCTGCTCCGTGTAAATGTTCTTTTCGGAGTCTACAAAATTTTAACGGATGAAACTGATTTTATTTGCTTTACGCAAACCAATTACAATTTTAGTTGTAGTTGCCGCCCTTTTCTTTTTTGGCATCAGGGCCATCAATGCGATCAAGATAGATATCTTCCCCAAACTGGATCTTCCTGTCCTGTATATTGCGAATCCCTATGGGGGGTTCACGCCGACGCAGATGGAAACCTTCTTTGCCAAGCAGTACATCAACGTATTATTGTATGTCAATGGCATTAAAAGCATAGAAACCAAGAATGTCCAAGGTTTAACGCTCATTAAGCTGAACTTTTATCCCGGTACGAACATGGCGCAGGCTGTCGCTGAAGTGAGCGCCGTCAGCAACCGGGCGCAGGCGCTTTTTCCGTCCGGGTCCAATCCGCCCTTTATCATCCGGTTCGATGCATCGACCCTTCCGGTTGGCGAGCTGGTGCTTAGTAGCGATAAGAGAAGCAATAACGAGCTGGCCGATCTGGCCTTTCAATATGTGCGGGCGTCCTTCACTGCCATTCCGGGGCTGCTGTCCGCTCCACCCTTCGGCGGCAATGTCCGTACGGTTGTCATCAAGGCCGATCCGGAGTTGTTGCGGGCGCACAATTTGACACCCGACCAGTTGGTGGCCGCCCTGCGGATCAATAACCAGTCTTCGCCCTCCGGCAATGTACGGATCGGTGACATGAACTATATCACTCCGGTGAACACGACGATACACACGGTGAAGGATTTTGCCAATATCCCGCTATACACCGGCGGGGTGCAGAACCTTTACCTAAGGGATGTAGCTACTGTCGAAGACGGTGCGGACATCACGGTGGGATATGCCCTGGTAAATGGGAAGCGATCTGTATACCTGAGCATTGCCAAGAACGCCGATGCTTCCACCTGGGAGGTTGTGAAGCGGCTGAAAGCGGAGATCCCGAAGATGCAGGCGCTGTTACCGGAGGATGTCCACCTGACCTATGCCTTCGATCAGTCCGTGTATGTCATCAATTCCGTTAAGAGCCTTATTTCGGAGGGGGCCATCGGCGCCATCCTTACAGGGTTGATGGTGCTCTTGTTCCTGGGCGATCTTCGCGGAGCGCTGATCGTGATCATGACGATCCCTACTTCCATTATTTCCGGCATCCTGTTGCTCAACCTATTCGGGCAGACGATCAATATCATGACCTTGAGCGGGCTGGCACTGGCCATCGGTATCCTGGTGGATGAGAGTACGGTGACGATAGAGAATATCCATCAGCACCTGGATATGGGCAAGCCCAAGCGGCTGGCTGTCTGGGATGCGTGTAAAGAAATCGCTTTTCCAAAGCTGCTGATCCTGTTCTGTATTTTGGCAGTATTCGCTCCCGCGTTCACCATGGGTGGGATACCGGGTTCATTGTTCCTGCCGCTGGCGCTGGCCATCGGGTTCAGCATGATCGTCAGCTACTTTTTGGCACAGACCTTTGTGCCTGTCATGGCCAACTGGATCATGAAGGTGAATAAAGGGGGGCATGGCAAGGATGGCAAGATGGGCCTCTTCGATAAGGTCAGGGGCCGCTTTCTAAGCTTTATCGACCGGGTCATGCCCTACCGCAAACCTATAGTGTTGGGATACCTGGTCCTGACCACGGGTGCGGCCTTCCTTCTCCTGCGTCATATAGGCAAGGACGTACTGCCCAAGGTAAATAGCGGTCAGTTCCAGGTGCGGCTCCGGGCCCCTGACGGCACCCGTATCGAACGGACGGAAGAAAAGACGCTGACGACGATCGGCATCATCAAAGACATTGTCGGCCCTGCCAATGTATCCATTACCAGCGCCTATATCGGCCAACATCCGTCCCTGTTCTCCGTCAACCCGATCTATCTGTGGATGGCCGGGCCGCAGGAGGCTGTGTTGCAAGTGGCGCTGGATGAGCATTACAAGACCAACCTGGATGACCTCAAGGAAAAGATCCGGGCCAGGGCGGCGCAGCAGATGCCCGATGTGAGGCTTTCTTTCGAGCCCATAGAGCTGACCGATAAGATCCTCAGCCAGGGATCGCCCACTCCTGTAGAAGTGCGGTTTTCCGGAAGAATTAAAAAGAACAATGAGATCTATGCCGCCAAACTGATGGAAAAGCTGCGGGAAATATCTTATCTGCGCGATATCCAGCTGGGGCAGTCGAATAAGTACCCATCGATCGACATTGAAGTAGACCGTGTCCGGGCTGCCCAGCTGGGCGTGACGATGGACGATGTATCCCGGTCGATCGTCGCCTCCACTTCCTCTTCGCGGTATACGGAAAAGAATATCTGGATAGACGAGAGTAGTAACAACAGCTATAACGTACAGGTCCAGGTACCGGAGAACAAGATGAAGAGTGTGGCCGATATCGGGGAAATTCCTTTGCTGAAGAATGCCGACCGGCCCGTGCTGGGCGACGTAGCGACGATAAAGCCGGATACGACTTATGGCGAGAACGACAACCTTGGGGCTATCCCCGTTCTTTCCGTGACCGCCAACCTCTATAACAAAGACCTCGGCGCGGCCTCAGTCGATGTGAAAAAGGCTATCGCCGCACTGGGGCCTCTGCCGCGGGGGCTGACGGTAGAGCCGATCGGGATGACAGAGACGCTGACTGAAACGCTGGATAGTCTGCAGAGTGGGTTGCTGGTGGCGATCATCGTGATCTTTCTCATGCTGGCTGCCAACTTCCAGTCTTTCAAAGTCTCGGCTGTCGTGCTGGCCACGGTGCCGGCCGTTATCCTGGGGTCATTGCTGTTATTGCTGGCGACAGGGTCCACGCTCAACCTGCAATCCTATATGGGGATCATCATGTCCGTGGGAGTGTCCATCTCCAATGCGGTGCTGCTGATCACCAATGCCGAGCATTTGCGGCTGCACAATGGGGATGCGCTGAAAAGTGCGCGGGAGGCGGCGGCATTGCGATTGCGGCCGATCCTGATGACGGCCATGGCGATGGTAGTGGGGATGATACCGATGGCGAGTGGGGTGGGGGAAGCGGGGGATCAGTCGGCTCCGTTAGGGAGGGCAGTGGTTGGTGGGCTCATCGCGTCGACGTTCGCAGCGTTGTTTATCCTTCCGCTGGCCTTTGCGTGGGGGCAAGGGAAAGCCAGTATCAAGTCGGTGTCGCTGGAGGCGGATGATGAGGAGAGCAGGGCGTATTTGGCAGCGGCGGGGCAGCTGGCTTAGCGTGGAAACAATGCAAAACAGCTCACGGCAATGTATACAACGTTACTAATTTTTTTAGTAATGTATTTATTTTCTCACTAACTTTACATCGTCACTTAGTACTTTATAAGGATTCAATCCTCACTGGGATTTCAGCATAGCATGAAGTAAAAAACGGCGTATAGGCCACCGGTGGCTTATACCTGTTTTTCGGGCTGTAAAAGCCCAGCACTACGCTGGGCGAAATCATCAAACTATTGGTGATTATTAATTTGACATTAACTATCCTTCATTTACTGAAGTGGTAGTAAAAAGGTCGGAGTACCCAGCTCCGGCTTTTTCAATATAAAGGTACAATTTTTTACAATTCACAAAATGGTTTTTTTAGACCGCGCTGGCTGATAAGGCACAAAAGGTGATATTACTCCGTTTAGAGTGAGTGGATGACCAGAAGGAATCGTGGGTTGAATTCCGTATTTTCCCTTCATGAAGAATAAACTAACGATTGCTATTGCGGTTTTAGCGCTGCTGTGGATAAGGGTTGGAGCCCAGACGCCCGCCCCTGCAGAAAAATATCCCGTCGACTCCGCCTCTGTCGAACATGCCGGCGTCCCCAAAGGAGAGTTGATCAAATGCAGCTTCGATCATTCCACGATCTTCCCCGGCACGCACCGTGACTATTGGATCTATATTCCCGCACAATACCGGCCCGATCATCCCGCTTGTGTCTATGTCAACCAGGACGGCATCCAGTGGAAGGCGCCCACCGTATTCGATAACCTCATCAACAGCGGAGAGATGCCGGTGACCATCGGGGTATTCGTCACACCAGGCAGGGTGATGGCGGCCGATACCAGCGCCGCCCTCGATCGCTATAACCGCAGTTTTGAATACGACGGACTGGGCGATGCATACGTCCGCTTTATTCTGACAGAGATACTTCCCGACGTCGAACGGCATCAGGCCGGCGACGGCCGCACCATCCATCTTTCAACCAAAGGTAACGATCGCGCCATCGGTGGCTCGAGCAGCGGGGCCATTGCCGCCTTTACGGCTGCCTGGGAACGGCCGGATGCTTTTTCCCGTGTCTTCAGCGCTATCGGCACCTATGTGGGACTGCGAGGCGGCGACCACTATCCGATCCTGATCCGCAAATCCGAGCCAAAACCGATCAGGATCTTCCTGCAGGACGGCAGTAACGACCTGAACATCTACGGTGGCGATTGGTGGATGGCCAATCAGACGATGGAGCGGGCGTTGACATTTGCCGGCTACGAAGTCCGGCATGTCTATGGTGAAGGCGGGCATAACGGCACCCTGGGAACGGCTGTCTTCCCCGACGTCATGCGGTGGCTTTGGAAAGGCTGGCCGCAGCCCGTCACCAAAGGAAATTCTGCCAACCAGGTACTGCATGATATCCTGATCCCGGGTCAGGACTGGGAACTGGTGGGCGAGGGGTATGGTTTTACGGAGGGCACGGCTGCAGATGCCGCGGGCAATGTTTTCTTCCAGGATATCCCGGCATCGAAAACCTATCGGGTCAGCGCCGGCGGCGGACAGCCAGAGGTGATCTCGACACAGGCACAGAAGGCCAGTGGTACCTGTTTTGGCATTGACGGCAGCAGATACGAGGTTGGATCCCGGCAGGTAATAAGATATGATGCTTCGGGCAAGGCGACGGTGATAGGAAATAATCTTTCGGGTAACGATCTGGTCGTTGCCCATAACGGAAATGTATATGTCTCCGTACCGGATGGCCCCGAACGGCCGGGGAAGATCTACCTGGTGCGTCCCGGTGGTCAACCTGTCCTCGTGGACTCGGGGCTGAAATTTGTGAATGGCCTTTGCTTTACTCCCGATCAGACGCAATTATATGTAGCCGAGTCGGCCAGCCATTGGATCTGGGTGTATTCTATCCTGCAGGATGGGACACTCGCCAATAAGCAACGATTTGGGTGGCTGCATGTACCGGATAATAAGGAGAATGCATGGCCCGACGGACTGAAATGCGACCGGGAAGGACGCGTATACGTCATGACTAATATGGGCGTCCAGGTATTGGATCCCATCGGCCGGGTCAATGCGATCATCCCTGTTCCGTCCGGTCAGCCATCCAATTGCTGTTTCGGCGGTCCCGATTTCGATGTGCTGTATGTATCCAGCGGGACTAAAGTCTACCGGCGCAAACTGAAAGTCCGGGGATGTAATCCCTTCGAGATGCCGAATAAGCCGCCAGTGCCGAGACTGTAGCCCCTCTATTTCAGAATCAATACCGGTTTCTGCGCATTCAGCAATATCCCATGCTGGATATTCTGGTGTGTCAGATGGTATAGGAAGCTATGTCTGCCCGGTAAGGCAATGATCAATTGCACCCCCTTGTCATCCGAAAATGTCAATACTCCCTGAAGAATATCCTTATCCGCTAAATTATACAGCGTATAGTCAAAACCCTTCAGCAGATCACTGATGGCATCTTTCGTTGCAGAAGAAACATCAGCCAACAGATTCCCGCGTGAAGCATCGACATTCAATAACAATAACCTGGGATGCCGCCCCTGACTCATTTTTCCCAATATTTTCAACGGATCCATGCAGGCCAGGGATTTGAACTCACCTGCAACCAGAATATCATCCACTACCCGGTAACTGCTTTTGGGCGGAACGATGAGCACCGGCACCGGTATCACTTTGGCCAGTTCGATTAGCTGACGGCCAAGCATGCTGTCATCCGTTGCACCATAATTATTGCTGCCGATAATGACCAGGGCCGGGTTTTCGTCGCGCACCTGTTGCAGGATTGCCCGTACCAATGGCAGGTCACTGATGATGAACCTGACCACGCTATTCCGGGTCAGCCGGTTCATAATCTCCTGTTTCAGCGCCTCCAGCTGTTCCCGGATCTGTTTTTTCTTTTGCTGAATATCTGCTGTCGTGACCTGCAGGAGATCGGGTGAGGGAATGATCTGCTCAAAAATGGGAACGTATAAATTAGCGGCAAGAATGATCTCGTCGTATGCCCTGCTATTGGCAAGGTCGGCGGCAAAAGTGGCCGCATTATCAGATGGTCCTGAAAAATCAACAGGAATAAGTAACTTTTTCATGATTCGTTAATCCTCCCCGAACGTATTACTTTTTAATAAAAGCCGGTCGAGCGATAAAGGCCCGGAGCCGATGATCACAAAAAGACACACTAAGGCAAGTGACAATATAGACAACCAAAGCTCGGAATAGACAAACGGCGCAGAGATATTCACTAAAAAGACAGCGCCAAAAAGGATCGGCAATTCCAATAGTGCCCACAATCGGGTATAAAGGCCAAGAAGAATCAACCCTCCGCCCAGGATGTGCACATAGGTGACATAATAAATGATCGCGGTAATAAGTCCGGGTGGTTGATTAACGGCCTCTTTAGCAAGAATCAGGTCCCGGAGATAACCAGCATCGTTAAAAAAGATAATTCCTTTGAAAACTAAAAATGCGCCGAAGATCATCCGGATGATGTCGAGTATCTTGGGGTGATGCCGATCTCCCCAATTGCTGATTTTTTGCGTGATATTCATGGTTAAAGAATTTGAGGTGTAGAAAATTATTTTCCGGCGGTTATATTGCCAGTCACCGCCAATAATAGCTTGGCTGCCTGTCTTAATTCTTCATCAGGTATATTCCCCTTGATCAAGGTGTACATTTCAGTCATCATGGGCGCAAACTTATTTTTGTATTGCTTACCCGTCGGGGTCAGTGAAATGATCTTATTCCTTCTGTCCTGGGGATCTTCCGTGCGGGTTACCAATTTCTTTTCAACCAGGTTATCGATAAGGGGGGTAAGACTGGCTTTGTTTTTCTGGACAGTATTGGCAACTTCCTGCTGGTTGACCTGATTTTTTTTCCAGAGCACCATCAGTACCTGCAGCATTTCATACGAGATCTCTCGATCGTGGAGGTCCTTTATCTTTTGCTGGGCAAGTTGTTTCATCGTCTGCCTGACAGTGATCACTGCATCGACAAATTCGATGATGGCTGCGTCATTTTTTTTCATTGGCCTCGCATTTCAATTGGCTATATAAAGTTAGTACTTTAATGGTCAAATGTTTAACTAAATGGAAATTATTTTTGCCGCGTTAAGACTGAATGTTTATCACGTACTTGCAATGAGATAGACAATAAGAAATATACTGACAAAAAATATAAATGCGGTCAGCACAGTGATGAGCAAGGACGAATTTTTGTATTCTCCGTGGTTCAACTGTCGTTCGGTGCTTTTGTACCGAAGCCAGGACAATACGGAAATAACAGCGCCGACGGTCACCAAAATAATGCCGGCCAGTGAGGAATAGCCTTTGGGTTGCGCTATGTCCTTTTTATCCAGGACAAGGGATAATTGCTTTACAAACAAGGAAAATTTCACTACCACGAAGCCAAAGGCCATAATGCCGATACTGGTGCGGGTCCATGCCAGGAACGTCCGTTCGTTGGCCAGATGGTCGCTTGCATTGCCGATCTTTTTGGTTTCCTGCATACAGCTAATGTACAATATTTATTTCTGCTTTGGCTCCTGCCGGATAGCGATATCAGGCGAGGGGCAGGATCACATCGTCTCCTGCTGGTGCCCGTTCTTTTTCTCCGACCGGTAAGCCGACGGTATCCGATCGAATTCCATCTTGAAATACTGTGAGAAATTTTTGGGGTTGTTGAAGCCGACGGAATAGGCGATCTCCGACACGGTCAACTGGCTTTTTTCAAGCAGTTCGGCCGCCCTTTTCAGGCGGATGTGGCGGATGAATTCAATGGGCGTCTTGCCTGTCAGCAACAAAAGCCGCTTGTAGAAAGTACTTCGGCTGGCGTGGAATTTCACACTGAGCTCACCGACGGAGAATTCGGGGTTGCCCATATTCTTTTCGATGACTTCCAGGACATTCTTGACAAAAGCTTCGTCGGCGGACTCGATTTGTACGGCCGCGGGGGTGGCCTGAACCTGCCGTTGGTATGTTTTTCTGACGGTATCACTATGCGCCAGTACATTGCGGATCTTGGATAGCAGCAACTCGAAGTTGAAGGGCTTGATGATATAATCGATAGCGCCCGTCTGAAGGCCTTTCAACTCAGCTCCTTCACCCGTCATGGCTGTCAGCAGGATGACCGGTATCTGGTGGGTGCGTTCATCCGCCAGGATTTTTTTACATAGGTCGATGCCGTTCATCATCGGCATGCTGATATCGCTGACGATAAGATCGGGGTGTTCTGCCAGTGCTTTCCGCCAGCCTTCTTTTCCATCCGTGGCTTCGATGATGGAATAATGACTGCGAAGATTGTCCTTTAAATAGAACCGGAAATCTTCATTGTCCTCGACGATCAGAATGGTGCTCTTTTTGACGCCGTCGCCGGCGGGAGTCGTCTTGCCGGGATCGGGTGCAGCTCCGACTGAGGCTGTGCCGGCAGCCTGCAGCCCTGACGGATCGGGAACTGCTGCGGGGACTTGTGGTATTTCGGCTGCGGGCCGGAAAGCTGCCGGGAGGGCGCCTTCTCCCGGCGACCAGATCGCTGCCGATGCGGTCAATGCCGACGTTGAGAGGACTTCTGCCAGGACTTCCGCCGGCAGCGGAATGAAAGGCAGGCTGACGATAAAACAACTGCCCTTATTCAACTGGCTTTGTACGGACAAGCTGCCATTGTGCATCCGTACGAATTCCTGTGTAATGGCCAGGCCGATTCCACTGCCCTGGTTAAGGATGGTGTCCGGAATGTCGTTCTGGAAGAAACGTTCGAAGATCTTTTCCTGTTTGTCCGGCGCAATGCCGATACCTGTATCTGTTACTTTTACCGATAGCATGACTATCTCCGCCTGGTATTCTGCTTCGACGCTGACGCTGACGGCGCCATTCTCCGGAGTAAACTTGAAGGCGTTGGATAAAAGGTTGAACAGGATCCGCTCAATTTTATCATGATCAAATAAGGTCAGCAATGAGTGGCCGGGATCGTGGTAAGAAAAGGAGATATTTTTCCGTTCCGCCAGATCGATGAACGAAAAGGAAATTTCCTTGATAAATTTCAAAACATCACCTTGTCGGGGATGCAGCCTTAATTCGTTGACTTCCATTTTTCTGAAGTCCAGCAGTTGGTTGACCAGGTGCAGCAGCCGCCTGGCATTACGGCGGATCACTTCATATTGCTTCCTGGGATCGGATGAAGAGGTACTGCTGAGCAGTTTGTCGACGGGCGCCAGGATCAGCGACAGCGGAGTCCGTAGCTCATGGCTCATATTGGTGAAGAACCGGATCTTCATCATGTCCATCTCATGCATCCTGCGAGTCTCACGGCGCTCTTGTTCGAGCGCAAAGCGTATCCTGGCCTTTTGAATGATCATCCTTCTTCCCACCAGCAGGATACCTGCGAGCAGCAGCACATAGACGCCATAGGCCAATGGAGATTTCCAGAAGGGTGGAAGGATGACGATCTTTAGAGAAGCCACTCGCTTATACCATTCTCCATCCTGGTCTGTCGCTCTTACCCTGAACGTATATTCGCCTGCATCAAGGTTGGTGTAGGTGGCCTTGCGGGTCTTTCCATCCGCCATCAGCCAGCCCTTATTAAATCCCTCCAGGGTGTAGGCGTATTTATTCCGGGCGTTATCGACAAAGCCGAGGGAGGCAAATTCGATAGAGAATACATCTTCGTTATGATGCAGGACGATTTCCCCGGTCTCGGACAGGGGCTTGTTCAGGACGACATGCCCATCCAGTTGTTCTCCTACATGCACGCTTTTGTTGAAGATTTCCAGGTCGGTCAGCACCATGGGAGGCGCCGCCCCCGTGTTGACAATATTTTCGGGGTGGAAGAGATTGAACCCGTTGGGACCCCCGAACATCAGGCTGCCGTCCCGGGTCACCATCCCGGCTCGTTCGTTAAACTCCCGTCCCTGCAATCCATCCTGTTCGTGGTAGTTCCTGCAGCGGATGTGTACGTCTTCGTTCGGGGTCGTTATGCTGCCAGCATGATCGCCGGGCGAAGAGATTTGAATACGCGAAAGGCCGTTAGTGGTGCTGACCCAGAGTTCATGCAAGCTGTCTTCTTCAATGCCGCGGATAGTATTATCGGCTAATCCGTCATCGGTCGTAAAGGATTGAAAACGTTTTTTTTCGGGCAGGAACAGATTCAGTCCTTCCCTGGTCGCGGCCCACATCCGCTGATGGCTGTCACGAAACAACAAAGTCACATTGTTCGAGCTGAGTTGGTTGCTGTCGGTGGAAAAATGAATAAACCGGCCGGAATTCCTGACCATGACGTCGATACCGAAGCCAGTCGCAACCCAGAGATTGTTATGGGCATCCTCCTTAATAGAAGAGATATAATTATTGAGGATCGAATTCGGCTTGGCATTATTATAATGGACAAAACAATTCCTTTTCCGGTCCAGTCTGTCAAATCCGGACGCCAGCGTTCCTATCCAGAGATTCTTTTCGCTGTCTTCATAGAGGCACATCACCCGGTCGTCGGCGAGGCTGCCCGGTAAGTGCTCGTCATGCCGGTAGTGGGTGAATTTTTTTCCGTCGAAACAGTCCAGGCCGCCAAAATAGGTGCCGATCCAGAGCTTGCCGTCCTTGTCGAACAGCAGGCTCACGATGATATTGTTGCTTAAGCTATTGAGATTGGACGGGTCATGCAGGTATTGATGGAAGGTATTGTGCCTGCGGTCAAAGCAGATCAATCCGCCGCCATTGGATCCGATCCAGATCCGGCTGGCTGTATCTTCCACAAATTGGTTGACATCGTTATAGCTAAGGCTGCCCGGAAGGCTGGGCTGATGGCGATAGATAGGGAATTGCAGACCGTTCTGGTGATAGTAACTGATGCCACTCTTGAAGGTGCCCAGCCACGTAGCGCCCATGCTGTCGCGGTAGATGCAGGTGACGCTGTTCTCCGCCACACTTTTCCGGTCGTCTTCATTATGCGCCAGCGCCGTCACCGACCAGTCTTTTTTGTCGACGATATCCACGCCGCCGTGGTCGGTCGCCAGCCAGATCTGGCCCTTACTATCCTGGATCGCCGAGTAGACCAGGTCGCTGCTCAATTTCCCGGCTCCCGGCTCTTCCTGGGACAGGTGTCTCAGCGCACCGGTGGCCGGATGGAAATAAAAGACGCCTTTGAAACCGCCTTGTGCCGAGATCCAAAGGTCATTCTGGCTGTCGATAAATAGATTGCAGGTAACAAGAGCATCCACAAAGCTCTTTTCCAGCAGGGTGGTCCGGTAGACGACCTCGTGCCGGATGCCGTCGATCTTCTCCAGCAATCCGTTGCGGTGGATGACCCAGCAATTGCCTTCGCCATCCTCCCGGGCGTCAGAGACCAGCGAGGGATCGAGGCTTCCGGGCCTTACAGAGTCGGGCCGGACAGCATGGATCTGACCGTCAGTTCCGTAATGATACAATCCGTTGTCGCGGTAGACGAACCAGTATCCCGACCGGCTGGGGATAATGTTCAGCAACATGTATTCAGGCAAGGATAACCGGCGCAGCCAGGCAGTATAATCCTGGTCGAACCAGTCGTTTGCGATATCGTAGATATTAAATCCGCCGGCACGTAGCGCCACCCATATTTTGCCTTCGGGACCGTCGAATATCTGATCGATGTAATTGTCCCCAATGGAATGAGGGTCTTTCGAATCGTGTTTGAACACCCGGAACTGGTAGCCGTCGTACCTGTTTAACCCTGACACCGTCCCGAACCACATGAATCCGCGATTGTCCTTATATAAGCAGGTGACATGATTGTTGGACAGTCCCTGGGCACAGTCCAGGTGAGAGAACTGGTAGTCATTAGACTGTCCATATTGCCGGATGAAGGCGCAACAGGAAATTACGAGCAGCAGGATCTTTCTCATGATTGGTAGCACTATATGGCGGGTATTACCCTAAAAAGCACTCGTTCAATAACAAATATAATCAATGTGAACCGGTGAAAAAAGCGGAAAACGAACATTTTGACCCCCTTTTTGACGATTTTGACGACCCTGGGAGAAAAATGAAGTACCTATTTTTATCTCCGGAAACAAACCGATTGCATTTTCTTCTTCACCAACACTAAAAAGATCCATATGAATCTGACTGCTTTGACAGGAGTCCTTCTTGCTTCTTTACTCACACTCTCCCTGTCTGCCCAACCTCCGGGGGCCCGGCAAATTACCGGCAAGATCATCGATAAAACCACCGGCGCCGCCATTCCGGGCGCCACCATTACCGTAAAAGGTACAAAAAACTTCGGCCAGGCCGATGCCAACGGGGCGTTCATTATTATGGCCGCTCCCGGTGAGACCCTTGTCATTTCCAATGTGGGCTATGCGGCTCAGGAGGTGCGGGTTGGGAATACATCGTCTATTACCGTCGGGCTCAACCAAAGCTTCAGCCACATGGACGACGTCGTCGTGGTGGGCTATGGCAGGATGAAGAAAGCCGACCTGAGCTCGGCGGTAAACACCATTTCGAGCGCCGACCTGGAAAAGACCGTTAATGTCACGCTGGATGAGGCATTGCAGGGGAAAGCTCCCAATGTATATGTCTCGCAGACCAGTGGTGAGCCGGGAGCCGGTGCTTCGGTGATCATCAGGGGTATCAGTACCGTCACCGGTAACTACCAGCCCTTGTATGTTATAGACGGGGTACAGATCAGGCCCAGCCTGCCGTCAGGAGGCGCCTATAACTCTACGCCGAACCTGGGCAACGAACTGCAGGGACTCAATCCGGAAGATATAGATAATATAAGTGTCCTCGAAGGCCCTGCCGCCACTTCTATCTATGGGGCTGCCGGCGCGAACGGGGTGGTGATGATCACCACCAAACAGGGTAAGATAGGACAGACCCGGGTGCAGGCCAGCGAACTGGAGAGCCTGCAGGAACGTCCTAAGGATCAGCCGGTCATGGATTTGCAGCAATATGCCATCTATGTGCAAAAACTGGAGAACCTGGGGTTGGTACCTGCGGAGCCCAGCGAACTGAGCGATCCTTCCATCCTGGGACACGGCACGAATTGGCAGAATACCCTGTTCCAGCCAGTCTGGCTGCAGAAGCATTCATTAGGTATCAGCGGCGGGAACGATAAGACAACGTTCTACCTGTCGGGCGATTATCTGAATCAGAATGGCATTGCGGTAGGTTCTGGTTTCAAGCGGGGCTCGGTACGGCTGAACCTATCCAACCAGGCCAACAAATGGCTGAGGATCAGCACCAATCTTTCCGGTTTCGGTACGCTGGAAAAGGTAAACGTCTTCCAGGGGAATATCGTGAACCAGGCGCTTGGGCAGAACCCCACCATCCCGGCCTACAACCCCGACGGTAGTTTTGGCGGTCCCGATGCTGCGCAGGCACAATATTCCAATACCAATCCCCTGGCTCTTGCCAAGCTGAATAACAACTACAACACTAATTATGGGGTCATCGGCGGTGTCAACCTGGATATCACCCCGATCAAGGGACTATTATGGCATACGGAGGCCAATGGAAATTACACTTTTGGCTATCAGTACCAATTCGCCCCTTCCTATACGATCGGGGCGTATACCAATCCCAATGCTACTATCGGCCAGGAATCCAGTCATAATTATTGGGCCAGTTTGAATACCCGGGTGCAATATGACTGGAAGATCGGAAAAAATGTTATGGAGGCAATGGTCGGTCATGAAGGGCAGGAATATGCCTATCAGAATTTATCTGCTAACGGGCAAGACTTGTCTACCAATTCCATCCAGGAACTTAGTGTTATCGGATCAATCATTAACCTGCCCACCAGTACCAAGAGCGATGGGTCACAGGAATCTTATTTCGCCCGGGCCAATTACACGTACGACAACAAATATATTTTGCAGGCAGTGGTCAGAAGGGATGGCAGCAGCAATTTCGGCCCGGATAATAAGTGGGGTACTTTCCCGGCGGTATCTGCGGCCTGGAAGATATCCGATGAGAAGTTTATGCGGGATATCTCCTGGTTAAACGACCTTAAGATCCGCGGCGAGTATGGGATCTCGGGTAATGCCGGCCCGGGGGGCGCTATTTATTCCAATCTTTACTCATCAGAGACTGTCTGGGGCAGCGGTTTCCTGCCCTCCAATTATGCCAATCCCGCCCTGAAATGGGAGCAGGATAAGTCAGCCAACATAGGTCTGGATGCCCACCTGCTGAACAACCGGATCGAAGTGATCGCGGATGCGTATCAAAAGAAGATCTCCAACCTGATCCTGCCTTATGCCGGTCAACTGTTCCTGGGCGGCTATCTTAGCGGCGGCTATAATGGGCAGATCCAGTGGCCGGTTGAAAATTTCGGCGGCATGGAGAATCACGGCATAGGCTTTACGATCAATACCGTGGATTATACTTCGAAGACTTTCACCTGGAGAACGAATGTTAATTTCTCCATCGACCGCAACAAAGTTACCAAGCTCTATGCGCCGATCTATGTGCAGTACTATTCCACTACCAACAGCCGGCAGGCGGAATTCCTGACGAAAGTCGGCCAGCCGCTCAGCATGATCACCGGCTATATTGCGCAGGGGCTTTTCCAGAATTATAAGGATATTGCCGGTCATGCGATACAGACTTCAAATGGGGTGCTGACGGTCGATCCCCAGCAGGGCTCCTGGCCGGGGGATATCAAGTTCAAGGATATCAATGGCGACGGGATGATCGATGATAATGACCGGACCATTATCGGCAATCCCTGGCCCAAATTCACCTATAATTTTACGGAGACGTTCGACTACAAGGGCTTCGAGCTGAACCTGTTCTTCACCGGGGTGTATGGGAACCAGATCCTGAACCTGACGAAGTATGAACAGGAGACGCTGCCTCTGGGCACTGGTCCTTACAGTAATCACTACCAGGCCGATATGGATTTGCGGTGCCGAGCAGCCTGAACGTGGCGGATGCGCTGACTGCGACATTGACCAACCCCTGGACGCATATTGCACGCCCTACGGCCGCGGATGCCAATGGAAGTGCGAGACTGTCGCAATGGGACGTGGAGAGCGGGTCTTATCTCAAACTGAAAAATGTTCGCCTGAGCTATAATGTACCGACAAAATACCTGGCCCCTACCAAAGTCATCCGAGGGGTCAACGCCGCTTTCTCCGTGCAGAATGCGTGGACCTGGACAAGGTATGACGGCTATGACCCGGAGGTTGGTATGTATCAATACGGAGGGTTCAACATTGTAGGTATGGACGAAGGGCGGTATCCCCAGACCAGGTCTTATAATTTCGCCCTGTCCGTAAACTTCTAAACTATCCATTAAAGCAAAAATTTCAGAAAATGAAAAATATTGTAACGATACTTGTCCTAACTGTTCTGGGCACGGCGATTTTGCCGGGATGCAAAAAAAGCTTCTTAAACCGGCCGCCGGAAGGCGCTCCCACATCGGGCACTTTTTATTCATCGGATGCGGAAATACTGGAAGGGACGGGACCACTGTACAATGGGTCCTGGGGCGGATATAACGGTACTTCCCTGCAGTATATCGGCGATGTGATGGGTGGGAACAGTCTTTGTGATAACTACAACGGCAGGGGAGCCTATCTATATTTCTCCGTTTCGGCCACTGATCCCAGCGGCGCGCTGGAAAGCGCATACCAGGCCTTATGGTCTGTCGTGGCCAATGCCAACGTCACCGCCTATAATATCATCAATGCGGGACCCGGCGCCAGCACGGCGGGAAAGACTGAAGGGTTGGCGGAATGTTATTTTATGCGGGCAGCCGCTTATTACTACCTGACCCTCGTCTGGGGGGCTGTTCCGATCATCTATAACAATAACCTCCAGATCGGAGATACGTCCATTACACGGAACCTGCTGACCGATTCCTGGCAATTTCAGATCAATGACCTGACCTGGTGTGTGCAAAATCTTCCGAGCACACCGATCCAGCTCGCCCGCATCTCCAAATGGAGCGCAGAAGGAATGCTGGCCAGGGCTTACCTGGCCCGGTCCGGTCTGACAGGAACGGGAGGCGCCCGCAACCAGAGCGACCTGGACAGCGCGATCTATTATGCCGGCGATGTCTGCAACAACAGCGGGCTGATCCTGGAGCCCAATTATTATAATCTTTTTACGAGTGCCAATTTCAGCGGCAGCACTGTCCCGCAGGAAAGCCTGTTCTCGCTGCTATGGATACCCGATGGGCAGTACTTCGTGCAAAACCACATGCAGGCGAACCTGGCATACAGCCCGGCGATCACGCAGACGGGTGACGGTTGGGGCGGCGCTTTTGGCGGTTCGCCCAGCCTGATGGCCTATTATTTCGACCCGGCCAATGCAGCCGATACGATGCGCAGAAGGGCTACGGTCTTTATGCCGGGTGATTTTTATCCCGACATCAATAAGGCAGGTGGCGGCTGGCTTGTGGATACCACCCTGTTCAATAATGATGGTATTGCCTATCCGGGAGCCACACCCACCAAATATGGCAGCGATGCTGCCTACGTGAAGAAATATGTGATCGGGTCGCCTGCCGACAACGGCGGCCTGGGGGGGACGCAAAGTGAGAACCTCAATACGTATATTTTCCGGCTGGCCGATGTATACCTGATCTATGCCGATGCGATCCTGGGCAACAATGCCTCCACCACCGACCCGCGGGCGCTGCAATACTTCAATGCCGTAAGGTCACGCGCCGGCGCCTATACCAAATCATCCATCTCCTACGCGGATTTGTTGCTGGAAAGAAAGATTGAATTCGCCTTTGAAGGGCATGCGTGGTATGATTGGAAGACCTGGTATTATTTTGATCCCAACGATGCACTGCAATATTTCACCACCCAAA
>Ga0302304_10000811_pt1 | contig 17020 bp, 9 predicted proteins | sample III_Palsa_E2_2_FD_198769 | JGI IMG/M metagenome (GOLD analysis project Ga0302304, IMG submission 198769) | Peat permafrost microbial communities from Stordalen Mire near Abisko, Sweden - III_Palsa_E2_2 | ecosystem: Environmental > Terrestrial > Soil > Palsa > Peat permafrost | place: Sweden...
TTGAGATGAAGAAATACCTGATGGGCAAATACAATATACCGGAGGAAGCTATCATTATTGATCCGCACGCGCGCCATACCACAACAAATATCAGGAACGCTAACCGCTTGATGATCCGTTACGGTATCCCGATTGACAAACCGTCTTTATTTGTTACCAGTAAAAGTCAGCATGATTATGCCATGAATGATGCTTTCGACAGGCGTAACCAGCATGAGTTGGGTTATGTGCCGTATCGTGGTAAAAAAAGTATCTCAAACCAAGATATAGTGTATTACCCTGTATTTGAATCGCTGCACATGGATCCGCTTGACCCGCTCGATCCATAGGCAATATGAAATTCTGTTTATCACCATTAATAATAATTAAATGAAGACGATAGCTATTTTATTATTTACAGGTTTGCTTTCCTTGCTGTTTACTGGCGATGTTAACATGAACCTGGTGAAAGAAACCACCATTGATTCACTGGGAGCCTGCCAGGGCGTATCCATTCAGCATGGTAAAGCTTTATTATATGGCGATAGGGAAGTAGGTATGATCAGGCAATTCTCGTTTGACCATGATACCTTAACTTACGACCATAAAGAATGTAAGCTTACCGTTGATGGCAAAAATGTGATCAATCACCCTACCGGGGTCGCCTACCACGGTAACCTGCCAGTTTTTATGGGTAATTCTGTAAAGCCTGCCCCGGGTGAAAAAGCCTGGAAGGCAATGATCTATTGCATCAACTGGAATGGCCTTTGGAAAACAGGTACGCTTGATGGTAACTTACTTAAAACCATTAGTGATGACGCCTGCATACAAGGTACACGCCCCGAATATGTTGAATATCAGCATAAATGGTATGTTGCCACAGCAGATTATGGCAACCATGGCAACGAAGTGCGTTTATATGATCCCGAGCGTTTAAGCCAGTGCTCAAAAACAAGCGAGCCGGGTGTGCTTTATAAAAAGTTCACCTGCACACCATGGGTACAAAATCTTTATTGGATGGCAGATAAAGGAATAATAGTTCTGATACAAAATCAGATAGAGGGCCGCAAATGGCGCTTTACTTATGTTGATCTGGAGAAATCTATTCAAACAGGCCAGCAGCAGGTTATTAAAATAGTTGATATTGATGAACGGGCCGATGAGCTCGAAGGCTTTGCTTTTAATGGGAAAGATAAGGGAGTAGCCGTTACCTCATCCCGCAAAAAGAATGTAAATTTTTTGAATATCAGCTGGTAAATACTGGTTAATAAGTTTATTGTGATACAAAGGTGTTCGGAAGATTTGATTTCTTACAAATATTGAGCGTGGGGTCACCCTGAGGCACTCGAAGGGTAAGCGTAAAGGCCATTGCCCGCATGCTTCGAGTGCCTGCAATGACCCCCTTTTTTATCTTTCGAACATCTTTGTTATTATTATTTATCCCACCAAACCCGCGAGGTTAAAACATCGCCACCCGGCAGCCGGGCAACTGCGGCTTTGTAGTTGGTTGGGTTTGTTAGTATTTCTGTCGACAGGTAGATCATTCTTCGTGGTATGGTACCCATGGTTACATTTCCGGAATAATTTACTGGCGCTAATGCTGGGTAACCCGACCTTTTCCAATTGAACCAGTTTTCAATAAAATTAAAATTAGTCCCGGTGGCTAACCAGTATTGGGTATTGATCATCTGTAAGGAATTGTTTAATGACGACATATCCAGCAGATTCGCATTTAAATAACTGTTGATGGAAGCAGTATTTACACTGGTTTGCGCATCTAATTGGCTAAGTGACTGGAATGCGCCGGTAACCCCATTGGCATAATGCTGTTGTGCCGTGCCATCAATATTCCATCCCCGTACCTTAGCTTCGGCCAATAAAAGCTCTGTTTCTGCATAAGTGAACACGATAATAGGGCCGCCCAATTTAAGATATACATTGGTGCGGGGCCTTGAATAATTTCCAAGCGGGGCATAATCGGCCCCAGTGCCCGTTCCTCCTGGATAACCGGGAGATTTGCTGATATCGGTAAGGCCGCCTAATAGATCATAACCATTTGGCAGCCCAACCTGTAGTGAAGAATCAGGATTGCCTGAAAGTGTTTCATTTCCGTTATTTGTTAGGCCAGATGCCGGGATCTCTCCGATAACACTCAGTCTGGGGTCATTGGTCTGCCTTAAAAAATCAATCAGCGTTTTACTCCATCTTACTTGTTCGTAATCGGTAAGCGTTCTTAATGCTATTGAAGTACCGTTTTGGCTGGCTGAGTTGGTGGCATCGGTTTGTACAATGGCATTGTCGCTAATATCAGCAAAAGTGCCGCCGGCAGCCGCTTTTTCCGCCCATTTTTCGGCAGTAACCGGATCAACCTTGGTAAGCCGCATGGCTATGCGCAGCATTAAGGAGTAGCCAAATTTCTTCCAGCGGGTTATATCGCCATTGTAAAAGAGGTCGGCGGTTGGTTTGGCCCGGTTAGCATCCAGCTTTGCAATGGCATTATCCAGTGTAGTTAGCATGACATTGTAGATGCTTTGTTGCGTATCATAAACCGGATATTTAACGCCCTGCTGTGCCATATCTGCCTGCGAATACGGGCAATCGCCATACATATCTGTAGTCCGCTGTAAAATGAACACAAACATGATGTCGCCGATATTGATCAAATTGGAGTATGCTGCCGAATCCTTCTGAATGCACAATTGCTGCATCTGCCTTATATCGCCCGCTTCTGTATAGCCCTGTGTAAATATGGCTCCCTGGTAATCGGTAAAATTGCCTTCGTTAATGTATTTATCGCCGTTGTTATAATAAAAATAGGTAGAGGCTAATACCTGCATCATGGTGCTTTCGTACACCAACTGGTAATAACCGGTGTTTGCATAATTTAACTGTGCAGTTGAAAGCAGATCATTCGGGTCAAAATTAGTAGACGTTGATTTCGAAGGATCGGTATTGATATTATTCAGCTGTGATTTGGTACAGCCGGATATCAAAACAATAACAAGAAACGGTAAAAATATTCTCTTCATCTCAGGTTAAAACCTAAAGTCCTTGTAGCAGGCAGCGATTCACCCTCAATACCCGCGTAAGTCAGCTGCGAGGAGAACTCCGATTCGGGGTCGATATTTTTGGTATACTTTAATATGGTGAAAATATTACGACCAACCAGACTCACGGTAACCGTCCGGAATACATTTCCCAGCATCGGCGGTGTAAATTCGTAGCCGAGGATGAGCTGCCTGAACTTAATAAAGCTGCCATTTAAAACTGATAGCGCTGAAATGTTGGTTGCCAGGTCGGGATAGTAATTATAGGCGGGTACGTTTATGGTGTTTACCTGCCCGTTCTCATTTACCCCTTTGGCCACAATGCCGGTTTCGCGGCCGGGCAGCGTTGCCTTATTGAGGCCATATACGTATGAATAATCCTCGGTAGCCGAAAGCACTTTATTGCCGAACTTATAATCGATCAAAAATGAAAGATTGAATTTTTTATAGCGGAAAGAGTTGGTAAAACCACCGTAAAAAGTGGGTAGTGTGCCGCCCATCGCCTTTAGGTCACCACGCTCGGGTATGCCATCGCTGCCGATAATGATGTTTCCATTGGCATCCCTTTTATAATCATAAGCCATAACCTGGGTAATTGATTTACCAACTACCAGCGCTGTATTTGCATTGAGCGGTCGATAAGTGCCGGTCAGTAAATATTGGCTTGTGCCATCAATAGATAAAAGCACATTATGCACATGACTAAAATTAGTACTTGCATTCCATGAGAAGTTTGCAGTGCGGATAATACCTCCCGAAAGCATAAGTTCAAGGCCGGTGTTTTTGGTCTTCCCCACATTAACATATGCCGATGTAAAGCCGGTTGCTACAGATTGCTGAGCGTTGGTAATTTCGTTATGCGTTATCCGGTTAAAGTAAGTGGCATCAAGGTTGAGCCTGCTTTGGAAAAAAGATAAACTCAAGCCTGTTTCAAATTCGTTAAGCGTAAATGGCTTTAGGTTATAATTAGGTAATTCAGCCGAAAAACTGCCCAAGGGGATGCCATTCACCGTATTGTTTGAGGTGAAATATAGCTGTGTGGTATAAGGCTGCGAAGGTTCGCCGCTTGTTTTTGCATAGCTCATTCTGAGCTTTCCGGAAGATAAATAGGGGAGAGCCAGCAGGTTTGAAAATAGAAAACTGCCCGAAACACCTGGTACAAATATACCTCGACTATCCGGAGGCAACGTCGAAAAAACATCATATCTGCCCGTAGTGGTAATGTCGAGCAGGTTTTTGTAATCAAAATCAGCTGAATAATAGGCGGATTCGGTTACGATCTCAGATATGTCATAAGTAGAGCTGGTGCTTACCAGATTTGAAGGGGTATATAAATAAGGTGTAATAAACTGCGAGCCGGTGATCTCTGTAAGGTTGTATTGCCTTTTGCGGTAATTTCCTCCCGCTGAAAAGTTAAGCATAAGATCAGGTGCCAATTTTTTATCGGCCACAAAAAGCAGGTCGGTATTCAGTTCGCCGGTTTGCGATTTGCTGAGGCCATTTATGCCACCCTGTTCATTAACGGTAAATGCAGTGCCTGTGGGCAAAACATTAAGCAAGCCATCGTTACTGATATCATAGCCAAGCCTTCCTTGTAAATACACGTTATCCGAGAATTTATACTTTAAAACAGTCGCGGTTATAAAACGGTTGCGCGTTGAATTATCAACTTGCTTGTTAATAACAAAATAGGGGTTGGTGATATAAACATTACTGTTCCATAAAGTTTCATTGCCCGTAACGGGATTATAGCCAGGCTTTAAACTTAGCTGATTGGCACTCGTAGCCAAAAACTCAATACCGTAATTGGCATTCATGGGGCCGTCACTTAAATACGACCGGGTTTTGGCCATTTCATAGACATAATCGCCGTTAAAACTTAGTTTTAATTTATCGGTGATATCATAGGAGGTATTAAGATTAAAGGTTTTACGGTTAAGGCCGCTATTGGGAATTATAGATTCATAATTAAGATTAGAAGCTGATGCCCTGAACGCGGTTTTTGCATTGCCGCCCCTAACCTCAATAGTATTGGTTAAAGCGGGAGCTGTGCGGTAAAATTCATCAATATTGTTTTTTACTGCCGAATAGGGATAGTAATTACCATCAAATTGTATGGTAGGCTTCCCATCAAGTTTTTCGCCCCAGCTTAATAAGCCCGATGCTATCGCGCTCTGTACATCTGTAGGGCGTTGGTTTTGCGAACCCTGCCCGTATTCATATTGAAAATCGGTATTGTTTACAGCGTGATCAAACGAGAGGTTTAGATTGTAGGCTACCTGTGTGTTTGAATTCTTTTCACCTGTTTTTGTATTAATGAGGATTACACCATTTGCAGCCCTTGCACCATAAAGCGCAGATGCTGCTGAACCTTTTAAAACGGTAATGCTTTCAATATCATCGGGGTTAATGTTGCTGAAACCATCGCCGTAATCTGCCCCTCCGTATTCGTTCGCACTGCCACGCTGGGTATTATCAATAGGTACACCATCTAAAATAAGCAGCGGCGATCCAGCGCTCATACTGGCAGCACCCCTGAGCAACAACCTGGAAGATGATGCAGGACCTCCTGAAGCGCCACTCACATCCAAACCGGCTACCTGTCCCTCGAGCGACATGGCAACGTTTGACTCACGTGCTGTAGTTAAATCTGCCCCGGATATTGTGGCAACAGAGTAGCCAATTTTCCAATTTTCCTTTTTAATATTTAAGGCGGTTACGACTATCTCATTCAGACTGTGGTAAGTATCCTGCAGTGTTATTTTTAATGGTTGATCCGTTGCCGCAACAATCACCTGTTGCTGGGTATAACCAATACTCGAAATTTCAATTGTGGTACCTTTTACACAATTGATCATAAACCGCCCTTGCCCATCTGTTTCGGTGCCAAAGCTGCTGTTTTTTATTCTGATCGAGGCTCCGCTAACGGGGTCGCCTTTTGTATCAGTTACAATACCATTAACGGCTACGCTTTTGATAGAATCTTTTTCTGTTCCGATGGCAATCAGGTTAGTGGAAATCAACCGGTAATAATAATGAGAGCCTTTAAGCAGATTGTCAAGCACGGATAGTACTTCTTCATCTTTCACTGCTACCGTAACCAGGGGAGTGGGTAACTGATCTGCACGGTAAACAAAACGATAAGCCGTCTGATGCTGTATGGCGGTTATGATCTCTTCAAAATGTACCTGCTGGTAGTTAAGGGTAACTTTCGTTTGGCAACAGGCTGTTTTTGAAACCTGGAAAACTAAAATTAAAATAAGCAGCCTGATTAGCTTCATTAATTAATCTATAAAACGTTCCAGCACAATACAGCGTACAAGTCCCGGAAAATATTTCTGGAAACCAGTCTTTTTAAAAGAGTTTAATATAATTGGTTAAAAAATATAAATGGTATTGCCCGACACCTTGTAGTTGAACTTTGTAACTATCTGCAATGATAACAAAACCTGCTCAATATTTTCATTTTCAAATTCACCTGATAGTTTGATGGATCTAAGTCCGTCATTTTTAAATACGATGTCCAATCCGTATTTCCTTGTTAAGTTATTGGCGAGCAGATAGAACGGCTCGTTTTTGAAAATAAGTTTATGGTTCATCCATGCAGTTTCTGCATTAATGGTGTTTGAGTGATCGGCATAGGTTTCTTTTGTTAATTGGTAGCCCGATGCATTTACAATTAACTTATCACTGGGTTTTAACAAGATGTTTACCGACGGATCATTATTTAAAGTAGCCTGTATGCTTCCTCTGAAAAGGGTAGCCTCAAACTGGGCATCGTTGGCATAACTTTTCAGGTTAAATGCAGTACCCAGTACTTTGATAGCCGTTTTTTCGGTATGGACGATAAAAGGGTGCTGATGATCTTTAGCTACATCAAAATAACCTTCACCATTTAAATAAACCTCTCTGGTGCTGCCATTAAAATGCTTAGGGTATTTTAAAACCGACGAAGAGTTAAGGGTTACCATTGTACCGTCCGGAAGCTTAACCTGGGCTGTTGACCCCCATTTGGTTTGCAGCAGGGCAATATCGTTTTCCTGGACAGATTTTATTTTAAACAGGTAGATAGAAACCGATATAGCGATGACCGCCACAGCAGCGGCAACAATCCGGAGCCAGGTGAAGGTACGATCAGGTTTGTTTATGCCCCTGATATTATCTTTTTCGACTGTTGCATCCGTAATACCGGCCCGTTTTTTTATATCGTCGAATATGCTGACAATATTTTCATAAGGCTCGTCGTCCTCCGTCCAATATGATCTTATTGCTTCATATTCTTTTTGGAAAGAAGTATTGTTTGCTACGAGCCGGTTAAACGCAGCAAGCTCATCAGCAGTAATAGCTCCTGACAGTTTCTTTGCAAGTAATTCGGTGAATAGCTCTTCTTCCATTAGTGTATCTTGTACAATATGATAATCCTGTTTTTTGTAAAAATGCCTACAAACGATTAAAAAAATAAAATAGTATGAATAAGATACTCAAAATTTTGTCGCCTTTCCCCAAGCCTTTTGTGTATTCAGGCAATGATCTCAGTGTCTGCCTCAATTTATCAATCGATCTGAACAACTGTGTCTGAACAGTGCGGGGAGAAATGTTGAGTATTTCGGCAACTTCTTTGTATTTCAGGCCATTTTCTTTTATAAGCCTGAAAACTATCCGGGCCTGCATAGGCAGCATTTCTATGGCCTGGTCGAGGCGATGATGTAATTCTTTTCTCTCCAGTTTTTTTGACGGATCCGCCAGATCAACCAAATGAAAACTGTTATCCTCCAGCTCAACCAAATGTATGTTCGAGTATTTTTTACGGTATTTTAAAGATTGATTCTTTACCGCTATAAATAAATAACTCTCAGGGTAATCAATCTGGCTTAATGAGCCGCGGTTGGTCCAGCACTTTACAAATACTTCTGAAACTATTTCCTCGGCAACTTCACGCTGATGAACATAGTAAACGCTGAACTTGATAAGCTTGTTGAACAAGGCATAATAAAGCCTTTCAAATGCTTGCGTGTCATCATCCAGGCAAATTTTCCTCCAAAGTTCAGTTAAGTCGGGTTTCAATCTGATTAAAAGCGCTAATTGATTTCATATCAACGGGTCGCAATGTAGCAAATGCCGGATGTTTTTTTCAAATAATTTTAACATGTACTAAATTAATTACCATAATGTGTTTTTCTTTTCTTCCGGATAAAAAGGAAATAATAGCGAAGAGGATAATCATCCCGAGCAAGTTTTCTCAAAAAAATAAAATTCTTGTAGGCAATTCTTCCATAAAAGGGAATATAACCTTATAGCCGGGGTCTATATCAGCCCAAAGCAAACGAGGTTTAATGCTTTATACCGGTTAAAACCTCACATAACCAATTTATTTACAGTTTATCAATTTTAAACATGAGTATGAAAAAAAAATTACTTACATGCTTTATTGTTTGCAGTTCGGCAGGGGCATTTGCTGCCAGCAGTGCTATTGCAGCCGCAAACAGCAGGCATTTTTTAGCCAATCATGCACAATTCGAGGTAAAGGCCGATCAGAGCATTAAAGGCGTTGTGAAGGATGAAACAGGGGCAACGCTGCCAGGTGTTTCTGTTGTTATTAAGGGTTCTACAAAAGGCACACAAACAGATGCCAACGGAAACTTTACTTTATCGGCCAACAAAGGCGATGTATTGGTTTTTAGCTATGTAGGTTATGCTTCAAAAGAAGTTACTTTAAGTGGTGAGCCCCTTATTACTGTAACGCTTACATCCAGCTCAAGCCAGCTTGACGTGGTAGTAGTGACTGCATTGGGTATCAAAAGATCTCAAAAGTCGCTTACCTATGCGCAGCAGCAAATTAGCGGAAGCCAATTAAATGATGTAAAAACAGACAATTTAATGAATTCGCTAAACGGTAAGGTTGCCGGTTTAGCTATTCAGCCCAGCGCTTCTGGTGTTGGTGGTTCAGCCAAAGTGCTTCTACGTGGTTCGCGTTCATTTGCGGGCAATAACCAGCCGTTATATGTGATTGACGGTGTGCCAATGGCTAACCCAGTTAATTATAGCGGAACTACAACCACAAACGGTGGCCAGCCGGGCGACAACTTCGGTGGCAGCCCTGATGGTGGCGATGGTATCTCTAATTTAAACCCTGACGATATTGAAAGTATTACCGTACTGGAAGGTGCTTCAGCGGCTGCATTGTACGGTAGTCAGGCTGCTAACGGTGTTATCGTTATTACCACTAAGAAAGGTAAAGTTGGTAAAACTGAGATACATTATTCATCCAGTTTCCAGGCATCAAACGCGGTGGCGGAGCCGAAATTCCAGAACCAGTACGGCCAAACCAGTGCGGGTTCAACAACAAGCTGGGGTGCCGCTATTTCAAATACGGAGGATAACCTGAAGGATTTTTACAGAACAGGTACTAACTGGACAAACTCAGTTGACCTTTCTACCGGTTCTGAAATTGCGCAAACCTATGTATCATATGCTAATACATCTGCCAATGGTATCGAGCCTGGGAACTCATTAAGAAGGAACAACTTTGATCTTCGCGAAACAGGCCATTTCCTGAATAATAAACTGACTGTTGACGGAAACGTTAACTATATAGATCAGGATATTAAGAACAGCCCGGGACTTGGGTTATATACTAACCCACTCGTTGGTTTATACCTTTTCCCTCGTGGTGTAAATATCGAGCCTTATAAGGATAATTATTTATTACCAAACAACGTTGGTGCAGCTCGCCAGAACTGGATAACCAATAATGATGACAGCCAGGAGCAAAACCCATGGTGGGTAACTAATATGAACCCTAACAACCTGCAACGTAACCGTATTATATTTAACGGAAGCGCTAAATATGATTTTACCAAATGGTTTAATGTGCAGGTAAGGGGAAGTTTAGACCGTACAAATGATAGCTACACCCAGGACCTATATTCAGGTACGTTAACTACGTTCAACAGTAATGGTAATGGCCATTATTCATACAGTAACCAGGTTACAGAGCAGAAATATGCTGATGCGATAGCGAATTTTACACCGGGTAAATTTGGTGATTTTAAATTTGATGGATTAGTAGGTGGAGCTATAAATGATTCACAATTAAGTGGCCTTGGCGCAAGTGGTGATCTTTCTACCCCTGACTTTTTCACTCCTTACAACATCATCGCTGGTCACAGCGCTCCTATTGCTTTTGGTGATCATACCCAGATCCAGTCTATATTTGAAGCTGCCAACTTATCGTACAAAGATTGGTTGTATTTAGCATTAACTAACCGTACTGATTGGAATTCGACGCTGGCTTTTACTAATAAGCTGGATTACAGTTACCCATCTGTGGGCTTAACCGCAATTTTATCACAGGTACTGTCATTACCCCAGGCTATATCTTATGCGAAGATCCGTGGAAGCTATGCAAACGTAGCCAACGGGTTACCGGCCTACACTACTATTACACAAAACACCCAATCATCTTCAGGCGCGTTGACCTTGAATGGTGCTACGCCATTACGTACCTTAAAGCCTGAAACCACACACTCTTATGAGTTTGGTACCGACTGGAAATTCCTGGATAACCGCATTAATTTCAGCTTTACATACTACAATACACATACCTATAACCAGTATTTTGCTTTAACACCTACTCCGACAACATTGGTGTCTACATATTATGCAAATGCCGGTGATATTCAGAATACGGGTTTTGAAATATTGGTTGGTGCTGATGTTGTGCGCAGCAAAGGATTTACCTGGAACACTTCCGTTACAGCTTCTGCCAATAAAAATAAGATCATTACAATAGATGATGCTAATGGCCTGAACCAGGCTGTTTTAACCGGTAATGACGGTGGAGGTTTCGGTTATGAATCAGTTATAGCAAAAGGCGGTTCTTTTGGTGATATCTATGGTTACACTACAGTACGTAATGCAAAAGGTCAGATGGTGTTAACCGGTACAACCGCGAGCACTTATGCACCACAAAAAAGTACTGCAATGAGCTACGTAGGTAACCCTAACCCTAAATTCCAGTTAGGTTGGAGCAACAGCTTTAACTACGGGCATTTTAATTTTGATTTCCTTGTTGACGGGAAATTTGGCGGGCAAGTGCTTTCATTAACCCAGGCTATGCTGGATAGCTACGGTGTTTCGCAGGTTTCAGGAGCAGCACGTGCTAATGGTGGTGTTACTGTAAATGCCGTTAACTCAGCAGGTACCCCAGTTACTACTGTAAATGCACAAACCTGGTACCAAACCATTGGCGGCCGTAACGCATTAACCGATCAATATATATACAGTGCAACTGTTGTAAGATTACGCCAGGCGGCTTTAGGTTATACCTGGCCGGTTAGCAATAGCGTGGTAAAAGATGTTAAGCTTTCATTAATTGGCAGAAACCTGATCTATTTCTATAAGAAAGCACCTTTTGATCCTGAAGTTACCACTTCAACAGGTAACGGTTTATCGGGTGTTGATCTGTTTAACCAACCGGCAACCCGCAATGTGGGTTTAGACCTGAATGTTACATTCTAAATGTTAATTATTAAAAAGCATAGTAATGAAAAGAAATAATAAATATATACAGCATATTACCGGTAACAAGCTTGGCGTTGTACTGGTTTCTGTTATAGCCCTGGCACTAACAGCATGCACCAAGAATTTTGAAAAATACAATACCAATCCCAACTCTTTAAGCAGTTCACAAAGCACAACTATAGCATCTACCGTATTCGGTCCTATGGAGCAAGCCATTTACTCTAACTATCAGCGTGCGCAGAATTTGAGTGCCGATGGTTATGCCGGCTATATGCAGCCTGGTATCGCGTTTAGCGGCGACCATAACAATTTAACTTACGCTATGGTTGACGGTTGGAACTCAACAGGTTTTAATGATCAATACACCCTGGTAATGTTTTCGGTTCATCACATTGCTACAACCACCAGCCTTAAAGCAACAAACCCCGAAATGTGGGCTGTTGCCTTGCTGATACAGGTAGAAGCTATGGATAGGGTAACCGACAGATTTGGCCCTGTACCTTATACAAAAGTAGCCACATCATTAACTACAGCCCCTTATGATGACCAGCAAACGATTTACCAAACCTTCTTTAAACAGATTGATACAGCGGTAACCAATTTAAAGGCGTATATAGCAGCTAACCCGGGTAAAACCAGCTTAGGGGCAAACGACTATATATATGCAGGTGATTACGCTGAATGGTTGAAATTTGCTAACTCACTACGCCTGCGTTTGGCTATGCGTATTGTGAAAGTTGATGCAGCTACCGCGCAGGCACAGGCCGTAAAAGCTTTAACCGATGCAGGTGGTACACTGCTTACAGCTAGTGACGACGCTGCAATTGCTCAAACCGGTGGCCGTGAAAACGACCTGCACCAGATCTCTGGCGATTGGAATAACACCAACATGAGCGCTGCTATTGCGTCATACATGATAGGTTATAACGATCCACGCCTTGCTATTTATTTCCAGCCTGCGCAAGCAGGTGCCGGTTCAGCTTATGCTGGTCAGTTTTTGGGGATACGTGCAGGTACTTTAATTGGTGCCAGCCAAAGTACTTATTCTGATTTTGCAAACCTGAACACTACCCAGACCTTTCAGTTCTCAACACCACAACTGATCATGACGGCTGCTGAGGTTTGGTTCCTGAAGGCTGAAGCTGCTTTACGCGGATGGACTGCATCAAGCGTGCAAGCTGATTATGAAGCTGGAATTTCTGCATCTATGAACCAATGGGGTGCAACTATCGGTACGTATTTAAGCGATGGCACAAGCACCGAAGCAAACTTTACCGATCCGGTTAACGCTGCTAATAATGCTACTGCATTATCAACCATTACCATTAAATGGGATAACAGCGCTACGCAGGAACAACAGTTGGAGCGTATCATCACCCAAAAATGGCTGGCTATATTTCCTGACGGTCAGGAGGCATGGGCCGATTACAGGCGTACCGGTTATCCTAAACTATTTACGGTTGCCAACAACTTTAGCGGTGGTTTAATAAATACCGATACACAGGTACGCAGGTTGCCGTATCCATCAACCGAGTATACTACCAATGCTACTGCGGTAAATAATGCTGTAAAATTATTAGGCGGTGCTGATAACGGTGGTACCCGCGTATGGTGGGATGTAAACAAGCCTAACTTTTAATGGTTTGAGGTTCTGAATCATATCACATCAGTAAAAATTCAATAATAATAAATAAAGGCCAGTCGTTTTAAAGGCTGGCCTTTATGTTAAAATAATCATGTTAAAAATTATAAAGTATCCGCTTTCATTACTAAGCCTGGCGATCTCCTTAAATGGTTTCGCGCAGCAAAAATTAACAAAATATGTCGACCCGTTTATAGGCACAGGCGGCCATGGGCACACCTTTCCGGGAGCAACAGTTCCATTCGGGATGATACAACTGAGCCCCGATAATGGCCGCACTGGCTGGGACTGGTGCGGAGGATACCATTATGGCGACTCTGTTATCGTAGGGTTTAGCCATATGCACCTGAGCGGTACCGGGATAGGGGATTGGTGCGATATATCCGTAATGCCCGAAAATAAGCTTATTACAGACACTGCCGACCGCGGTCTGGCAAAATTCAGTCATAGCAATGAAATAGCAACGCCCGGTTTTTATAAGGTAACTATGGATAACGGCATCAGCGCCGCCTTTACCGTTACCGAGCATTGCGGCTTCCATAATTATAACTTCCCGGCAAATGTAAGCCCGGTAATTAAGCTCGATCTGGGATATCATCAAAATTGGGATAAGCCTACATCAACCTATGTAAAACAACTCAATGATTCAACCATTGTTGGTTACCGATATTCCACCGGGTGGGCACAGACACAGCGGGTGTATTTCGCATTGCGTTCGTCCGTTCCGTTCAGTAAGTTATTGATAACTGCGGATGGTAAACAAATAACAGTATCCGAAGCAAATGGTACTGCTGTGGTTGCGCAATTATTGTTCAACGCACAAAAGTCAAACCATGTGATGCTCAAAGTGGCGCTCTCTACGGTGAACACCGACAAAGCGGTTAATGCACTTCAAGAAATTAAAAACTGGGACTTCAACACCGTTACTAAACAAGCTGCCGAAAAATGGGAGCATGAACTATCGAAGATCCAGATCAATACCAACGACACTCGCCTAAAGCGCATTTTTTATACCGGCATTTATCATACCTGTATAGCGCCATCGCAATATTCTGATGATGATGGAACTTATCAGAATGCAAAAGGCGAAGTCCATCAAATGCCTGCCGGGCAACAGCGCTATACCACCTATTCGCTTTGGGATACCTTCCGCGCTTTAAACCCATTATATACCATTACCCAGGGTGAACGCTATTCTGGTATTTTAAACTCCATGCTGGCCTTCTACAAAGAAAATGGACTGCTGCCTGTTTGGGACCTGAGCACCAACGAAACCAATTGCATGACCGGTTACCACGCCGTACCTGTTTTGGCCGATGCTATTTTAAAAGATATAAAAGGCATCGACTATCAACTGGCTTACACTGCCATGAAAGCTAGTGCTATGGAAAACATCCGTGGCTGCAACTATTACAGGCAATACGGCTACATCCCGCAGGATAAATACGGCGCAAGCGTTACCAACACGCTCGAATATAGCTATGACGATTGGTGCATTGCCCAGGTAGCGCAAAAGTTAGGTTATGCCGATGATTATAAATATTTCATGAAGCGCTCTGCCAGCTGGAAAAACCTGTACGACCCCATCAGCGGCTTTATGCGCGCAAAAAATGCCGATGGCAGCTGGGTAACACCTTTCGATCCATTTTACTCGGAGCATAACCCCGATAAGGCCATGTTTATGGAAGGCGATGCCTGGCAATATACCTTCTTTGTACCGCAGGATGTTGAAGGCCTCATAAGCGCTTACGGCGGCAAGCAAAAGTTTGTAAAAAAGCTCGATTCACTGTTTACCGTAACTTCAGCCATGCATGGCGAAGATCAGTCGCCTGATATTAGCGGCATGATAGGGCAGTATGCACATGGCAACGAGCCCAGTCACCACGTGGCTTACCTGTATGATTATGCCGGAGAGCCATGGAAAACCCAATCGCGTGTGCGCATGGTGGTAGATTCACTGTACCACGACCAGCCCGACGGCTACGCAGGTAACGAAGATTGCGGGCAGATGAGTGCCTGGGCCATATGGAGCATTGCAGGCCTGTACCCCGCAAACCCGGCCAGTGGCAAGTATATGTTTGGCAGCCCATCGGTAAACGAAACGGTAATCAAAACCAGGGGCGGTCAGTTCACTATTCGCGCCGTAAATAACAATAAGGCCAATGTTTATATCCAAAGTGCCACGCTTAATGGTAAGCCTTACCATAAAATGTACATAACACACCAGCAGCTTCAGGATGGCGGCACATTAGCATTTACAATGGGGCCAAAAATTAATAAAAACTGGTTTGCAGCCGAATAAGCAACCGGCTGAAACATTAAAAAATATAATTATAAAAGCTGTAGGCAATTTAAGCCCTGCGCGGATTATAGTAGTAAGTTGTTAGTTCAGATCGGGATGATTTGAATTAGTTTGTATTAATAGTGCCTGGAGAACGTGTTCTTCAGGCATTTTTTTGTTTAAGGGGATTTTGGGCGTTCCCCTCCGGGTCAGGCTTTCCGCTCATACGCCTGCAGGCATTAGGCTCGCGGCCGGTACCCGCTGCAATCCTTAACGCAAAAGCTATAATACGTCACGGAATAGCACGTGCGACACGCGTACGCCAGCAGATGGGACAAGAATAACCACAAGCGGGACGCTTGCGGGAGCGGGGGGACGCTTGCGGTAGCGGAGAGCTGCACCGATCCTATCTTTGCTAAATAATCATATATTCTCACATGTTAAGGAAGCTAACTCGCTTGTTACTAATAATTTGCTTTTCTTAAAATCAATATTTAAATTGCATTATAATACATATAACTATATGTCATCGCCAGAGTCGACAAATTCTAAAACATCCATTATATTAGCAATAATTTCAGCTATCGTAGCTATTAGTGTTGCTTTAATTTCAAATAGTGATAAATTATCAAAATTTTTTTCGCAAGGCTCGCAAGGTCATGACACTACCACAACTCAAGGCTTCAGAAATCATGTAAGCCCAACCGACACGCCTTTAAAAAGTCCAGCTCCCGCACCACATAATCGAAAGGTTGATACAGTTGATCATGGGTTTGGTGCATAAATTGTAAGACTAACTGAGATAATTTATTACATCCTCTCACTGCTGGCGCACACGTGTCGCGTGTGACCAAACTCTGAAAGTGTCCGCTTTGTCCGCATCACCTTATCTTCCGGACGGACGGACAAAACACAAACGAGCGCCGGGATTAACCCCTATACTGATATCATCATCCTGTCATTGCGAGCGATAGCGTGGCAACCTCGTCGCTTATATATCAAACGCGACGAGGTTGCCACGCTATCGCTCGCAATGACATAGTTTTTGTAGTTCGCGTTTGGATAGCCAGCATGGCGTAAAGGCCTTTACCCGCATACTTCGAGTGCCTCAGTATGACTGCCTGCGCGCTGTTTTTGTAGTTCGCGTTAGGGATAGAAACGGATACCGGCCAATCGGGGGCCTTGGTGCAGGCCCGCGCTTAAGGCCTGCGGGAGTATGAGTGGATAGCCCGACCGCTTCTATCAGCGGGAACGCCCAAGATTGACGCACATTTATAATAACCCGTTCGCAACTGTCCGCATCCTGAGCGGACGGACGGAATTACTAACCCGCTTCCTCACTCAAAATAAAAACTTAATAAAAATTTTAAAAAGTTTATAATATTTTGAAAAAGTTAAATAAATATTATATTTGAAATATAGTTATCTATTTTAATAAAATACTTAATGCCGGATTTTACGCTCTTGTCGGCAAGTTCAATTGCCATTATTAAAGCAATTTATTTTAACCCTGATTCAACTTGTTTGGAAATTAGCAAGCAGGTTGAA
>Ga0302304_10000823_pt1 | contig 16898 bp, 10 predicted proteins | sample III_Palsa_E2_2_FD_198769 | JGI IMG/M metagenome (GOLD analysis project Ga0302304, IMG submission 198769) | Peat permafrost microbial communities from Stordalen Mire near Abisko, Sweden - III_Palsa_E2_2 | ecosystem: Environmental > Terrestrial > Soil > Palsa > Peat permafrost | place: Sweden...
GCTTGATTGGATCGAGAGCATCAGCCTTACCGCCTGCCTAACCAAGGCAAAGCGACGGCGCAACAGGTCGCGCGTGGCACGTTGATCGCGGGGGTAGATGTAGCCCTCTGGCAACAGACCTAACCGCATCAGTTGGGCTAGGTGCAGCGCATCGGAATGATCGTCGCCGTGCTTGAGACCGTCGTATTGCGGAATCGCGGTGGTATTGACCAGATGCACGGCGTAGCCGTGATCCATCAGGCCGTCGACCAGCCAGTACCAGTTGTAGGTCGACTCCACGGCAATCCCGGCCAGATCCGACTGATACGGCGCCAGATCGGCCAGCAGCCGCGGTAGATCATTGGGTCGCCGACACTGCAGCAGCGCCTTGCCATCGCCATCCATGACGGCCAACACGCTGTTACTGGAATGTAGATCAATGGCTGCGTAAAGTGACATAGCTGCCTCCTGTCGCTGGGCGACGTCGAAACCGTGGTAGTTCCAACGTACCGCCAAGCGCGGGAGGCGGCGACATGAGTCTTCAGAGACATTATCCGATGTGACGCAGCCGCCTGAGCACTCTAATGAGGCGAATAATGACTCTGACCCCTTTGATTTCGTCTATAGATAAGTCATGACGTCACTCGACCTCGATCTCCTGCGCCCGTTCGTTGCAGTCGCAGAGCGTGGCTCCTTTAGCGAGGCACGAAATGGTTGAGTGGTCCCACGTTCCCGAACGCCCAAATTGAGCCGGCCCGCGAAGCCGGTGCGACTTGAATGAATTCCTAGACGGCCAGCCTGAGCTCATAGAAGCGCGTGCCGGGTAAGTGAGTGCTGTTGTAGGCGGGGATCTCGGAAAAACCAAGCGAACGGTATAGTCCTTGCGCCGCCTCCATACTGGGGAGTGTATCCAATCGCAGCATGGTGTAACCAGCGCGGCGAGCGGCTTCGATGGTTTCACCAATGAGACGTTTGCCAAGGCCCCAGCTGCGAAACGCTGGCCTTACGTACAGGCGCTTCATCTCGCCGGTTTGCTCGTCAATACGCCGCAGAGCAACGCAGCCAGCCGTCTCGCCGTTGATCTTGGCGATGAGCAGGGCACCGTGGGGCGGCACGTAAGGTGACGGCAGGGCAGCAAGCTCCGCAGTGAATCCCTGGCACTCAAGATCCACGCCGATCGCGGCGGCATACTCAAGAAACAGTTCGCGAACAGCTACGGTTTGCTCTGGGCTTTCTACCGATATGAGCGTGATTGGGTCTGGCATGAGCGTCTGACACCTAAGTTCCGGACCAGAGGATTCAGAGTCATTATCCACTCCGTCAGGGGCGTCAGTGGTACCGCGTCGGATCAGACAATGTCTCCGACCGACATTAGGGAGGGAGGTAGTTAAGCCACCGCCACCGTCAGCTGAGACCTGCGACGTAGGCAAACTGACAACAACTGAGCCCGGCGATCGACTTAACGACCTCTGAGCCCTTCGATTGGACCCCTTTGATTGATACCCGACGGCTACTTTTGTCAGTTCCAGGAGAACCTGTAGATTCCTACAGTGCAAAACCTCCCTGAATACTGCTCTGCTAGCGAAGATCCTGCACGGCGCCGCGAAAATCGTTTGCTTGGCACAACCGTGAAGTCTGCTACGCATCAGAACCGAAGGATAGATTCGGGACTGCATGTGTAGACGGGATCGCTAGGGGGTAATCCGGAAATTAGTAGTGCCGTGTTCTGCACGGCATTTCATTTACTGAGGTCTACACGGCCCCAGCGGCTGCGTTCGACCTCAAAACATTCTGGGGATTCCAAATGCCACGCCATTTTCGCCTCAAACTACTGATCGCAGCTTTCGGTCTAGCTGCGGCCCCATTCGTCTGTGCCCTTCCAGGCAATGCCACCGCCAGCAATGCGTTAGTCGCACTCGGACAACACTCGACCACGTTGCACAATGGTGACGTGGCCAGTGGACCGTTGTCCTTCTCGGAAACGATGCACATCGTGGTTTCGCTCAACGTACGCAATAGGGAGAAACTAAACAGTTTCCTCGCTAACGCGCAACAGCCGGGCAAGCCAATTTCCCAGCGCTCAATGAGTTCGCAGCAATTCGTCGATCAGTTCTCGCCTACCGAGGCACAGGCGCAGGCTGTCGCCAACTACTTGACCCACACTGGTTTCAAGAACGTTGTGATCGCCCCCAATCGCCTGCTGGTCTCCGGCGACGCCACTGCTGATGCGGTAGGCGCCGCGTTCAGCACAACGTTTGAGAGTGTACGCACTCATGACGGTCGTACGGCCTACCACAATACGAACGACGTGATGATTCCCTCATCGCTGCAGGGCACAGTGCTTTCTGTACTGGGTCTGCAAACGGTGAACACAATGCATACATTGATACACCCCACGTCGACCCCAGCCATGGTTGGCCCACCTCCCCCCACCGTTGCCCACAATCCCACTGATTTTGCGGCGATCTATGGGGGGAGCGGCGTGCCCACGGCATCGACCGTACCGGTCGGCATCATTGCCTCAGGGAATCTGTCTGTTGTTCTCAGTGATTTGGCCTTGTTTGCCTCGACCAACAACTTGCCTGCAATCTCAACCCAAGTCGTCGGTACCGGCAGCACTGACGAAACAGGAACTGAAGAGTATGACCTGGACAGCCAGGACATCGTTGGCATGAGCGGCGGTGTGCAGCAGATTATCTTCTACGTGGCGCCAAGCTTGGGGGACGCCGATCTCACCGCCGATTTCAACACGGTGGTATCGGCCAACGCGGTGAAGGTGATCAACGTCTCGTTGGGTGAGTGCGAAACCATTGCGCAGGAAGACGGCTCAGCGGCCGCAGATGATGTGATCTTCGCGGCAGCGGTGGCTCAAGGTCAGACATTCTCGGTATCCGCCGGCGACACTGGAGCAGATGAATGCGGTAACGGCGGCAAGACGCCAAGTTGGCCAGCCAGCTCCCAGTATGTGGTCGCGGTGGGGGGCACCGAGCTGTACGTGAATCCCCTTACCACCTGGAGTAGTGAGATCGTTTGGTACAACGAAAACCAGGGCGACGGCGCGACGGGTGGTAGTCCCAGCACCTTCGAGCCGATGCCTAGCTGGCAGGTAGGGGTGGGTCAGAATGCCGGACAGACCACTCGTGGCGTACCGGATGTGGCGTTTGACGCCAGTCCCCTTAGCGGAGCTCTACTTATTTACAACGGACAGAGCGGCGTGCAGGTTGGCGGCACCAGTCTGGCCTCACCGCTGTTCGTTGGCTCGTGGGCTCGCATGCTCGCGGCTAATGGCACAGGGCTCGGATTCGCAGCGCCTTTGATTTACAAGCTTCCGTCAACCGATTTCCATGACATTACATCGGGCGACAATGGCGGTGAAATGGCGGCGGCGGGCTGGGACTATGCCACCGGTTTCGGTAGCCTGATCATGAATCAGGAGGTCAATGATCTCGGCAGTGCTCCCGTAGCCAATTTCAGCTACTCCGTTAGCGGCTTGACCATCACTTTCACTGATTCATCCACCTATTCGGGTGGCACACTTTCCTCGCACTCATGGAACTTCGGCGACGGTGGCACCTCCACGGCCACCAATCCCAGTCATGCGTATGCGGCGAGCGGTACATACAGCGTGACCGAAACCGTAACAGACGCCGCCAACGGCGCGAGTGGTTCCCATACGGCATTGGTGACCATTCAAAGTGCTCCCGTAGCCAGTTTCAGTTACGCAGTTAGCGGCTTGACCATCGCTTTCACCGATTCATCCACCTATTCGGGTGGCACACTTTCCTCGCACTCATGGAACTTCGGTGACGGTGGCACCTCCACGGCCACCAATCCCAGCCATACCTATGCGGCGAGCGGTACCTACAGCGTGACCGAAACCGTGACCGCCAACGGCGCAAGCGGTTCCTATACGGCATTGGTGACCACTCAATCAGCGCCCACCGCTGCGCCTACCCTCAGTGTGCCTCCAACCAGCCCCGGGAGTTATACGGTGAGCTGGTATCAGTATCCCAGCGTGAGTGGTGCCACTTACTACAATCTGCAACAACAGACGACTGGGGGGCTCTGGACGACCCTGCTGAGCTCAGCAACGACGGCTTGGACCACGCCCGTTGTGGAAAGTAACGGCACTTATCTTTACCGAGTTCAGGCCTGTAATGTCGTTGGCTGCGGTCCCTGGAGTACCACCGGTACGGTCGTAGTTACTAACGCACCTTTTATCCCTCCTGTATTCAGCAGCAGCACTGGTAACTACACAGTGAACTGGACCAGCGTAAGTGGTTCCACTAGTTATAATCTGCAACAACAGAATACTTATGGTGTGTGGACAACCGTGCAGAGTTCAGCGGCGACGAGTTGGGTTGCTAGCGGAGAGAATAAAGGAATTTATCTTTATCGAGTCCAAGCCTGCAATTCCAGCGGCTGCGGGTTTTGGAGTAACACCGTTCCCGTCGTTGTTTCTGCCCCTCCGCCTATCCTCACTGCGCCAGCAACCAGTATGCCAGGGGTTTCGTATACAGTAAGCTGGACCAGTGTGAGTGGCGCCATAAGTTACACCCTGGATCAAAAGTCCAGCAGCAATCCGGACTGGACGCCCGTGCAGGAATCAGCGGCGACAAGTTGGGTTGCCAGTGGAGAAACCGATGGCACCTACGTTTACCAAGTCCAAGCTTGCTATGCGACCTACTGCACTGTCTGGAGTGCAACCGCAACGACTGATGTGACCAATGTTATTTCCAACACTGAGAAACATTAGGGACGAAAGCCCGACTTTGAGCTGACCACAGAAAGTTGGACGGCTGAAAGCTAGGTACCGAGGGCCTGAGTCCGGCATTTCACCGGGCTCAGGCCTTTTAGTTTGAGCTTGATGCGGTCGTTATTGCAGTAGCGGATGCAGCGGTCGATGCCATGCTTCAGTTGCTCGATACTGTCGAACCGATTCAAATAGAAAAACTCGGCTTTGGGGAGCAGCTGGGGTCACCATTTCGCCGTCGGGCTCAATAGGAATACAACTTCCCGACTTCGGCGTGGCGAAAAATGAACCCGACCCCAGGCTCGGGGGAGGGGGTAGTTAAGCCACCACCACCGTCAGCTGAGACCTGCGACGTAGGCAAACTGACAACAACTGAGCCCGGCGATCGACTTAACGACCTCCGTCCCTTTTGCTGCGCGTGGCCGGACTACGCAATGCCCTTGGCATAGTGATCAAACAGTCGCCACAGGCCATCGACCCCTTCAATGGCGACGAGTGCTGCTTTGCCTTCGTGCTCTGAATTTCTCGCCGAACTAACCGCGAATCGCACAGCATCCTGACGAGTCTCGAATTCCGAATGATCTTGGCGACTCACCCCAACCGACCACGCGCGAAAACGTAGCGGCGCGTAGGGAACGTTAAAGATGATCATGGAAATTGACCGCCGTGTGATTGCTTGCAACCACCGTGGGCGCGTAGCGGTGAGCCTGCCGTGAACCACGCTGCGCTGAGAGCAGCTGGGTTCAGATTCACTATTTACCGTTTGGAGAGGGCGCCTGGCGTGGCGAAAAATGAACCTGATCCAAGCTCATCGCACCAAGCTCATCACATCAGAATAGTGTCTCTGGCCGCTTTATTTGAGGCAGCCCAGCGTCTCTCCACTACCACTGCCCCCGCTTTTGAATCCAAGTGTGTGTTGCTCTCGTATGTAGTTATGGTCCTCGATATTCATTCGTGCGACTCACCCACCGTACTTCGAGTAGGGGATTCTGCATGGATACGTCTGGCTCCTGTCTCAGTCCTCTCAACAGGAGATGCATGTGGCTAGGTATTTCAGCGGTCTTTGCAGTCAATGCCTCTCAGGCAAAACCGCTGGATTCGCCGGCAGCTGAACCCACTCCGTCAAGTGTCGCCTCCGTGAGCACACTTCCAGCGGTGGTGGTGACGGGGCACTACGAGAACGGAGTGGGAACGTCGAGTGCCGCCTCCCAAGGCGTGATCCTGGGTTCGTTGCTACAGGACATACCACTACTGCGCCCTGGCCAGGTGCTGGAAGCCATTCCCGGTATGGTGGTAACGCAGCATTCGGGCGACGGCAAAGCGAACCAATATTTCCTGCGTGGATACAACCTGGATCACGGCACAGATTTCGCCACCAGTGTCGATGGTGTACCGGTCAATATGCCCACCAACGCGCATGGTCAGGGCTATACCGACCTGAATTTCCTGACTCCCGAACTGGTGCAGCAGATCGATTATCGGAAAGGCACGTATTTTGCCGAGAACGGTGACTTTTCAGCGGCCGGCTCGGCTGACATCCATTATCGAAATAGCCTGGACGGCCCATTTGCCCAATTAACCGTGGGCAGCTACGACTACCGCAGGGTGTTGCTCGCCGGTTCGTTCCCCATATTCCCGATCAGTGCCAGACAACCTGGCTCGAGTGTATTCCCTGGGGAGCACGGTCCAACTTTGTTGGCGGCAGTGGAGGGTCTCGAAGAGAACGGCCCCTGGAAACTGCCCGAGGGCATGCGCAAGATCAATGGCTTTCTGCGCCTGAGCGATGGCGATACATCGCGTGGCTGGTCGATCGATGCCCACGTCTACGAAGCCCATTGGAACTCCACCGATCAGGTGCCGCTGGCGTTGATCCAGTCGGGCCAGCTGTGCCGCTTCTGCGCGCTTGATCCCACCGACGGTGGCGATACTGCGCGGGACATACTGTCCGGCGAGTGGCACACACAGGATGGCGACGGCTACACCCGCATTTCGGCCTATCTCGAACACTACCGCCTGCAGCTGTTTTCGGATTTCACCTTCTTCGAGCTGCGTCCGAGCACGGGTGATCAATTCGAACAGCAAGAATCACGCAATATGCTTGGGACCAAGATCGTCCATGGCTGGTCGCACAGCCTGTTCGGCCACGACTCGACCACCGAAATGGGCTTGCAGGTGCGTCGGGACTATATCCACGTGGGCCTGTTCGATTCGCAAGCCCGCGTGCCGTTCGAAACCGTCAACGATAATCTGGTCGGCGAGACCGAGGCAGCGGTCTATCTGGAAAACACCATCCTGTGGAACAACTGGTTTCGCAGTCTGGTGGGTGTGCGTGAAGACATCCTGCAGATGAATCTGACCTCGCTTACGCTGGCACAAAACAGCGGCAGTGCATCGGCGAACAGGGCCTCTCCCAAATTGTCCTTGATCTTCGGACCCTGGGCTAAAACAGAGTTCTTCGTGGATGCTGGCGACGGCTTTCACAGCAATGACGCGCGCGGTGTCATCTACAAAGTAGACCCGACGACCGGTGGGCCGGCATCCCAAGTGCCACCCCTTGTAGGAGCCTTTGGCGAGGAAATCGGCATAAGAACAGAAATCATTCCCGGCCTGCAAAGCTCACTTGCGCTTTGGCGTTTGGACAGCGAGTCCGAACTCATCTACAACGCGGATTCGGATATCGGCAGCACGACACCCAATGGTGCTAGCAAGCGCGATGGTGTTGAATGGAACAATCACCTCGTTCTGAACCATTGGCTACTGTTCGATGCCGACCTGGCCTACACCCACGCACGCTACGCCCATGAAAACGAGAACGGACAACTGGGCGACGCCATACCCAATGCCGTTCCAAAAGTCGCCTCGGTAGGATTGAGCGTGCATGATGTAGACGGCTGGTCGGGTGATGTGAAACTTCGCTACATCGGCAAATATCCGCTCTCACAGGACGGCACTCTGGTGGGGCCGGCGGCCGTAGTCACGGACATGCGTGTGCAGCATGCATTGACGCCGCGGATCTCACTGTCGCTGGATGTGCTGAATCTGTTCGATCGCAAGTACTACGATATCGCTTACGAACAGGACTATCGCGCTTCGCTGACCAGTCCTGTCGTGCCTGATGGCATCACGGTCCATCCCGGCGAGCCGCGTGAATTTCGCCTTACGCTGAACTTGAAGCTCTAGCTGAAGGGTTGTCGGCAAGCTGTCAGCATGTCGATCCTCACCTTTGATACGGACCGAATCGCCGCTCCGTACCATCACGGAAGTATCTGTTGACCGCTGCCATCGTCGTGGCCGTATCCGAATTCGCAAAACGCAGTGACCGCCTAGGCGCATTACTGGCTTCGCTGCCGCTGGTCACCTTGTCTGCGCTGACCTGGCTGTATGTCGAGAAGCAGCCGCAAGGAAAACATCCTTGGTACACGTTCTGGTCCGTAGCGCCCACGTTGCCCATGTTTGCCGCGTTTTCGCGCTTGTTCGCCCGCTTCGGTTTCTGGCCCGCGCTATCCATGTGTGCGGTACTGACGATCATTTGCCCTGGCTTGTTTGCGCTGATCTTCAGGCCTTTTGGCATCAAGCTGCTTTGATGCTCAATCGTGTTCGAGCCCAGGCTGTACGCTGAATCTGCAAACCCGATGAAGACCCGATCGTCGATCAGTTGGGAATGAAGGCGCTGAAACCTGGAATCAGGATATCGAACGCACGCTGCACGAACCAGCCGGCCGCGATGACGACGATCAGCACCGAGCCCCAACGCAACATGGCCACCTGATAGAAGTGGGTCTTGCGCACAAGATAGGCGATCGGAAGGAAAGCCAGCACGATTGCTTCCTGGCCGATTTCGACGCCGACGCTGAATCCACCGAGCGACGCCGCCATGGCATCGGCGGGCAGTTGCAGGCCACTCAATGCGCTGGCGAATCCCAGGCCATGGATGAACCCGAAAGCAAACGCGATGAGCCACACACGCTTATTGACCAGGGGATACACATTATTCAGCGCGGCGACCATCACCGACAACGCGATACCCGATTCCACCAACCTGCTGGGCAAGTGCACGTAGCCGAGTACGGCAAGAGAAAGCGTGATTGAATGCGAAAGGCTGAAGGCCGAGACAATCTTGATCACATCAAGGCAGGCTGGCCAGAAAGTCGATACGGGCTCCCAGCGATAGCGCGTTGAAGCCGGCGCCAACGCCATCAACAGGCCGCTGCTTTCTGAAAGGGCGCCACGGACTCGCCATCCGCCACTGCGTGGATCAGTGCGGCGCATGACCAGTACAGCCGGCAGCAGCAGGGAAAGCAGAAAGAGAATATGGTCGATACCAGTCCAGATGTGCCAGATGCCGTCGGTGACGAAGCTCTTGAACTCGCCCCAGCGGTCCGGCTCGCGCAGGTTGATGCTGGCCACAGGATTGCTCGGTCCCAGTACCGCGCCAGCGATCTTGTCGCCCGAATGAATGGTGACGATGCCACGATGGTAGGGATCTAGGTCGTACATCAACCGGTAATCGATTGTCAGCTTGCTCGGAATATTCTTGTCGCAGACGGCGTCAAACAGAATCACCACATAGGCGCCATCGGTATGCTCGTCGATTTTTTGCCCAGTCGGCTGCATGTCGCAAGTCAGCCCATCTCCCTTGACCTGCATGCGCGCAAGCGCGTAATTCTCGATGGCGCTGCGCTTGTCCTTCACCTCTTTCCAGGTGATCGCACCGTCATGATTTTCATCGAGGCCAATGGCGTAGTCGAGATCGCGCAGTGCAATATCCCATTGTCCATGCATGACATGATCGTGCGCAGTATCAGTGCGCAGGCTGAGATAGGCATCGCTTTCCTTGTGCGCCAGCGCGCTCAACGGGCTCAAGCTCATGACGGTGGCGAACACCGCATACCATAGTCTTCGCAGCTTCATCGACCGCTCCCTGATGAGAAAGAACGACTCGCTGAGGTCGAGACGGCCGAGGGTGATCGAGCCGGCTTCAGTACCCTCAACTGCGCCACGAGTGGATCGATAGTCACATCCTTGAGATGCGTGCGATCAATGAAATCGAGCGCAGGCTTGGCTGCCGCTGGATCGCCTGTGGCGAGTGCCGCTTCCAGATAGACCCGCACGTCCTTGGGCGCGTGTTGCACCTGCCAGTTTTGTCTGGCCAGGTTAAGTGCGCTCTTTGGATCATGCTCGACATGCAGCAGGTAACTCGCTTCCTCACGCATGAAGACGTGATCACCTCGCTGATCCATGGACTGAAACCGGGCATCCATTTCCGCCATGTCGGCTTTGGCTTTGGGTGAGCCGAGCGCCTTTTCCGCGGTCACCAGGACTAGAAACGATGTGTCGGACTGGGTGTCATTGCCGACCAGATCAATCGCTTCTTTGGTACGGCCCTGGTCAATCAGAAATTCGCCGTAGTCAGCCAGCAGGAAGTTGTCACCCGGCGTCAGTCGCAGGGCTTTCTTGAAGTGAACATCGGCCGTGGCGGCATTACCCATGCGCGCCGCGGTGTCGGCCATCAAACCCTCGATCCACGCCACGATGGCTGGAGGCGCCTTGGGACCAGGGTCTTCCACATAGGTGAGCAGTGCGTAAGCCTGTTCGCCTTGACCGCTAAGGCTGCGCAAAGAGGCTGTGCAGATCATGCCCATGAAATTGCCAGCATTGTTGGTGAGGTCAACGCATAGGCGATTGGCCAGATCGTGGTCGCCCTGAACCATGGCAATCGTCGCCAATGTCAGCAGCGCCTGCACGTTGGCCGGATCACGTTTGAGAATCTGCGAGAGCTCGTCCCGAGATGCCTGGAAGAAGTGGCGGCTCTGCTGGATCGTCGCGTGTACGAGCATGACAGGAACAGGCGGTGCCGGCGCAGCCATGAATGGCTGAACCACCGCCATGGCGCGCCCCAGATAGCGGGCATCGCCGGTCGAGCGTCCATAGTCCACGTAGGCCTGAGCCAGCAACACAGCCTTTGCCGCATCTTGAGGGTGAGCATTGAAATCGTTGCGTAGTTGCTCGAACTGCCGCACGCGCGGGTCAGTCGCTGGAGGTACGAGTTGCAACACAACGCCGTCGCTGGCCGGAATGTACGGCTTGGTGCGATTCGTTTGTGCGAGAAGAGGAGCCGGCAGAATGAGCAGCAAGGGTAAAAAAAGACGAAGTACGGTACGGCGGCTGCTGCACCGTACTTCGTCGAAATTGCCTTCGTTTTTGTCATTCATATGGTTGTACTCGAAGGCGGTTTACCGCAATGGAAAGTTAATTGAGTTGCCGTGTATCAATGACGGGCGGTGGCACTTGCTGCACTTGGCGCCGGGGCATTGACCGAGCCTGGCACTGGCGTATTGAGGTACGGGAAGTGATCCAGATAGGTATCCGCTGCGTTCTCGTTGCCCGTCACCATTTCCGTCGCGGCTGTCGGCCCCGGTGAACGCGCGCCATCGGTAAAGGGCGCTCCGTTGTTCGGGTCAGTCGTTTCACTGCCGCAGCTGCCATACGCTGTGCTGCAAATGGCACCTTCCACCACGCGCAGCGCGATGTCGACGACATCGTCGTAAGGGCGACGACCGTTCGGGAAGCCGGCCAGGTCACCGCCGAGCACACCAAGATCATTTTGCGATGCTGGCGCAGTAGGTGCGATGCTGGTGTTCAGTCGCAATTCTTCGGAAGGCACAACGTGTGTCGGCTTGTTGAGTCCAGGTAACCCGGTGAGAAACGCACTTACCAGATCGTTACGTGGAGTGTTCGGCACTGCAGTACTGAACAAGGCATTCAATAGAACCGGCAGCGTTGGGTTGGTCACATAGGTCAGGAACTGTGCATCCTGCGAGGGGACGCTGCCGTTGAACTTGTCCTTGTCTTTAAGGCCAATGACAAGCTCATTCACCAGTGGCGAACCCAATCGGGATACTTGGGTATAGTTTTCACTATAGAAATTGTTGGGTGCGTAGTAATCCGATTGCGTACCGGTTTGACTCAAGACCCAGTTGTTCTGCACAAAAGCTGTTGTCCAACCGCCGATCACGACGTCGCCAGCAGTATCCCGCAAACACGCGACAGGCACTTCGAGTGCCAACGTGGTGACATTTTTTTCAGTCAGAGCGTTAGTTGTCGAGTCTCGTGCACCGAGCGGATTGAGGTTCACCAGATCGAAAATCGCGCCAAGGTCGGCAACGAAACCATCTTTGCGCTGGCCTGCAAACATCCGGCCCGGCTGCGCGCATCCCGGGATGTTGACTGTATAGACGTAGCTGCCGGCATAGGTTTCATAGGCCGCGACCGATTTGTTGCCGATGTTGTCCATGGGTTTGACAAACGTCTGCGAACCACCGGTGAAATTGGTCAGCGGTTGTCCAACACCGCCATCCCGTACGAGCTCTACCTTGTAGGTCTGGGTGACGTTGAGATTGCTCGTGTCGCTGGCGCTGAACGCACCAATGTTGATCAATGGCACCGGCGTTGGCCCGCTGGCGGCGCCCGTCGGAACAGCGAGTTTGTTGTAGGTGTTGGTGAACGTGAAACGGAAAGTGAGATTCGCGGTCGCGCCACCGGTGTTGTCAATGCGAAAATCGTAGATAGCCCGGTCGCTCAAGGCATGGAAGTTCGGACCGCTGTAAGCGTCCTGTAGCGGATTGTAATTAGCCAGCAAGGTTACATAGCCTGCTCGTCCTTGCTCGTAACTCATGAACATGTAGAAGTCGCTGGCATCGAGCTGTGGCATGGTGCTTATGAACGGTGCTTCGCGATGGCTTGATGCCATGACTACGGCTGGTAGAAGGCTCAACAACAGGACTAGGGGTTTCAGTCTCAGTTTCATGGTGTTACCTCGTCACGCGTGAATGATCGAGTTCCGCGGAGGTCGATGGGTTTTGCGCTCAGGCGACCTTGTGCGGCTCCGATGGCAGGTTCAGCTCCTGTGATCTTTTCGGCGTGAGGCAGAAATGATGACTTTCCAAACGGCAGATCTGCTGCGTTCTCGAGCCACTGGATGACTGGTCTCCACGGTCGACCCCCTGGCCATCTCACTTCCTTGGGAGACGCAAGGAGGTACGCGTGGAAACGCGGTTGGGATGCATGAAGTCTGAAGATGGCCGAAGGACGTGGCTTCCATGGATGTCGGCTGCGACGTGCGTGACCAAGTCTTCGCGTGAATGATTGCGCGCCGACGGATTCAAAGCGTTTGTTTTGCATGGCCTTTCTTCGTGAAGACCACGCTCTTTCCATCCAAGCTCGATCACAGCTTCAGCGATATCTGACGCATGCCTGCGCGTTTGCGAAGATGAATTGCCTGATTGACGTGGTCGCCGCCACCGCGGTGCCCGGAGCAAAGCGGCTTCCTTTCGCCGCTCTTGTTGGCGACGACATCTTGCCCGCAACTATTGCAATGCGCGTTGATACAAGGCATGTGAGGCCGATGCAAGAAGATCGCGACGTACAAAAGCCCAACGATTGCCTTAACCACCTCACCCGTCCCCTTTGTCCACGTCGGCCACGCCGGGGTAGGGCTTTTGTGTGCCTATTGATCCGTACGGCGAAACGATGACCCCTTTCTTAAGGTCGCTAAATCGAATCGCGTGTCTTGTTTGACGCCATTCAGTGCGCTGAATGACTGCAGTAGCCGGACGTGCATGGGCTGGGTGCCATCTGCGACAAGAACCGCGCATGCCGCAGAACTTTGGCCGCTTCCAAGGGACCGCCATGGCCCATATGGAAACGTTTGGCTCCTCCTTGAACAAGGCGTTCGAGTTCGCGGGCGACCATGTGCGGGTCATCTTCAAACGGAGGACGGATGGCATGGCCGGTAAACGCGATGCCTCCGATCAGGATTCCCGATGCGATCAAATCGCCGACCAAGGCGTCTTTCGACGACAACTCGATCGCAATGGAACCGGGAGTGTGCCCCGCCGTGTGACTAACAACCCCGTCGACGCCAAAATCCATCAGGCTCACCGAGTGCGCGTTTTCCATCAGGATATCCGGCTGAAAGCCCTCATATGGCTCGTGCGGTGCTGGTGTTTTCAGAAAGAGTTTGCCAAACCAACCCGTCGGACAGTACGTCATCGGCTCCTTGCGGCTGTAAAAATCGGCATCGTCCTTGTGCGCCAGGATGGGGGCTCCCGACAATTCGCGCACGCGTGCGGCACTCCCTGCATGATCGGTGTGCGCGTGGGTCACGATGATCAGCTTGATGTCCTTGAAGGACAAACCATGCTGGCCGAGAACCCGCGCAATCTTTCGCTCCGAAGCCGGGATGCCCGCATCGACAAGTATGCAACCGGAATCGCTTTTGATCAGATGCGCGTTGACCATGCTGAAGGGCAAAATGGGGATTCGAATGATCTCTTGGGTCGACATGGGATGTTCCTTTGAGGTGATTTGATGTTGAACACGAAGAGGTTCGGTTGAGTCGTGAGGGCGACGCGCCAGATGGCCGTGCAGTTCCACGCTTCTACTGTTCTTGAGCTAGGCCGGCCTTGGCTGCAGCCAAACGCGCCATCCCGCAGTCCGAACATCGCGACAGGAAAACGTCTCCCACCGTCGATGGCAACGAAAATCCGTCTTTGGTTACGGAGAACACGAAGGCCTTGATGATGCCGGCAATGTCCTTCGGTGCCTCGAGCGGAGAGAGATGGCCAATCTTCGGGAGCACGGCAAGCCGCGCCTGTGGTATCCGCGGAAGCAGCTCGCGCCGCAGCGAGGATGGCGGATCGACCCGATCATGCTCACCGGATATGACGATGACCGGCACGTCGATGGCAGACACGGCGGCGCCAATGTCTTCCTGGCTCGTAACCAATGGCCATGCGTGTTTGGCAGCAGGAGCACCGGCAAGACTGTCGGCAATGACGGCTTCGAGATCTTCGGGGTCGAGGCCGTTCGGTGCGAGAACCTGTTCAAGCGTCGCGATGATGCTTTCACGCGAATCGTAGGCGTGCACCATTCCCTCGCGCACCTCGAGTGGCATATTCAGCGGTGTCGGTGGCGCCGGCGCGACCAGGACGAGACCCATAAGTCCACTTGGATGACGGGACGCGATCAACTGCGCAACCTTGCCGCCCATCGAGTGCCCGACCAGGATGTAGCGTTCCAGGTCGAGCGCCTCGATCACGGCTTGCGCGTCGTCGGCCATGTTCGCCAACGCATAGCCACTTGCGGGCGCATCCGACCGCCCCCAGCCGCGCTGATCGATCGCGACGGTGCGGAATTCAGGCGTCAGCTCCTCGACGACGTGCCGCCAGGTGCGTGAGGATCCTCCCCAATAATGCAGAAAGACAAGGGCTGGCGCGCCTGCTCCGCGCTGCTCCACATGCAGCTCAATCCCGTTCGATACGATCATCATGACAGCGGTCCTTGTGTGGCAAACGGGACGGTGCTGGCCTTGTTCGCGCGCACCGTCCCGCTCGCATCACATGTTTCGTTGAGTGGGGAACGGGCTCCGTCAGCCGGCGGCCTGGAGAATGAAGCTCGCCACCGTCTTCGGCTGGGAGAGCATCGGGACATGACTGCTGTCGACATGCGCGATAGTCGCGTTCATCCGGGCCGCCATGAGCTCCTGTTCCACCCGCGGGATCGCGTGGTCCTGGTCGCCGATGAGGTAATAGGTCGGCCGGCTCCGCCATGCGGCCTGGGTGAGCACGCCTCCCAATGCGGCGCCGCTGACCGGCCCCTGGGTGGCGTAGGCCACGGCTTTTCCGTCTTCGTCCAGATCCTGCGCGAATAGTTCGAAGATTCCGGTACGGGTGAGCTTGAGAAAGCCTTCCGCATCAGGCCTGACCTCTGCATTCAAGGGGGCAGACTGGAATTGCGCGAAGAGCATGCCCGCAGACTCGCCAGCATCCGGCGCGAAGGCATCGACATAGACCAGGCGGACAACCTTCGGGTCATTGCCCGCTTCGCCGATCACCGCGCCGGCATAGCTGTGACCGACCAGGACGACGTCTCCCTCAGCCAGCGCGATGGCGCGCCGCACCGTTGCAACATCTGCCTCGAAACCGGTCAGGGGCAGCTGGACGGCGGTTACCTTCATTCCCTTTTCAACGAGAAGCGGAATCACCTTCGCCCAGTTCGAGCCATCACCCCATGCGCCGTGGACCAGAATTACGTTTGATGCAGTAGTCATCGCCTTTCTCCGTTGGTGTTTGGCCGTCGCCGGCTCTTCAATCGACGGGAAAAAGTCTAGGCTTTGCATCGGCTGGCGGAAATGACATATTTCCCTCTTATTCTGCCAAGTTCAGGAAAGTGAAATGCCCCACCCCGGCGTATCCAGAGCCATCTGGTTCATCGTGTTTCCCGGCTTCGAATTGCTCGATCTGGGCGGGCCACTTTGTGCGTTCAATCTCGCGGTTGATTTCCACCATGCGCGATATGACATCCGTATCGTCTCGAGTGCGGGAGGGCTAGTGCGCGGCTCCTCAGGTGTTGCCATCGACACCGTGCCGCCGCCATCGCCAAACCATCTCGATACGTTGATGGTCGTGGGAGCTTCCGCCATGGCGGTTCTTGATGATCAGGCCGAAACCACTTCCCTCCTCCGCGCGATCGCACCAAGAGCTCGGCGCAAGGCAAGCGTCTGCACTGGGTCCTTCCTTCTCGCCGCAGCGGGATTGCTCGATGGGCGTCGCGCTACAACGCATTGGCGATATGCCGCCGAGCTTCAACAGCGCTATCCCTCGATCAAGGTCGATGCGGATCGGATCTTCATTCGTGAGGACGACATCTGGACATCGGCAGGCATCACTGCGGGTATCGATCTCGCACTCGCGATGATCGAGGAGGATTGTGGGATCGAGATTTCCAAGGCAATCGCGCGGGATCTCGTCGTGTACCACCGTCGCAGCGGAGGGCAGTCGCAGTTCTCCACCATGCTGGAGCTGGAGCCACGACCCGGGCGCATCCGCGACGCTCTAGCCTACGCCCGCGCACATCTCGGCGAACGTCTCTCGGTCGAGCAGCTGGCCGAGGTGGCAAACATCAGCGCGCGCCAGTTTGCGCGCCAGTTCGTCGCGGAAACGGGCGAAACCCCAGCCCATGCCATCGAGCGCCTTCGCTGCGAAGCCGCGCTTCCACGTATCGAAGGTACGCGCGAACCGCTCGACCAGATCGCCATGAAAGTAGGATTCGGCGCCATGGAGCGCATGCGGCGGGTATGCCTTCGAATATACGGCCAATCCCCACA
>Ga0302304_10000826_pt1 | contig 16879 bp, 14 predicted proteins | sample III_Palsa_E2_2_FD_198769 | JGI IMG/M metagenome (GOLD analysis project Ga0302304, IMG submission 198769) | Peat permafrost microbial communities from Stordalen Mire near Abisko, Sweden - III_Palsa_E2_2 | ecosystem: Environmental > Terrestrial > Soil > Palsa > Peat permafrost | place: Sweden...
TGGAATCTGCCATAGCCGCACGTACATCATAACCCCTACTGTGTAATACTTTGATGATATTTCCTAAATAAGCACGCTCCCCTCCCCATAAATGCGCGCAGCCGGAAATATCCAGGATCAGCCCATCCGGAAGATCTATCGCTACGAGTGGCGTATACCGGATGCACCATTCGCCTAAAGCAGTTAATAGTTTTTCTGCTTTACCCGGAATATCATCGATAACCTCCAGCGAAGGAACAATGGCTTTGGCATCTGCTGCTGCCATACCTGCTTTAATCCCTTGTTGCTCTGCGAGTAAGTTACTTGCTGTGATCAGCATCCGTCCACGAACGGGTACTGCAAAAACAAAGGGCACTTCTTTTAATTCAGGCCTGCGAAGCGTTAGCCAATCGGTTAGTAAGTGCCGAAACCATAAGCTGACAAAGCGTTTTTGCATATCATCCCACCTTTAATAGTTGTTCCTCATTAACCGTAGGCGTGATGGCAACAAACCTCCCGGCTGACCATTCCAGTTGCCAGTTACCCGGATTACCGTTACGTACCTTTAACAGTTCAACGTTCCAGCGTGGAAAACCTACACCCGGCATACCGGTTTCCAGTTCACTGGGTAATGGGGTGATCTTCCAGCGTGCTGCACAGGCTGTGGTACTTATTTTACGCGGATCATTACGAAGTATAAATCCGGTAACCTTACTTTTCTCTACGGCTAATTGTAAACGCCGCGATGCAGTCAGGTTGATGTCCTTTACTTCGGCAATAACCGCGGCAAGTCCCTCACATTTGAGCGCTTCTTCCATAACCCATAGCACATCTTTTTCCCGTTTCAGATCGATAAAAATAATGCGGTCCGGTTCGATACCGAATACTTTTAATGCCGGAGGGAAAAGGTTACGCGTAACACTGATCCATAAACATGCCTCACCCTGCTGCATAAGTGTGGTGAGTATGCCGGCAATAAAACCACCGCAAGCAGCCGTATGTTCCGGTGCCTCATTCAGGAACTCATGTATCGCCCCAATCGGAAAGACTCCATTTGGAAAAGCCGCCTCCACAGGACCTAAGCCTACATTTTCGGTAGTACCTGCGGTTGGTGGTTTAAACCCCTGCCATAGTAAAATATCCTTTTGCAGCTGATCGATGATATCTTTTTTTGTTTCGGACACGGGTTATGAATTTAGCATCACAAAGTTTGCTAATATTTTTAGTATTTTATATAAAGAATTACAAAATATTTTCCACTTTTGTTTTACTGAAGAAACAGCAGTATGAATAATACTTATTTATTTAAAGAAGCAAAAGCCTGGGTCAAAAGAAAGACCGGGCCGGATGAGATCGTCCGGATTGTTCCCGATATGGAAAATGAAGGTGAAGTATTATGCTATAACTTATTTATAGCTTATGACAACCCGGATTACCTGGGCAGGATACTGTTTGACGCACAGGGTTACTGGATCTATGATGGGAATGTATTTAGTGTTACCGAACAGGAACAGCTGGCTGCATTTATTGTTAATTATGAAAGTTTTCATTAGGCAACTCTACTTATTATTCCCAAAGCTATATCCAAGTGAAAATCTTAACGTATTAGCCAAAGGACTATTTTGTTGATTCGCTGAAATATAAGAGAAGTCAAAATTGAGATTTTGATATTTTAAACCGAAACCCAGCGTGAAGTACTGTACATTACCATTGTTGGGGCTTTCATAAAAATAACCGGCACGCAGCGCAAATCTATTGTCGTACCAGTATTCTAATCCAGGTGATATATTTATTTCCTGCAACTCCTCACTTGTCCCTCCCGGTGCATCGGTAAAAGAAGCAAAAACACCTGATGGTACGGATATGTTATCATCCTTTCCCTTGACAATGTTTCCATTGGCATCTCTGATTGGCGGAGTTGGAACTAACAATTTATTTAAATCCAATGCAAAGGTTAAAGTATTATCACCATCTAAATACCAGGTATTTGCCACGCCAATTTTTAAATTAGTTGGTAAAAAATAACTTTGACCGTAACGCTCGTAACTGATCTTGGTGCCTATATTAGATATATTTACACCGAACGCAAATAAGGCATCCTTATCAAACTGTTGAGTTTCGCTCTTATAGTATAAGGAAACATCAACAGCTAATGCCTTTCCGGGGCTTGTGGTTTGCCCTTCTTCTATCAAACCGCTTGTTAAGTCTGAATATATGTAGCGTAGGGTTAAACCCAACGAAAAATCTTCACCAAACTTACGTGCAAGGCTTGCATCTACAGAAAATTCGTTCGGATGAGCAAAGCCGGTGGCATTTTGATTGTTGTCATACAGATCGGCAGTGCCGAGATTAAAGTATCTGACGGATGCACCAAAAGTATTTCTATCATCCAGCTTACTGGCAAAGCTGCCATAGGCTATATAAGAATTAGGTAGTATCTTTTGCAACCAGGGTGTATAGGAAAGCGAAACATTAGTTGTACTTTCAATAAATGCCAGCTTGGACGGATTCCAGTAAGTGGCATTTACATCAGGTGAAATTGCCACACCTGCATCACCCATAGCACCTGACCGTGCATCAGGCGTAACAGTTAAAAAAGGGACGGCGGTAGTTATAGCATTTGATGAACTGCCATTGGTATTCACACTTCCGTTAACCTGTGCTTTAGCTGCCAAACTAATTAACAGTAAGACAACTATTGGTATGTTTTTCAATGATGGTAAGATTTAGGTTTGGCTTTACTACTTAATAATATTGTGCTTTAATAGCTACACTTGTTAGTTCATCTCTGTGTTTATCCAATAACTTCTTCCACCAAAACTTATATAGTTTTGGATGTATAATGCACTCTTTAAACTCAGTTTTTGACAAACCTTCCAACCCCAAAAGTTTGCACATTACCTTACGTGAATGGTCCACTACGCAATGCGATTTTTGGGTGTAACCGAAATAAACATTCAATGCTTCATTAGATTTTCCTGAGATCAATATTTCCTCAAATATTTCTAGATGATGAGTTGACAATCCCCTGGTTTTTAGAAGCTGACTGTTAGGATATCCCCTTTGATTCATTATCATCTTCTTTTCCTCAATAATACTTTATTATCATAATCATGTTAAGACAGTCCAAAGATTCGATTGGTATAATAACTCAAGACGTATATTGAGTATTAGCCAGTAAAATTATTCATGGTTTTAGCAATCCTAAATGTTCATTATTTACTAAAAATTTATATTCACTTTGAATCCATTGCAGCAAAAGGTTATTTTGATCAAAAAACTCTTCATTTACTGTTCTAAGAGAGTGCTTTTCAACAACGCTAATCTTTTTCGATCCATCTTTATAAAAAGAGATTTTATGCTGGATCGAATTATAAGCATAAAACAATTGCTTATTAAGCACGTATCCAAAAGTTGAAATTGGAGCTGACGAGCGATATTTGGACAACAAAAGCTCATCTTCCAAACCTATCGGGTCTTGGTTAGACGCTATAACTTGGTTATAATTAATTGAATCTCGACCAACCACTTCTAAGATACTGGAAAACCCGCGTTGATACCTTATCAATGCCAGCAATTTATTGTCTTTCATAACTCTGAATATTGTCTTACTTGTATCCAAATTGAAGTATTTAATTAAGTTTTCTCCTTTTTTATAACCTGCGACATTGTAACTCAAATAATAGATAGGGATAAGCTGAATTTTACAAGTATTTAATTCAGCAGCCCCTCCGATGTGCTTTTTTAATTTAGCAGCTGTTTGTGGTTCTGAATTAGCCAATTTCAAGATGCTATTTTTTAAGCTGGAAGCTATTTTTTCTGCATTTTGTTTAAAAGTTAAATAAATTGGATGGGTGTAGTTTCCCGGTTCACAAATATTAATGTCAAAATAGGGCGTTAAAAAATTAATTAAAGCTTTTTGCTTTACGTATTCGATTTGATACTTTAAGTTATCGATGGTTGAATTGTAGTTTTTATAAGAAAAAAAAACTTGGTCATTTGTGAAAGCCTGTCCTACAGTCAGTGTATCTAAACGTTGATTCGATTTAATTCTCGCAGCTAGTGAAAAATAATGTTTTTGAATAATCATATTTTTCGACTTAGAGTATCCAAACTGATTATAGAGAAAGTAAATCAATGATATTATAAGGATCTTTTTCATATATAAATTATTAATATATTAATTTAGTTAGTGTCATAAGTGCAGCAATCAACGCCATACGGATACAATTTCAAACTCCAGTTTCCGCTGTTCCCTCCACTGATAGAATAGGTATTATAAGCACCGACAAATGCCGGACAAGGAAACTTCACTCCATTGTCTATACTGCTAGGCCCTTGTACTAAACTTATATCTGAACTACATCCAGAGAGTGTTGGGTGGGTATGGTAGTTGCCAACAGTATAAGTTTCGCCATAAATTGGATTGTTTGCAGGCGTAGGATAAGTCGTATTGGCTAAAATTTCAGTTGTGTCGCTTCCATCGCATGGGTTACTTACTGTCGTTTCATTATCGTATTCAAATGCAGAACCATTCCAGTTCAGTGCAAAACCATATTCCATTTTATTCGGTGAATTTTTCTGCGCAGCAACTGCGGTATTCCAAAGACTCGTCATTTGTGATTGACTCTGAGTAAGAAAATCACTGCTACAATAAGAAGATACAAATGGTATTACCACAGAGTAAATATTTGAAGTGCTGCCATCTAAACAGGTAGCATAAACATTTAACCTAAAATCGATTTCCCCCAACAAATTCACAGTGTATATATGAGTTTTATCAGGTACTAAAGTCGCAACGCCTGTCCAATCTCCATTGTTATTATAACACACTTCGTATGTATATTCTAATGTAGGGCTTCCTGTCGTTGTTGCGCTTGCACTTAGTGTTATCTGATCTCCCAATTTTCCTGAAGCTGCGGACAAAGTTAAAGAAACGTTACTGACACAGGTACTCATATTAGTTGTAAAAATTGCCACGTTACTTGTGACAGAAATAGAACAACTACAAGATTCAATGACTCGAAATTCATTTTGACCGTATTCATCAATACTATAAGAAAAAGAGTTAGAAGTGGAGTCATTCCCAACATCTTCCCATGAATTGCCCCCATCACTTGATTGCTGAAACTCATATCGTACAATCGGTGAACCGATAATACTGGCGCTTGCCGTTAATACTACATCGTCATGGTAGTTACCCGTAGTTTCCGACAATGATATACCAGCGCTGGATATACCACATTGTATACCATCCCCACATACATTACGTTCAAAGTTACCACAACCATCATAAACATCAAAACAGGTTACTGTAGTGGTAATGTTGCCGTTAAGTGAATTGGGAAACGTATAGTTTTCAGTATAACCGTTACTGCAATCTGGATTGTCCGGATCATCTGGATCATCTGGATCATCCGGGTCATCAGGGTCATCAGGATCATCCTCATCACTAAACGATGAGGCATGCGCCTGGCTGATCTGCATCAATTTTAGGCTCCCTTGATGAAACCTTGGGAAGATACCCAGAAAAAGCATAATACATAACACTATTTTTCGCATTGGTTGAAGGTTTAAGTCATTGCTTAAATATGATAGCGGATTTAATATTACTTCCATACTGTAAAGTCACCACATAATTGCCGGGGAAAATTTAATGCTATTCCCTGTTTTTATTCGTCAAAATTTAAACGTATGGCAGGGCATTTACATTGCCGGGAAGCAATATATTATAAACGAATCAAAAATACAGTAAAACTAAGCTGCTATTGAGTTAAGGTTGATCTGCCACATCATTCGTGTAAGCTATAGGCACGGGGAGTGCCTGCTGATGATCATTTTGGTAAGTGATACCGCTACTCAGCAGTGAAAATCCCTGCGAATTTAAAGGACCATATTTTATCTTAAATTCAAGTCTGTCGCCACCGGCCACATTGTAACTGACATGGCCTTTTGAATAAACGGCGCTATAAACCGTTACCATTTGAGGGCTTAGTATTTTATTAGCTGTACTTAGCCTGAGGCCAAATGGATTGATCGTTAGGGAATTTTGGCTATGATTAATAATTTTAGCTTGTAAAAACAGAACGGAATCGACACTATAAAAATTCAGCCTGATAACAGTTCCTTTAATTATAATATCGTGCAGGTCGACCTGTACATCGCTGCCGGGATTTTTAACATGCCCGCTATTAAAAATAGCCTGGGTTAAGCTGGATTTTACCGAATCCTTATTTTTTAGCTGAAATATGCTGATGCTTTTTTCTATCGCGAAATGATCCTTATAATACGCGTAACTGCTTTTATTTAAACTGAAGTGCAGCCTTTGCCCGAATAGGCTTTCCGGCTTTTTTTGATGGACAAAATTAAAGCCGATGTAATAAACTGAATCCATATCGCCGTTATAATTAATGCGCTCATGCAGGTTCAAGTTATTGAGTGGCGCAAAGCAGAATTTTACAGTATCGATTGAATTTGGCGGGACTATCAACTTTTTAGCATCGCCCCAGGAAACATCAGTTCTTATGCCCTTAGCCGTTTCGATCTGCAGATCGCCGGGGTTTATTTTCAAGGTATCGCCCGACTCATTAGCTATAGATCCTGCAAACAAAAGCGTATCGCCCTTTTGTTTTGCCCGCAGCTGAAAATCAGCGCTAACACCCTGGTCGGAAATTAAGGATGCTGAACTATTGAAAAGCAGCGGATAACGCTTTACCGTAGCGGCATCAGGGGCATACCGTTTAGTTTTTGAGCAGGAAAACAAGCAAAGGAAAACCGGTACTAACAAATACGAATACTTATAGGGCATGTTGTTTTGTAAATATAAATATCACGCTAAACTTTTTGAGTTAGCGTGATATTTAATGAATTAATGTTTATCAGTGTAATTCTATGAAGGCTAATATTAAAACCCTCCCTGGAACGTGACCGTATAAGTTGTTCCGTTAACCGGGCTGCTGATCACATGGTTCGAGCCGGATTCCCAGGTTGTACCGGTGCCGCCTGTTGTCCCTTTTAGCACTTTAAAGTCTAACTCGGTAGGTGGCACGCTTACGGTGCAGGTCCAGTAATTATTTGTGGTCCATGTTCCCTGTACCCCGGAGCTCCAGTTGGTAAGCGATGAATTATTACCCGAAAAGAATAAGGAGTTGCCGCTTAGCACATTCTCCTGCATTTTTAAGGTAACGGTTACGCTGGTGCCATTGCTCGACCATATCGTATAGCTGTTGGCAGGCGCGTTTATGGTGGTTACCCCCGATGCATTGGTATAAATATCGTTAGTGGAATTGTTCGAAAAATCGTGCAGATCAGCATTAGCCCATTTGGTAGTAACCGTGCGGGTTAAGCTGGAGCTTGAATTATTGATATAAATTAGCAAACCCGGCGAACCATTCATTTGCGCCACATATTCATCATTATCGGAGTAAAGAACAGAGGTTGTACCCGAAGCCAGGTTTTTATTGATCCATATCAATGTATTCATTGCCGTTTTATTCAGCAACGATTCATAATCGGTATAAAATACGCAGGGCGTTCCTTCATGCGCCATTATAAAGGCATAGGCCTGCAGCTTGTTGGCATCGGGTATATCGTCCACATCGTGGTTAGTTACAAAAGTAACCGCTTTGCTGGGGTTATCCTTACACAGCATATCGGTACTGCTCAATAGGGCCAAATTACTATTGGTAAACGCGTTATCCATGGCAAACATGCAGGGAAAATCGAAAGAGGATACGCCCGAACCATTGATGCAAGTTTGTATCTGGCTTACGGATGTCCCGTTACTGGCTCCCCAAAATTCGGTAACCGCAAAGCCCGAAGCGGCGGCCACAAAATCAGCCACATAGGCGGGCGAATAACCATCAACCCAATCAAAGCGCCAGCCATCGAAACCCAGCGTATTTTTAAAATATTTGGCAACCGAGTTTGAATTCGACCATAAACCACCTGATACATCCGGATTTTTATGGCAAAGGTCGGGATAGGTGCCATAAACACCCGCATCCGAAGTTTCATAAGTACTGGGGTGAAAATCATTATAGCTCCTGGGAAAAATACCCGAAGCAGGCGTGTATAAGGTATTGGTAGTGGTACCGGTGTTGGAATTGTATTGCGCGGCGCCATCGCCATTGTGGTTCATCACAATATCGGCATATACTTGTAAACCAGCGGTGTGCGCGGCGCTTATTACCGCCTGCAGGCCCTCTTTATTGCCATACCGGGTTAAAGTGGTGCTCTCTTGATTATAGTCGCCAAAATCGAAGTAATCAACCGGGTCGTAGCCGCAGGAATAGCCGCCGCTGGCTCCTTTATAAATCGGCGGCAGCCAAACGGAAGTGATACCGGCGCTTGCCCATTCAGATATTTTACCCTGAACAGTGCTCCACCAAGTGCCGCCCATCGGCACGTTCCAATAAAAGCCTTCCATCATTACATTTTTACCCGTAATGCCGGATAACCTATTGGTGATGATAGGCTTTACCGGGGATGGCTTTTCGTTCTTTTCCTTAGAGCAACCTGCAAATACTAAAAACAAAAAAAACAGCAGGTAAAATGGAAGGGATGCTTTAACATTTTTCGCTAAAAAATGCCGGGGTGAATAATAAATTGCTTTCATAAATTGGTTAATTGGTTTATACTTTGGTTAAAAATTGCACAGCATTATCCGCCAATATTGCCTGGCCACAATTTTAAATTCAACACGAACCTCCATCCTGCCCTGTACTATATAAATCGGGATTTACACAGATGAAAGATCGGGGAAATGAACCTTAAGTTAATTTAAAATGCAGACCGGAAATAATATAATTGGTATCCTTTTTGGCGGATAATTCAAAGGTATAGGTATTTACAGGCGAAATTCATCGCTTATTGCCCGCCAGCAATGGCGTTTAATTAAAATTTAAATTAATTTTAATAATTTACACTTGCTTAATAGTTTATACACTTGATTTACAACAACTTTGCACTATACGCTACTATCTAAACAGCATAAATTATTTAAAAAAAAATAACAGAAAGTGGCCTTTTTAAATTGTCATTAAAAATTATTTAAATAGGTTAAAGTTTTATAATTTTAAATTTTACGGGCCAATTATATAAACGGGTTTAAATAATTTGTTGCAGAAACGCCTAATCCATAGCGCAAAGCCACTTTTTATTTAAATAATAATCGGCGCAAAAAAACCACCCTAAAAAATCTTTAATATTATCATTTATTGCAGTAAAATTTAGCTATGCGGGCTTTTGCTTATACTTTGCTTTTTTCACTCTCCTGTATTACCTGTTTTGCCGGCCCGGCAACGGATTCGCTGGTTTCCAAACTCAACTATGAATTTAGCCGAAAAGATTATTACGATAGCCTGAAAGAAAACAGGATCAATAATTTAAGAAACGCGCTGCAGGAGGTAAATTCAACCAATATTACCGGCCAGTTTGATCTGTATACTAAACTGTACGAGGAATATAAATCCTATAAATATGATTCGGCCTATGTATATGTACAGCGATTGTACGATCTGAGCCTGAAGGCGCATAATATATTTGATCAAAATTACAGCAAAACCAATATCGGCTTTACACTGCTATCTGCCGGGAAATATAAAGAAGCCTATAGCGTATTGCAAACTGTGGACCATAGCACCTTTGATAATAACTCGCTTGAACATTATTATTCGGTGATGACCCGGGAGAATTTCGACCTGGCGATATATGATAACGACGACATTTATTCGCCTGCTTACAGGGCCAAAGGCAATTTATACCTTGATTCGGCCATTCAGCTAAGTAAACCCGGCTCTTACGATCGATTGTTTCTGACCAGCTATCGTGATTTTCAAAATGGCGATAATTTGAATGCCATCAATGGTTTTCTGTACCTATCGAAAAAGATCAAGTCTGCGGCACATGAGGATGCCATAACCGCGTCTATATTAAGCGAGCTTTACCTTAGGATCAACCAGCCCGGTATAGCGAAGGATTACCTGATCAGGGCCGTGATCGGCGATCTGCAAAATTCGACCAAAGAAACACTTGCTATATTTCAACTGGCCGAACTTGCCTCCAAAAGTGGGGATTTCGACAATGCCTATATCTATATCCAGGAAGCCTTAAAGGATGCCGAGTTTTATGGTGCCCGGCAGCGGCAAATAAAAATAAGTTCGGTTTTGCCGCTGATAGCGGCCCAAAAATTAAACTTTAGCGATAGCCAGCGCGAGCGTTTCTTAATTTACCTGTGCTCCACCGCGCTCATGACCATCTTTATTATTGTGATCTCTTTTTTATTATACAAGCAACTGAAAAAGACCACCGCCAAGGAAAAAATAATTGAACAAAGCAACGCCAAGCTCGAACTGATAAACAGCCAGCTTATCGAAGTAAATAAACAAGTGGTAAAAGCCAATCAGAAATTTGCAGAGGACGCGCATATTAAGGAAGAATATATCGGGTACTTTTTCAATGTGATATCGGGTTACATTTTTAAGCTCGAAAAATTAAAAAGCTCTATCGAAGCTAAGCTCATTCAGCACAAAACCGAGCAGATAGTTCAAATTATTGAGGATATACACGTGGATAAAGAAAGGGAAATGCTATTTCAAACCTTTGATAAAGTTTTCCTGAAGATATACCCCAACTTTATTACCTCATTTAATGCCTTGTTTAAAAAAGAGGACCAGGTATGGCCAAAGGATGGAGAGATACTGACGACCGATCTGCGCATTTTCGCGCTTACCCGTTTAGGTATTAACGATAGCGAAAGTATAGCCAAAATTTTGCAGTACTCCGCCAAAACAATTTATGTGTACAAAATGCGCCTCAAAGCCAAATCAATTTATGCTGCTGATGAGTTTGATGAAAGGCTGATGCACATACAGGCTGTTGAAATGCCAGCCAAACTGGAACTGGATTATGAGCAGGTTTAGAAACAAACGAGGTTATTGATTCCGGTTAATATCGCTCCCTGCAAAGTGCATTATATAAATTCAGCCAGTGAATTATTCATTTTAGTTAGTATTTCAATACCTGCATCAATATCATGCCCGCTTACATTTGCTGCCAATGCCTGGTAACAGTGCATTACCAATGGTTCGAGCTGAGTTTGAAGCTCCTGGGCCTTTTGGGTTAAATAAATGTGCTTATTGCGGCGGTCGGCTTCGTCCTCTTTCCTGGTAACCAGGCCGGCTTTTACCATATTATCCACAATATAGGTCATGCTTGATTTGTCTTTAAACAGCATATCGGCCAGTTCCTGCTGGTTAAGGCCATCCTTATTGCGCAGCAGTTTCATGATCTCCAGTACCTCGAAGCTGATGCTGATACCGGCTTCCTTCAATTTTACCTGGAACAGCTTACGCAATTTATATCGTAACTCAAATATCGATTGAGAAAATTCAATAACGAGTTCTGATTTCTGATCGGGTTGCATATACAAAGCTAATTTATTTAACCGGTTAAAATTAATGCGCAGCATCGGCCAGGCTTATCTTAGAATTGGATCTTTTTATAAATAATAATACAAAGGGAACAAAGATCACGAAAACAATTCCAACCAACATAAAAACATCCATATAGGATAAAAGCGTAGCCTGTACTGTAACCGAGTTATCCATCATTTGGTAAGCGGCATTCCGCGAGCCTAAACTATCGAGGCCATGTGTACGCATACCTGCGGCCAGCTGTGCCACCCGCGATTGTACGTTCACATCATTTACATTTAAATGGCTAACCAGGTCAACCCGGTGTATGCTGGTTTCCCTCGATAAAAAAGTAGATATGAGCGCCACACCAAAAGAACCGCCTAATTGCCGCATCATCCCGGTAAAAGCCGCGCCCTGACCAATTTCCTGCCCCTTTAGGGTAGATAATGACATGGTGCTTACCGGCACCGATAACAATCCCAACCCAAGTCCCCGTACTATCAGCGGCCAAAAGAAATCACATGAACTGGTATCGGGCACAATTATACCGTAACAAAGCATGCAAAAAATATAAAACACGAACATCCCGGCTGCTATCAAATATTTTTGCCTTACCCCTTTTTGTATTAAGGTTGCTACTATGGGCATCATTACCGCCGTAAATAGGGTACTGGGCAATTGGAGCACACCGGCCTGCTGGGCCGTCCACCCTAAAAGGGATTGCGTAAATAATGGAATAACAAACGTTGATCCGAATGCGCCAAAGCCCATTAAAAAGGAAAGAATTACGCCCATACGTAAATTGCCATTTTTAAGCACCCGCAGGTTAACTACAGGGAATTTGGTTTCCAGTTGCCGCCATACAAATAAATAAATGCCCAAAAACGCGGTAATACATAAAGTGATGATGAGGCTGCTGTTGAACCAGTCATCCTCCTGCCCTTTCTCTAAAATATATTGTAACGATGAAATACCTACCGCCAGTAAAAATATACCCAGCCAGTCAATTTCACTCGCCGATCTTTTCTGTTCATATTTTGGGCTCCTTACATAACTTAGCGTAAGCAGCGTTGCCAAAACACCAACCGGGATATTGATATAAAATATAAAGGGCCAGGAATAGTTGTCGACTATATAACCGCCTAAGGGCGGACCAAGCGTTGGCCCAACAATAACACCTAATACATATATGGCCTGGGCCATTGCCCGTTTTTCAGGCGCCCAGCTTTCCGTAATAATGGTTTGCGAAGTAACCAGCAAGGCCCCGCCACCCATCCCCTGCAAAAACCGGAAGATGATCAGCTCCGTAATGGAATGCGCGTTGCCGCATAAAAAGGAACAAACAGTAAAAAGAATAATGGAAGCCGCAAAATAATTCCTCCGGCCAAATTGTTGCGAAAGCCAACTGGTTAAAGGTATGATGATGACATTTGCCAAGGAATAGGAAGTAATTACCCAACTGATCTCGTTTAAAGTAGCCCCCATGCTCCCGCGCATATTGTTCAGGGCGACATTTACAATGGTGGTATCAATTATTTCCAGCAAAGCGCAAATTACCGCAGTTATTGTGATGATGGCCAAACGTGGCCCGTGTTCAATTAAAGATTCTCTCTGCTCCATTCAAAAAGATTTTGGCGCAAAGTTAAAATTCAAACAGTTTAAATTCAAACTATTTAATCATCATCTCTTAAATTTTACTGTAGGGTTATTATTACGGCCGCCCTATTTTTCGATTGTAAAAGTTTGCGATCCATTCTGCATTTCGGGTATCGCGGAGTTTTTAATGGTCAGGCTTCCCTGCGCGCTATCAGAAATAAATAGCGCGTGTTTACCCCTGGTACCTATACCGTAATTGGAAATGGTTACATTTTGCAGGGTAGCGTTGGTTAATACGCCAATCTGGTCATCCACATTTTTGGCTATCACACTTAAACCATTCGAAAAACTATTTTCGATAGTTAAATTGTCTAATTCAAGCCCTGAAATGCCGCGTTTATCCAGGCATATTTCAACAGCGGCGCGCCAGTCCCATTCATGATCGAAGCCGCCGCTGGTATTTATATCGCAATTTTCAATAACCGTTGTGCCACTAAAGTTATTATTGATGCTTTTATCCCTGCTCTCGGTGGGGAAGGTAGTGCTGATCAAAATTGCTGAACCCTGCGAAATATCAACAAATGAACATTCTTTTACGGCATTGCTATCCCCGCCGTAAATGGCCGCACCATTGGCCAGGTAGGGCAATTGGCCCGTACAGTGAATAATAAGGTTATGCCCCGGTGAAAATAGTTGCTTTTTAAACACAGTGGGCCAGATAGCGAAACAATCATCCCCTGTACCGCGTGCGGTGCAGTTATCAATTGTTGAATAAGCCATGCCCACACAAAAATTAATGCCATCGGCCATAGTGTTCCGCATACGGCAGCCGGTAATTATCAGGTTACTGGAGTTCTCAATCCACATACCCACTTTGGTATGTTCTATCCAGATGTTCGAAATGGTCGAATTTTCACCGTAGGAGCCGGTAACACCGTCATTATTTTCCTTATCGCTCCGGTAATTCAGTTTGCCGGTAATGGAAAAATCTGAAATATGGATATTACTGCCTTCGCCCTTCAATCTTACGCGCTTGTCGGCATTGGCATATAAAGCGGAATCGCCAACCAGTTCGGTATACCACATACCTGCCCCCTGAACCCTTATGTTTGCTGGCAAATTAATATCGCCGGTAATTTTATAAGTCCCGGCAGGTATCCATACGCTTTTCCCGGTTGCGGCGGCCTTTGTAATGCAGTTATTGAATGCCGCGGTATAATCAGCAACAGAATCGCCCCCGGTGAAGGCTTTATCGGTAACCCACAATGAGTTTTGCGGTGCTGTTAATGGCGGTGCAACATTTTCCAGGTCAACCAGGTCAATTATACAATACGCCGCGTCATCGCCCTGCTGATCCTCCCGTTTTATGCTAACAAGATCGTTTTTCCCTATCGTCAAATCCTTTACTCTTATTTCATCATAAAAACGCCTGGGCACACCGGCAGCCGGGTTATTGGTAAAAGGGTATTTTCCATAAAGCCAGGCATAATATGACGCGACCTTGCAATGTTTGATAAGCTTACCGTTTACATACAGGCCAAGTGTGCAGTTTGTACCATTACCATCCTTACTATCAGGCAAACTGAACCTGATTACCATACTATTGGCCCTTGCAAGTGAGGTAAACTCCACATATTGCTCTTTTGATTTAAGCTTTACACATTGCTGGCCTGATGATTCCGTTTCTACCTGATAAGGCTCATATTTTGGCCCCAAAACAGTTCCTGTGGTACGCATGTGCTCTGCTTCATAGGTTATCCAGGGAATAACGGCGCCGCGTTTTTCCTGTGCGGAAACTGTTAACGCGGTAAAAATCAAAATAATGCTGATGCATTTATACCTGATATTCATGATCCTGAAATTAATAACTGTGGCAGAATAAGATTTGTAAAATTGGTTGTAATTGATAAGCCAAATAGAATATATAAATAACGTAACTGCTAATTTCAAAGTCAAAATATAAACAAACAGCAGAATGAAATTTTACAAGAGTTTGAAATACAGTAATTTATATCAAACTAAAAGCGAATGGATATAAACCCAATATAAATAAGCTATAAAAAATGCTATTTTCTATTCACGTGTAAGGCTGAAACATTGTATTTAATTTAAAGAGTGTGTATGGTGAAAACACAATCTTTCTGCTGAAAACATATTAAAGGATATATACTCAAAAAAGCATATATCTTTGCGGTCAAAAATTTACAATATTATATTCATGGCAAAGGCATCTGAAATTAAAGTAGGAAATATTTTACGCTACAACGGCGAACTGGTAACCGTTACAGAAGTTATGCATCGTACACCCGGAAAAGGTGGGGCATTCTATCTGGATAAATTCCGCAATATTAAAACCGGGAAAATTGTAGAGGCCCGGTTAGCAACCGATGAACAGGTTGAAATTTGCCGTGTGGAAACCAATGATTTCCAATACCTGTACGAAGAAGGCGACTACATGGTGATTATGGATAACACCACGTATGATCAGTTCAATATTCCAAAATCAATGTTCGGCACATCTGCAAAATTCCTGAAAGAAGGAATGAACGTGATCGTATCTTTTGAAAGTGAAGAACCGATAATGGCGCAGGCACCTAACAATGTTGAGTTGGAAATAACCTATACCGAGCCTGCGGTTAAAGGCGATACTTCTTCGGGCGCATTAAAATCTGCAACAACTGAAAATGGTGTGGAAATAAAAGTACCCTTGTTTGTGAACCAGGGCGATAAAGTAAAAGTAGATACCCGCACCGGCGAATACCTTGAGCGCGTTAAATAGCAATTAAGCACGAATTGAAACGAATTAAAACACATCCCATATAAACCCTATCCAGGCAGATTAGTGTAATTCGTTTCAATCCGATACAAATTCGTGTCCTATCTCAATCTTAAATAAGCACGAGCTAATAATTCGTGTCCTATTTAAAATAGCTCCCCTGTTCCATATCGGCAATCAGTTCCGGTTGCACCGGGTGCCAGTTAAGCCGTTCACGGGTTACCTTGCTGGATGCCGGAATATCGATCGCGGCGAAACCTGCAAACCAGCCAAAATTCGCTGCCGCATCCTCCGGCGATATAGATACCACCGGGATATCCAGGTGTTTGCCAATGGCTTCGGCAATAGCTTTAAAGGCAATTCCTTCTTCGGCAACTCCGTGAAAACGTATGCCTGCGGTAGCGTTCTCCAAGGCAAGCCGGTACAAACGGGCGGCATCCAGCCGGTGTACAGCCGTCCAGCGGTTAAGCCCTTCGCCTACATAGGCCGAAACACCCTTTTCGCGCGCGATGTTGATGAGCATTGGAACAAACCCGTGATCGCCGTCGCCATGAACGGATGGCGAAAGGCGTAGTACCGATGCACGCACGCCAAGCGCTACCACGGCATCCGCAGCCTCTTCCGAAGCTACCCGTGGATGCGAAGCGGAACCGGCAGCCGGTATAACATCTTCTGTAGCAAGCCGGCCAGGACTAACCAGCGCGGTGCCCGAAGTAATGATAAAGGGGCGATCAGAGCCGGCCAGTGCTTCGCCGATGGCTTCGATCGCGAGCCTGTCGGCCTCGCATACCTCCTTAAACCGGGCAAAATCATGAATAAAACCGGCATGAATTACGCCATCCGAGGCTTTAGCGCCACTCCGTAAGCTATCCAGATCCTCTATATCACCCCTGTGTACTTCAGCACCCGCTGCTGTAAGCGCCTGGGCGGCAGCATCTGACCGGGCGAGGCCAATAACCTGGTGCCCCGCGCCAATTAATTCCCGAACAATGGCCGTACCTATAAAGCCTGTGGCTCCTGTAACAAATACTCGCATAAATTTGATTTTTGGGTAATTTAAATTTTGTTTTCCGTTAATGCAGACAATCGGACTGTCTATCCTGTTTTTATT
>Ga0302304_10000832_pt1 | contig 16818 bp, 14 predicted proteins | sample III_Palsa_E2_2_FD_198769 | JGI IMG/M metagenome (GOLD analysis project Ga0302304, IMG submission 198769) | Peat permafrost microbial communities from Stordalen Mire near Abisko, Sweden - III_Palsa_E2_2 | ecosystem: Environmental > Terrestrial > Soil > Palsa > Peat permafrost | place: Sweden...
CGGTTCATCTCTCATCTGATCGCGCGGTTGATGTTCCGTTTCATCCGGCAGATGGGCCCGGGCCTGGACAGGTCCGACTTCCTCCAACTCGTCGTCGGGCCCATCGGCACTTTCCTGGTGGTTCTAGTCTGTATGACGTCCATTGAAAAACTGCATTTTCCCGCGGTGCTGGATTTTGACATCTATGAGGTCAAATTTAAGACCATCGTCCGGGCCATTGCCGTCATTATTATTATCGTCAGCTTTATATGGCTATTGTTAAGGCTGGTGGACTTCATCGCCCTTGTCCTTCGTCAGAAGGCGCGTGCCGGGCGCGTTCCGAGAGATAATCAAATGATCGTCTTTATCCGGGATTTCCTGAAAGCCATCCTCGGCATCATCGGCGTCCTCATGATCCTGGACGCTGCGTTCAAGGTGAATGTCTCCGCGATCCTGGCTTCTCTCGGTCTGGCCGGCGCCGCCGTTGCCCTGGCCGCCAAGGAGAGTATCGAGAACCTCATCGCCTCCTTCGTCATTTTCTTCGATAAGCCCTTTACCGCCGGCGACGTGCTGAAGGTTAACAATATCTCCGGCACCGTCGAGAAGATCGGTCTGCGCAGCACGCGTATCCGGACGGATCAGAAGACCTATGTCACCGTGCCTAACAAACAGATGGTGGACAGCATTGTAGATAACCTATCGCTGAGGACACAGCGTAAAGGCGAATTGCGGCTAGAGCTGAGCTTGTCGACATCTGCTGCCACGCTGGACGAGTTCGTTGCCGGTGTCAGACAGCTATTAGTGAAAGATAAGGTGGAGAACAGCACAGCCTACCTGAACGATATTTCGGGCACGGCCTTCCTGGTGAATGCGGATTATTTTACTTCACCCATTAGTTTCGATGAGTTCAACCTCATCAAACAGCGGGTCAACCTGGATGTGCTAAATCTGCTGGAAAAGATGGGGATAGCTATTGCCGGTTCCAGCACCGATATCCGGGTGACAACGATGGCGCCGGATGGCGCGGCTGCGCACCGCTTATAATTGCGCCTTCCATTCCAGTAGAAAGCTTTTGATCTGTTGGAGGCGTTGAATGACTTCGAACCGCTCATCTGCCTTCTTGTTGTTGCGGAGAAAATCCTTCGCCCCTTCGATCGTATACCTTTTTTGTCTTAGCAGGTGGTAGATCAGGTGGAGGTTCTTGATGTCGACCGGCCGGAAATACCGATCGCCTTTCTTATTTTTTTTGGGCTGAAGAAGATCGAATTCCGTCTCCCAGAAACGCAGGAGGGATTGATTGACCCGGAACATTTCCGAGACCTCGCCCATCGTATAATATTGTTTGCTGAATAGCACCTCGTCTGTGGGGATGTCGATCAGGTCGGCTTCCGCGGCTACCTGCTTCAGGGATTTTCGGCCTCTTTTGGAAGGGCCGGCTTTTGGCGCGGCTGCCTTGCCGGCGGGGGTACGACGTTGTTCCTTCCGGGGAGGTGCGACGGTCACTGCTGCTACTTCGGGGATGGGTATTTCTTCGGGGACTGGCGTTGCCGCTGCCGGAGCGACGGGTTCTGCCATTTCCATGGCGGGGATGGGCTCTTCGGCTGCGGGGTCAGCAGAAAAAAGTTCAGCATTCACGATCGCCGCCGGCCGCGGATTCTTATAGGACTTGACGCGTACGACTACGCCTGCGGCCGCCATATACTGCTTTTCATGCTGGTCGCCTGCCCCATTATCCTCCTTTGCACCAGGGGATGGAACTTCCGGCTCCTCGCCAAAATTCAGCGGTATTTGCTGTACAGTTTTCTGCATTCCGGCATTTTCGGCTCAAAAATCGAGCCTATTGGTTAGATAGGCCAATAGTGAAGATACGCAGGATTAGTCAAAACTTTGATTGCTGGACGCTGCCAACTTCAGCAGCCGGTCATATTGCTCGGGCGTAATGTCATTATAGAAGTAATACACCGGGTCCACAGGGTCGCCGTTGCGGTGGACCTCGTAGTGGCAGTGGGGCCCGGTACTTTTGCCGGTGCTACCCACCCAGCCGATGATCTCCCCACGTTTGACCTTTTGACCGGGGGTGACTTTAACTTTCACCATATGGCCATACAGCGTGGCATAACCATAGCCATGGTTGATGACAACATGGTTGCCATACCCATTGCCGGTGTTGCCGGCGACTTCCACCGTGCCGTTGGCCGTGGCATAGATCGGGGTCCCCTGGGGGGCGGCAAAGTCAAGACCGGCATGGAACTTCGTTGTTTTATAGACCGGGTCGATCCGGTAGCCGAACCCGGAGGCGATCCGGCTGAGGTCTTTGTTGCTGACAGGCTGGATGGCCGGCGTACAGGCCAGGAGCTGTTCCTTATTCTTGATGAACCCATCGATCTGGGCATAGGATTTAGCCTGGTTGGCCATCCGGGCGCTGAGCTGGTTAAGGGTGTTAGCCACGGAAGTATAAAGGTTCTCCTGGTCCATGCCCTCTATTAGCTTGATCTCCTGCTCCTGCTCGGTGGCTTTGGCCCGGGCGCTGTCCGGAATGGGTGCTGCTTCGAAAATAGCCCGGTAGACGTTATTATCCCTTTTTTCAAGCTCACCCAGCTGGTCCTGCATCTTCTTGACCTTCTCATTCAAGGTATAGTAATTATCCTGCAGGGCATCATTACGCTGCATGAGCCGCTTTTCGTTGGCGGAAGGGAAGTATTTATAGGCGATAGACACCAGAATGAGGGCGGTGACAATGGCGGAGGACAGGAACCCCAGCACGCGCAACAAGGTTACCCGCAACGGTGTCTCCAGCTTCTCGTAGCGGAGGGTATTGGTGTTATAGTAGTACTTGATCTTCTTCATCAGGCAACAATGTCAGGTGGTTCCACAGGGATAGAACGTTGAAACAGCCTGATTTGGTGTACCTTTGCACGGCCCTAAATTTAGGGCTGGGCGCACAAATATAATCGGTGCGGGCCATATAATAACCAAAGATTGTTCCGTTTTATGATGACTAGTGCCGAAATAAGAAAGAAATTCCTGGATTTTTTTGTATCGAAAGGACATACCATTGTCCCTTCCGCGCCCATCGTGATCAAGAACGATCCCACACTCAAATTCACCAATGCCGGGATGAACCAGTTCAAAGACTATTTCCTGGGCAATAAAAAGGCCCCCTTTCCCCGGGTGGCAGATACCCAGAAATGTCTTCGGGTCAGCGGCAAACACAATGACCTGGAAGAGGTCGGCGTAGACACCTATCACCATACGATGTTCGAAATGCTCGGCAACTGGAGCTTTGGCGACCCTGCACATCCCGAAGCCGGCTATTTCAAAAAAGAGGCGATCGCCTGGAGTTGGGAATTACTGACCGAAGTATACCGGATCCCCACGGACCGTATATATATCACCGTATTCGAAGGTGACCCCGATAACGGGTTGAGCCCCGATATGGAAGCCTTTGAGGAATGGAAAAAATGGATTGCCCCGGAACGCATCCTGATGGGCGCCAAAAAAGATAATTTCTGGGAAATGGGCGATACCGGCCCTTGCGGCCCCTGTACCGAGATCCATGTGGACTGCCGTACCGATGAAGAACGGGCGCTGCTGGATGGAGCCGCACTGGTGAACAACGATCATCCGCAGGTGATCGAGATCTGGAACAACGTATTCATTCAGTTCAACCGGTCAAAGGACAAGAGCCTGGAATTGCTTCCCGCCCGGCATGTAGATACAGGGATGGGCTTTGAAAGGCTGGTCAGGGTACTGCAGGGCAAACAATCCAATTACGATACCGACCTGTTCACCGGCACGATTGCCGCCATAGAAAAGATCGTGAAAAAGACCTATGAGGCATCCGACAATAAATCTTCCATTGCCTTCAGGGTCATTGCCGATCATATCCGCGCCATCGCCTTCACTATTGCTGATGGCCAGCTGCCTTCTAATACCGATGCGGGCTATGTGATCCGTCGCATCCTTCGCCGGGCCGTACGATATTATTATTCTTACCTGGATTATAAACAGCCGTTGCTTTTTCAGCTGATGCCCGTCCTGGCTGGACAATTCAAGGATGTCTTTCCGGAATTATATCAACAGGCCGATTTTGTCACAAAAGTGGTAAAGGAAGAAGAAGAGGCTTTTCTACGGACATTGGATAAGGGATTGAAGAAGATCGATGAGATCATGAAGACCACTAAGACGGTCATTCCCGGTGCTGCGGCCTTCGAACTGTACGACACTTATGGTTTTCCGGAAGACCTCACCCGGTTGATAGCCGCCGAGAATGGCTTGTCCGTCGACGGCGAGGGTTTCCTCACCGAGATGAAACAACAAAAAGATCGCTCCCGTGCCGCTACTGCCATCGACACTACCGACTGGGTCGTCCTCATCGACAACCCCCTCGTTGAGTTCGTCGGGTACGATATGCTGGAGACGAATACCCGCATATCCAAATACCGCAAAGTCAAAGCAAAGGGCAAGGAATCCTGGCAGTTGGTGCTGGAAGCCACACCTTTTTATGCCGAGAGCGGTGGACAGGTAGGCGATACCGGTACCCTGACCTCAAAGACAGAGACTATCCGGGTGCTGGATACGAAAAAGGAAAATGACCTCATTATTCAATTCACTGAAGAGCTGCCTTCCGATCTCACCGCGCCTGTCATTGCCACTGTAGATGTCCCCAGGAGGAAGGTCGTCGAGGCCCATCATACCGCCACCCATCTGTTGCATGCCGCATTGCGGAAAATACTGGGCGCCCATGTAGCCCAGAAGGGTTCGCTGGTCAATGAAGAGCAGCTGCGATTCGACTTTTCCCATTTTGCTAAAATGACGGACCAGGAGATTGCCGCGGTCGAGCAGCTGGTCAACGAAAAGATCCGGGAAAACATCCCCGTGATCATCCGGGAAATGCCGAAGGAGGAGGCCGTGAAGTCCGGGGCGATGGCCCTGTTCGGAGAAAAGTATGGCAGTATCGTCCGCGTGGTCATCATCGATCCGGGCTATTCCATCGAACTATGCGGCGGGACCCACGTGGGCGCCACCGGCGAACTGGGATTCTTCAAGATCCGCCATGAGAGCGCGGTAGCCGCAGGCGTCCGCCGGATCGAAGCCGTCAGCGGTGTGGCAGCCGAAAAATTCATCGAAGCACAATTTGCGGAGATCGGCGTCATCCGCGAGCTATTGAAGCATCCACGCGAATTGCCCAAGGCAGTAGAAAACCTGGCCGCTGAAAATACGGAGCTAAAAAAGAAACTGGAAAAGGCAGAAGCAAGGCAATTGGCGGACCTGCGCGTTCACCTTCTTCAAAAGGTTCAATCGATCAGCGGTATATCTTTTATCGGCGAGATCGTAGACGTTAGCAGCGCCGACACGCTTAAGAAATTATGCTTCGAGCTGAAACCCGGGCTGGCCGCTCTTCCCGGCGCACCTTCTTTCCTGGTGGTCCTGGCTGCCAATGTAGAAGGCAAGGCCGCCGTGGCTGTCCTGCTGGATGACCAGATCGTGGTTGCCCGCAACCTACAGGCCCCTGCCATCATCAAAGAACAGGTCGCACCCCTCATCAAAGGCGGCGGCGGCGGACAAAAGACACTGGCTACCGCCGGGGGTCAGGATGCAGGCAATTTGCCACAAGTGATTGAGAGGGTAAGAGGGTTGTTAACGCCAACTGTCGCATAATTTGCCAAATGGATAATCTCCAACCCGATCCCGAATTATTAAGCACCCTCGTTTCCATGCCGATGCCCTTCGGCAAATACAAAGGCACGCTATTATGCGACCTGCCCGTCTCTTACCTGGAATGGTTCCACCGGGAAGGCTTCCCCAAAGGAAAAATGGGCATGCTCCTGGCCACCATCTATGAGATAAAAATCAATGGGTTAGAAAAACTCCTGGACCCCCTGAAAAAGGCCCGCGGTAAAAACGCCGGTTTTTAACATTTCCGAAAGCTTTCGTATTTCAGGAAATCCCCCTATATTTGAACTACGAAGATCGACGTAGATAAAATCATTATTTAATTAATCAAAACCGCAGTGATGAACCAACCACTTTTAAAGATCTCCGGATCGGTATGCCTGATGTTCCTGCTCCATACCTCCGGCTTTGCCCAGGAGGAGGCCCGCACAGAGAATGACACCGACAAAGGGGGCAGATATGACGAGATCATCATTCGACATAAAGGCAATAAAGACGCCAAGGTAACCGTAGAAATCAAGGACGGCCAGGTGTTGGTGGACGGTAAGCCTGTCTCCGATTTCGAGGACAGTACGATTTCGATCCACCGGCGCAAAACGAGGATGTCAGATGACGGCGAAAACTTTTCCTTCAGCGGGCCCGATGGCGCGGATTTGCTGTCTCTGGGAACTATGGACGGGCAGGCCATGGCCGGCGCTTTTCCCCCTTTCCATAATGGCGGCGGCTGGAGCTATAGCGGCGATGACGTCCGGCCCCGTTCGAGCAGGTCTTTCCTGGGCGTAACCTCAGAGAAACCTTCGGACGGCGAAGGCGCCAGGGTTATCCAGGTCAGCAAGGGCAGCGCTGCTGAAAAGTCCGGTCTTCGGTCCGGTGATGTGATCACCAAAGTAGACGATGTGGACGTAACGGACCCGCAATCCCTGACAGATGCGGTCAGGCAACACCAGCCTGGGGATAAGATCGCTATAACCTTCAGCAGGGATGGCAAGGTGCAGAAGGACTCAGTAGTTCTTGGTAAGACCAGGACCGTCCAGGCCTACGGTTATGGCTATAGGGCGCCGGATCTCAGGCAGCTTCAGCAACTCCAACAACTCCAGGAAATGCCCATGCCCCGTGAATTTAATATGACGTTCAACAATCCGATGAAATTTGGTATCCGGGCGCAGGACACCGAAGATGGTAAAGGCGTAAAGGTATTGGATGTCGACGACGAATCTATGGCCGCAAAAGCTGGCATCAAAGAAGGAGACATCATTACCCGTTTTGATGGCAAGGAGATTAACACCGCGACCGCGTTGACCGAAGCGGCCCATGCAGCCAAAGAAAAAGCCAGCGTAAAGGTCACCCTTATCCGGGACGGCAAGACGCAGGAGGTCGAGGTGCATGTACCGAAAAGATTACGGACGGCGGATCTGTAAGGTACGACGGCCGGATATGCGGTAGACGCAGATGATGGCGTAGACAATGTCAGACGATAGCGCTGGCGATGCTGGCCAGCGAAGGGCTTGTCAGGCCATCATGCCGGTTAATATAGTATGTTTTCCGGGCCTCTTCCGGTTCCAGGAAATGCACCGCAGAAAAGCCCAGCTCATAAAGCCGCCGGGAGAGATCTTCCGGTCGGAAATACGTCACCCAGGGCTCGCCCGCCCCGGCGGCACGGGCGGCGGTATAGTTCATGGATCCTGCCAGTCGTTCCTGGGCAAAAGTGAATACCAGTTCGCTGCCTTTGGGCAGGGTACTGACAAACCGGAATACTGTATCGACTGCATCCTTGCTCAGATAGACCGTCACCCCCAACCAGGAAATAAAACAGGGGGCATGAAAATCAAACGAACTTTTGCGCAACGCCTCTTCCAGGGTTTCTGTTTCGAAGTTGATGGCAACGATCTGGCAATTAGCCGGAACAGAGAGACCAGCCCGGGAGAGGCGCTGCCTTTTTTGTTCCTGGGTAGCGGGATGATCGGCTTCAAAGATTTTCAGTTCGTCGAGACCTTCGGGCTGCCGCCAGGCAAAAGTGTCCAGACCCGCACCCAGCAGCAGGTATTGCCGGACACCCCGGGCATATGCCAGCATCAGGCGATCTTCCGCATACCGGCTTCGCAATGCGATCCGCGAACGCAGTCGCAGGGTCTCGGGATGCTGGAATTGTGATGCCCTCGCCTTTATTTCTTCGATATGTCCTGGGTCTAACAGCCGAAGGATCACCGGATCGGAGAACAACTTAGGCTCTCCGTCTAACAGCTGATGCGCTGCACGGAGCCCGGCCGCTCCCAGGGAAGTAAGACTACCTTCAGGATTATTCATAAGAAAGCATTTATTGGGTCTGTAAAGTTAATACATTCCGATAATGACCATTTTCCCTATGGCCGGGAAATGCGCCATGAATATGGTAGATTTGCAGCATGAGGACCCAGCCGCGCCCGGCAGAAGGTCGATTTATATGGCGATTAATTATGATGCATACGAAATAGTAGTGGGCTTAGAAGTGCACGCACAATTACTTACCCGGACGAAACTTTTCTGCGGGGACAGTGCGGCTTTTGGCGGAGAACCCAATACACATGTCAGCCCTGTTACCCTCGGTCACCCCGGAACGTTACCCAGGCTCAACCGAACAGCTGTCGAGTATGCCATCCGCATGGGCCTGGCCTGTAACAGCGAAATTGAAAGACACAATTATTTTGCCCGGAAAAATTACTTCTACCCCGATCTGCCTAAAGGATACCAGATCTCTCAGCATACGACTCCTATCTGTAAGGGCGGATTCGTGACTATCCGCGTACCCGACGGTCAGCGAACGATCCGCCTCAACCGTATCCACCTGGAAGAGGACGCCGGTAAGAGCCTGCACGACGTGGACCCCGACTATACTTCTGTGGATCTCAACAGGGCCGGTGTGCCCCTGATCGAGATCGTGACGGAACCCGATCTCCATAGTGGTGATGAGGCCTATGCCTATCTCACCGAGCTGCGTAAAATCCTTCGTTACCTGGAGATCTGTGATGGCAACATGGAAGAGGGTTCCATGCGGTGTGACGCCAATGTGTCCGTTCGGCTAAAAGGGGCGACGGAACTGGGCACCAAGGTCGAGGTGAAAAACCTTAACTCCATCCGAAACGTCCGGCGGGCGATAGAATTCGAGGCGGGACGCCTTATCGGATTGGTCGACCAGGGAATAGCTGTCCGGCAGGAAACAAGGAGTTTCGATGCCGGTGCGGGGACAACATTTGCCCTGCGGACCAAGGAAGAGGCCAATGATTATAGGTATTTTGCCGATCCTGACCTGCCGCCATTCGAAGTGACGGAGGATTTCCTCGAAAAGATCCGGGCCAGCCTTCCGCCGCTGCCCGAACAGCTAGTGGAGAAATTCCTTCTTACGCTGCATTTGCCGGAATACGATGCCCGCGTTATTTGTGATGACAAGGATACTGTCGCTTACTTTGAAAAATTGATCGGCTATACGACGAACTACAAGGCGGCTGCCAACTGGTTGCTGGGGCCCGTCAAATCCGGCCTTAACGAAAAGGGGCAGGACTGGAAGGATTTCCCCGTAGCCCCCGCCGCCCTCGCCCGGCTCATGCAGCTGGTAGAAGAAGGTCGCCTGAGCTTTTCCATCGCAGCCGAGCGGATTTTTCCCGTCCTCGTGGAACAGCCTTCCCGTGAGCCGCTCGATATTGCCATCGCACTCAATCTGCTGCAAAGCTCAGATACAACGGAAATAGCGGCCTGGATCGACCAGGCGCTGGCCGGTATGCCCGATAAAGTCTCCGAATATAAAAAAGGCAAGAAAGGTTTGATCGGCTTGTTTGTCGGGGAAGTAAAAAAACTGTCCAAAGGGAAGGCCGATCCCCGGCTAACCAATCAATTACTCATCGAAAAACTGGAAAATTAATATGACAAAAAGATCTTTGTGCATAGTTCTCGCCGGCGCATGCATCCTCTTTATCGGAGCCTGCCAACCAAAAAAGAAAGGAACGTTCTCGGTATCCGGGACATTTAAAAATGCAGATAAGCTCGCTGCTATCGAAGGACCGGTGTCCAAGGTCTATCTGCTGGAAGTGACGTATGGCAAGGACCAGCCGCCTGTTATCCTGGACTCGGCCAAAATACCGGCTGTGAACGGCAGCTTCAGCCTGACAGGCTCTGCTCCGACGCAGGAAATATTCGAATTGGTATTCGGGAATAACGTGATCGCCGTTCCCCTGATCAATGATGCGGCAGAGGTAAAGGTCAATGTTGACCTGGCAAAGAAGGATGATTTTTATGAGGTAAGTGGTTCCGAGGCCAGCAATCAGCTGAAAGACCTGGTCAACATCTTCGGCAAAAAGAATTATGAGGTCGAAAGGACCATGGCCGACCTGGACAGCCTCAAACAGGCCAATGCGCCGGATAGTCTTCAACTGGGCGCCATCGCCCAAAAGGATGCAGCTGTGCAGGACCTGAATACCTACCTCAAGCAGGCTATCAATACCAACAGCAATCCGACGATCTGTGCCCTGGCCCTCGGTTGGTCTTCCCGTAGCTTCTCCAAGTCTGAATTCGAGTCTTCGCTGACCGATCTGCTGAAGAAATATCCCGATAACAATGTGCTTCAGGGGCTCAAACAGAGTTACGATCAGCAACTGGCGCAGATGGCCCAGCAGAACCACCAGGACAGCGCCAGCACTTGGATAGGCAAGCAGGCTCCCGATCTGGCTCTGCCCGATGTCAATGGTCACCCCGTTCCCCTGACGTCCTTTCGGGGCAAATATCTGCTGGTAGATTTCTGGGCCAGCTGGTGCGGTCCCTGCCGGGCGGAGAACCCAAATGTGGTCAAAGCCTACAACGAGTTCAAAGGCAAAAACTTCGCTATCCTTGGCGTTTCCCTCGACAAGGAAAAGGGTGCCTGGCAGGAAGCGGTCAGGTCTGACAATCTGGACTGGAGCCAGGTCAGCGACCTAAAGTTCTGGAGCAGCAAGGCAGTGGAAACATTCAAATTCGACGGTATTCCCTTCAACGTGCTGATCGATCCGCAAGGTAAAGTGATTGCCGAGTCGCTGCGTGGCGACGATCTGGAAAATAAATTGAAAGAAGTGTTGAATTAAGGGGATAACCATCTATAAATAATTATACGAAGAGGCTGGCGCATATGACGCCAGCCTCTGAAAGAAAAAAATAGATATATTTGTCCAGGAATCCTAATCGTCAGAAAACCAATTAGTCTGCTATAATGCTGTTTAATTCCTTCGAATTCCCTATTTTCCTTTCGATAGTTTTCCTGCTATATTGGTTCGTTTTCAACAAAAATTTACAGCATCAGAATTTGCTCCTCCTGATAGCGAGCTATTTTTTCTATGGGTGGTGGAGCTGGAAGTTTCTGGGTTTGCTGGCGTTCTCCACCCTGCTTGACTTTTTCTATGGTTTCGGGGTAGCTTCGCCAAATAAGAGCAAGTCAAAACTCTTCCTTTGTCTGGGCATCATCAACAATCTTGGATTCCTGGCTATATTCAAATACTACAATTTCTTTGTTAAAGAGTTTTTGTATGCGGCAGGATTGCTGGGGCTGCATCTTCATCCTTTACTTATCGAAGTAGCGCTGCCGGTGGGCATATCCTTTTATACCTTTCATGGAATGTCCTATGTGTTCGATATTTACCGGGGTATCCGCAAACCGGTGACAAACTTTATAGAATATGCCGTTTTTGTTTGCTTTTTCCCCTTACTTGTCGCCGGTCCTATTGAAAGAGCCAATCATTTGCTGCCCCAGGTACAGACGGCAAGGAGGTTTAAATATAGCCAGGCGATCGAAGGGTGCAGACTTATACTCTGGGGAATGTTTAAAAAAGTGGTCATCGCCGATGCGCTGGCGGGGTATGTCGACGAGATAGTGGATCATTATACTGTTCATAATGCGTATACGCTTCTTATGGGGGCGATAAGCTTTAGCTTCCAGGTATACTGCGATTTTAGCGGGTACTCGGATATCGCCCTCGGCGTGGCCAAACTATTTGGGTTTGAGCTTTTGAGTAATTTCAAGTTTCCTTATTTTTCACGGGATATAGCGGAATTTTGGCGGCGATGGCATATCTCCCTATCATCCTGGTTCAGGGATTATCTTTATATCCCGTTGGGTGGTTCAAAGGAAGGAAAACTTCGCGCCGTGAGAAACGTATTTATCGTTTTCCTGGTAAGCGGCTTTTGGCATGGTGCGAGCTGGAATTTTGTCGTTTGGGGAGGGATTCATGCCTGCGGTTTCCTGCCATTGCTTTTGTTTGACCGGAATCGCCGATACATTAGTACAATAGTTGCAGAGGATAGGAGATTTCCAACTATCAGGGAGTTATCCCAGATGGCAGGTACGTTTCTTTTTGTCACGTTTGCATGGATATTTTTTCGTATCCATAATCTCGGTACAGCATGGGATTATGTGAAGCGTATTATTTCCGGGAGTATAAGAAATCCGTCTCAGTATGTATCGTTGCCGCCGGGCAAGCTCATCCTGCTTTATATTATACCCGTCCTTGTTGCCGACTGGTATTTCAGGCGGGATGAAAGAGTTCTCAGGAGGCTTGGCTGGGTCTTATCCCTGGCGATGGGTGTTTGGATTTTCTTTGCTTTCAAGCGTGATAGTTCGTTTATCTATTTCCAATTCTAATGAAGAAATTTTTAACCAAGGTCTTTCTTTATATCGGCTCTCTACTGGTGATCGTATCGCTGGTCTCCATCTATTATTTCCGCCGCGTGCCCAATCAGTTTTTGTTGGTATCCAACTCCGTCAGCTATAATCTAAAGGCCGGGTTTATCCAACAGCAACCCGAAAGGCTTAATAAGGCAGAGATCATAGTGGTGGGCTCATCCATGTCGCTGAACAACGTCAGCGCGAAGATGTTGCAGGACAGTCTGCATATGCCCGCGATAAACCTCTCATCATGGGGATTAAATATAGCGAATTACGAACATTCTGCTATCTGGGATCGGCACAAGGTGTTTCTATGCAATATCGGCATGCCTGATTTTGAGCCGCTGGGGGTAGATACAAAGGATGATTTCTCCTTCAACACCTCACGCGTGCGGGAGATATTTAATCTGGCAACAGATTTCAATACGCTTATGGCAACGATAAAACAGGGGAAGGAGGTGATGGCGATCAGGGACAACAGAGATTACAAAAGTTGCAATTTTGATGAATGCGGGTCCGTTTTGTTCAGTGATTCTGCATTTAATTATGATTCTGCCAGGTGGAATGGGGACGACTATCTCCGGTTTGCGGTAGATTCGGCAAAACTGATCGACTATGTGCGCCAGCTTAAAAAAATAACGACAACGCACCAGGGATATACCCGGATCATTATTTCCTTCTCGCCGGGGCGCGGGGTATTCTATAGTCAAAAACGCTCCGCTATGGTAGCTTATCTGGGCCGGATGATCAGAGAGAGTTGTCCGCAGGCAGTATTTGTCAATCTATATGATCGGCACTATCCGGATAGTACCTATGCAGATGATTCTCATTTTAATGTTATAGGAGCGAAGAGGTATACCGCCGAGCTCGTTGATTCGATAAACGGACTGGGAATTGGGAAAAAGTAAAAGCGACTATGAAATTCCTTCATAATCGCTTGATTTTCTTAGTGGTCCCGCCAGGAATCGAACCTGGATCCAGGGCTTCGGAGACCCTTATACTATCCATTGTACTACGAGACCAGAAAAACTGGGCGGCACGGGGCCGCTTTCTAAAGGGACGGCAAAACTACTTAATAAAATTCACTTCAACAACCCTTTCAGGTTGCTGCTGAAGATCTTGACGGCAATGGCCAGCAGGATGACACCGAAGAATTTTCGGATGGCGATCATCCCGGCGGGGCCAAGCATCCTTTCGATGAGATCCATCGACTTCAAAACGATGAAGATAAAGACCAGGTTCAGGATGATGCCCAGCAGTACTACGCTGGTATCAAAGTTGGCTTTCAGCGACATGATCGTGGTGAGGGTACCGGAGCCGGCAATCAGCGGAAAAGCAATGGGCACGACTACGCTGGCCTTCTCATCCGGCTGGCTCTTGAAGAGCTCGATCCCCAGCACCATTTCCAGACCGAGAATGAAGATCACAATGGAGCCGCCTACAGCGAATGAGCGCTGATCGACGCCCAATATCTTCAGGAACTGTTCGCCGCCGAAGAGGAAGAGGATCATCAATGCACCCGAGATCAGCGTAGCCTTGCCTTCATGCAGGCCGCCGAGCTTTTTCTTCAGCGCATGCAGCAGCGGGATGCTGCCGATGATATCGATGACGGCAAATAGCGTAAAGCTTACCGTGAGCAACTGGTCGAAGTCAAAATTGAATTTCATGTAGGCTCACTGTTTTGCGTAAAAACTCGATGGCTTATGCTGTTCTTTTTCCGCCGGAGCCTGGTTATAAAGGATCTCGTACTGCGGCACGCCCCCTTGCCAGAACACCCGGATAACGCAACCATAATACAGCGAAAAGACTTTAAAGCTATCGATGAGCTGCGTATCGCTAATCCCCGACAGGATGCTGCGGATGACACCTCCATGCGCGACGATCGCCACATCGCCCGCACCGGCGCCCCCGGCATTGACTGCCATCGTTGACCGGATCGTATCCCAGCACTGCGTCACCCGCTGGTGCAGGTCGAGATAGCTTTCTCCGCCCGGAATGCGTACCTGCACGAAATCTGCCATCCATGGATCGACTTCTTCTTTGGGCAGCTCGTCCCAGCTGCGCATTTCCCACTCCCCGCAATGGACCTCCATCAGTTGAGGCAGCAAGGCCGGGGTGTGATCGGGAAAGAGATGTCGCGCCAGCCGGCTGCAACGTTGGAGGGGGCTGCTATAGACAGCCATGATGCCGGACGGCAGATGTCTTCGGATGGCCTCCGCCTCTTCCGCGAAACTCTCTGTGATATCCAGGTCTGTCTGCCCATAGCAGATGCCCTTGGCGACGGCCGGCGTGGTATGACGTATGAGGAAAATGCTATCCATAGCTCCTTAAAGATACCGCCAAATCAGGATAAATCCCAGGTAAATAACGATCTCCGTCACCTGCTGGATAGCCCCCAGACAGTCTCCTGTATATCCTCCGATCCATTTTGCGAAGTACCGGTACAAGGAATAAGTGGTATAGAGGGCAGGCAGGATGACGAGGAGGAAAGGCCAGGGCAAAAACGCGAAAGGGACTAATGCCAGCAGAATGGTCAAAGCCAATACGGCGGGGGACAAAGGGGCGCCCGTCGCCAGCGGCCTGGCCTTGCTCTGGTCCGGATCGGCTGCATAGGTCCCGCTCTGCATGACCAGCACCGGCATCAACCGGCTGACGCTGTGGGCCAGAATGAGGGCCAGGATAAAAGACCGGTAATTATAAAACACCAATGAACTGGGATGGGCCAGGTCCACGGCATATCCCGGCAGCGCTGCCAGCAAAACGAATTTGCTGCTGAGGATGGCCATTAGCCCGATAGCACCGAAAGCGCCGATCCGGCTATCTTTCATGATGTGTAAAATTTTTTCGCGGGTCCATCCGCCGCCAAACCCATCGCAGACATCGGCAAACCCGTCTTCATGAAAGGCGCCCGTGACGAACAACCCGGTGATCATCGATGCTACAATGCCGGTATCGGTCGAGACATACCGCGAGAAAACCAGGAAAGCCAGGGCACTGAGCGCACCGACGATCCATCCGACCACGGGGAAATACCGGCGCGCCTGTTGCAGATAGACCGGGCTGTGATCGATGGTCCCCGGTACCGGTAGCCGGGTCAGGAACATGACCGCTGTTAAAAAGATCTTTCCTTCTTTTTTCATATATCGCCTTTCATATATCGCCGCCTTTGCTGACACCTGCCGATTCGAAAGACGCCATCTCCTGCAGAAAATTCACGGCCGATTGCACCAGTGGCCATGCCATCGCTGCGCCCGTGCCTTCACCGAGGCGCATGCCCAGGTTCAACAAGGGTTCGGCGTCCAGGTATTCCAGCATTTTTGCGTGACCGCTCTCGCCGCTGCAATGGGAAAAGATGCAAGCCTCGGTTATCCGGCTGTCCAGGAGCCTCGCCAGCAAAAGCGCCGAGGTGGTGATAAACCCATCGACCAGGATGACCATATTCAACTCGGCTGCTTTCAGGTACGCTCCCATCAGCATGGCAATCTCATAACCGCCGACATGCTGCAGGATGTTCTGTGGAACTGGATTCGCGGCGATCGCCGGCAGATGCAAACGAAAGGCTTGCTGTAAAGTTTCTTTCTTTTTGTTGAGCTGCTCGTCATTCACGCCTGTCCCCCGTCCCGTACATTCATCTATCGGGATGCCTGTGATATAGCTCATGATCAATGCGGCCGAAGAAGTGTTGCCGATACCCATTTCACCCAACCCGATGCAATTGCAGCCTTGCGCAGCCAGGTCGGCGACTACTTCCTTTCCGGCTTCGATCGCGGCAATGGTCTCCCCGGAGGTCATGGCGTCCCCCTCCACATAATTGCGGGTACCATACCCTATTTTTTTCGCGACCAGCTTGCCGGTGAATCCGTTCGTATTCGTATCGAAATCGAAATTGACGCCCGCATCTACTACCGTGAGCCCGAGATGGTGCTGGCGGCAGAATACATTGATGGCGGCGCCGCCCGAAAGGAAGTTTAGTACCATTTGCGCCGTGACAGACTGTGGGTAAGGGTTGACCAGTCCCGTAGCGGCGATACCGTGGTCGCCGGCAAATACGACGATATGCGGCCGCACCAGCTGTGGTTCGGTCGTCCCCTGCAGCAGCCCTATTTGCAGGGTAATGTCTTCCAGCCGCCCCAACGCGCCCAAAGGTTTGGTCTTATTATCAATCTTATGCCGGAGTGCCTGGCGCAGGGTTAATGATGTCACTGTTTGCATACAATCGATCATTTATTTTTGAGCATCAGCGGGATGCCGCTGACCATAAAGATAGCCTGATCCGCCTTTGCCGCAATATATTGGTTGACCCACCCCTGAAGATCGGTGAATTGCCGGCCTGCCGGCGTGTCGGCATGTAACCCCATGCCGATCTCATTGCTGATCAGGATAAGGGTGGCGTCCCTCATGGCCAGCGCGTCGATCTCCTGGCGGCAGGCCGCGAGGCAGGCATCGATATCGGCATGCGAATCTGAAAAGAAGTTCGTGATCCAGAGCGTCACACAATCGATGAC
>Ga0302304_10000835_pt1 | contig 16792 bp, 18 predicted proteins | sample III_Palsa_E2_2_FD_198769 | JGI IMG/M metagenome (GOLD analysis project Ga0302304, IMG submission 198769) | Peat permafrost microbial communities from Stordalen Mire near Abisko, Sweden - III_Palsa_E2_2 | ecosystem: Environmental > Terrestrial > Soil > Palsa > Peat permafrost | place: Sweden...
TTATGGGGTTATTGTCAATCTCCTGGCACGGCGAAAATCCATTTTCTATGGCTACGGCATAAGTAAACGGTTTAGCAGTTGAACCTACCTGACGGGTACCTACTTTAACCTGGTCGTACTTAAAATGCTCAAAATTGGTACCGCCTACCCAAGCTTTTATGTATCCGGTGGTTGGGTCCATGCTCATAAATGCATTTCGGAGCATCATTTTGCTGTACACAATTGAATCAATGGGCTTCATCACCGTATCAAGATTACCTTTCCAGGTAAACAGCTCCAGGCTATCGGGTGTATTGAAATTTTGGCGTATCTCATCTTCTGATTTTCCTTCGGCCTGCAATTCTTTATAACGGTCAGAACGATACATTCCCTGGTCAAGCAGCAGTTTAAAGTTCTTTACATTTTTCCAGCGACTAACACCTTTCCATTGCTCATTAAATTGCGCCTGTAGGGTTGGCATGTATTCGCGCTGAGCCTCTTCGGCGTATTGCTGCATAGTGGCATCAATAGTGGTATAAATTCTTAAACCATCGCGATCAAGATCGTAAGGTGTACCATCAGATTTGGTTATGTTTTGATCTTTAAATATTTTTTGAATCTCCTGCTTTAATACGGCCCTGAAATAAGGCGCCGGTCCGTCATTGTGGTTTATGGGGTTAAAATCGAGTCCCAGGGGCTTTTGTTTAAGATCCTGCAATTGTCCATCGCTCAAAAAGCCTTGTTTATTCATTAATCCCAATATCACGTTACGGCGGTTCAATGCCCTGTCGGGATGCCTGATAGGAGAATAGAAGCCAGGGCCCTTTACCATGCCTACCAACAAAGCAGCCTGATCTGGTGTGAGCTTATCCGGGGTAACGTTGAAGTAAGTACGGGCAGCCGATTTTATGCCGAAAGTATTATAAGCGCCAAAATCAACCGTGTTTAAATACATGGTGATAATTTCCTGCTTGGTGTAACGGCGTTCAAGCTTTACGGCAATTATCCATTCTTTTAATTTTTGAGTGAACCGGAAAAATGGATTGCGGGCAATCTCGCCTGAAAATAAATTTTTAGCCAGCTGCTGGGTAATGGTACTGCCGCCTTGTTTTTTCCCGATGAGGTTCAAAATCGGAATACTCAATACCCTTTGAAAATCAATGCCCGAGTGTTCATAAAAACGACTGTCTTCAGTAGCAATCAAAGCATTTACCACATTTGGCGAAAGCTGTGAAAAATTTACGCTCGAGCGGTTTTGGATATAGTAGGTGCCCAAAACTGTTTTATCTGCAGCCAATACTTCTGTAGCCTGGTTGCTCTTGGGGTTTTCCAGATCGCGGAAGGTAGGCAACGAGCCAAAAAGCCCCAAATAGGTAACTACCAGTAATAAAATAAATAGGGCCAAACAGCCGATAACTGTTTTCCAGATGTATCCGTTATATCTTCTAATGTCCTGCGGAGCAAGTTTAATTATCATTGTTAATAATTTATTTGATAATAATCTACGTAACTATCCAACGTTTTTTTGTCGGCTAATTTATTCAGATTTTCCTGTGTTATAATAAAAAAGCTGTATTTATCCTGCGGTACCTTCATAATATCAGGCAATATCGGGATAATGTTACGGGCATAAATTTTTGCCGCATCTAACGATGTGAAACGGCCAACATAAATTAATTGGTTGTCGGCACCTATCGCCATCAGCTGATGCTTGATGCCTCTGCCTGTATAATTAACCCGGTTAAACTGCCCAATACCAAAACGGGAAGATGATAAATTAGTTGTGCCCGTACTTACATTTACCACAAAGTAGTAATTGGTGCTATCCTTCATTGAAAATATAGAAAGCGCCGAAGTAACCGTTTGCTTAACAGGCTGGGCAACAGTTGCAGCCTGTGCAGGTGCCGCAGGCGGAACCTTTGCGGGTTCTTTCTTTTCGGTTATTCTTTCCTGGGGTTGTTGAATCAGGTAATACGGCGATGATGGATGCCGGTAGGCGGTTTTCTCTTTCAGTGCGTTATCCAGCGTAAACGGCAAATCCTGCGGATCATCACCAGCTAAAACAATTTTGAGATTCATTATATCAGCATTGTTGGCACTCATGTATGCAAGGTGCTGGTAAACCAATGGCGTAATCAATTTATCAGTCGGGAATCGGGTAGCTATAGCCTGTAAACTGTCCCTGAAAGGATTCACACTCTCATAATGCCCTTCGGCCAATGCTTTTAGGTAATATAGCTGTGCGGTGTACTTATTGTTGGGATATAACTTAATCAGCTCGGGCACACATTGAATAACATCTTTGTACTCTTTGTGTTCATAAAGGTCAAACACCTGGTTGTACGCATTGGTAAATGCGGCATCTTTACTATCGGCTTTTTTGGCGAAATCTGGGTCAATAATTATTTTGGCAAACGGTGTTTGGGCATAATCTTTCAGGATAATGTTTTTATACTTATCTGCTTTTGCCATATCCACACCGCTGTACAGGCGGTATAAGCTATAGTAAATAGGCGCCTTGTTAGGATCATCAGGAAACCGCTTCAGTATCAGTTCGTAGGTTGCAATGGCTTCTGTGGTATCGCGCAAAATATCCCGGTAAAAGCCGGCAATATCAATATAAGCGTTATAAATACGCAGGTTTGACTGAGCCAGCAATGTAGGTGTAAGCGGTAGGCCCTGCACCAGTTCTTGCCGGTAGCTGCCCCCTGTACTGGTATTTTTGCCGACCAAGTTAACACCTCCTGGCGCAAAAGGGTCGCCGGAAGTTATGACTGCCTGGTTATTAGTCAAATCGCTGTTATCGCGCGAGCTGCGGCGCCAGTTATCTTCCAGTTTGCGGTTTCCCCATTTGGTTTTAAAATCAGAATAGCCCTGACCAACTGCATTGGCATTATAAAAGTAAAACGAACTACCGCTAACAGAGCCGGAAACGAAACCCGGACTGTTGTTTGCATTGGTTAAAGTACTGTTTATTGCCGCCTGTTGCTGTAAAACTCTATCGCTTACCATTTTGTCGATAACCTTTGAACGTGTTTTCTCGTCCATCTTAGCCAGCGATTGCAGTGTGTCTTCACGGGTGATGATCTGCATTCTGTCGGCCAGTAATTGAAGATTGTCGCTTGTTTTTTGTATGGCCTTATAGCCTGGATAATTGGTAACTAAACTGGTTAAGGTGCTATCGTAATATTTTTTGGCATTGATATAGTTGGCTTTGTTTTTAAAATTGATTTGTGCCAGCCGCAAATACGAAAGCCCTTTTTGATTTTGATTCCGCACACTACTGCGGATAGAAAGGTTATAATATTTTACAGCGTTATCAATATCCTTATTCACCAGGTATAATTCTGCCACCTGGTAGTAAATTTGATCTTTAAATTCTTTATTGTTAGGGTCCTTTAACAGGGCAAGCAACCTTTGCTGCCGGGTAGGCTTTATCCCTTTTTCGGTATCCTGAATACGTATACGGTCAAGGCTGGCGTTAAAAGCCATTTCAAATACGGCATTACTGTTAGCAATTTTGGTATAGTTGGCAAATGCTGCTGCTGTTTCTTTGTTCTGTTCTTGTACCTGTGCCAATATAAATGTCCACCTTAGGCGCTGTATTTTATTGTTAGCATATTTTACAGCTCCCTTAGCCATAGTTTCAGCATCGGCGTAATCTTGCGTGTTAATATCATATTGCAGTTTGGTAGCAAAAATATCCGCAGGTGGTTTCTTTTTTGGGTTGATATTTTTTATGGCACTATCCAAAGCAATTTTGGCATCGGGTAAAAGATTCAGATACATTGCAGATCGTGCTTTCCAGGTAAGTGCTTCTTGAGTGAGGTCAACTCTTTTTGGGTAGGAGCGTACCACGTAATCAAAATATTCGGATGCATTAAAGTAATTGCCTTCCAGAAAATAGGCCTTACCTAAAATAAGGTAAGCATCGCCCAGGTAATGACTTTGCTCTTTTATGCTGATAATTTTATTTGCCTTGGCAATAGCCTCTTCCAGGTCTTTATCTGCAACAGGGCCCTGTGCAGCGGTATCCTGGTAAACACTTAAAATTTCGTTATAATTATCAACAAAGGATGTCGCGTAACTTTCCTGCTTTAGCCTTAATATCTCTTTGGCATTAAATAAAATATTATAATGCGCAGTAAGATTCTGCATGGTGCGGTTAAAGCCGCTTTGTTTTTCAAGCGAGCAGCCTGCCAGGATAATAATCAGGGCAATTAACAGAAATTTAGGGTGTTTTAATAAAGAGAGTGTAGGTGCCGTATTCAATTTAAACCATGATAACATAAGCCTTGCTAATTTACTAACATTTATGCAATAGGATTAATAAATTTGCAGATGCCCAAAGATGAACAAAAAGATAGTTCCACAAACAATAAACAGCCAAATAGCTATTTTAAATTTACCGGTATGGCCTTTCAAATGATGGCCATTATAGGCATTTTTGCTTATGCCGGTGTAAAAATTGATCATGCTGCAGGGCATACCACGCAATGGGTTACCGCCTTGTTATCATTAATCGGTGTTTTTATAGCCATGTATATTATTATAAAATCATTAAAAAGTTGAAAAATTATAAACTCATTATCTCATTTTTATTATTTACCTGCCTTGTTGCCATTCCTCCTGTAGCATTAAAGTTCGCCGGACTTGAAAGCTGGCTCATTCCGGGCTTTTGGGCCATGTTTCTTTTTGTATCAGGTTTAACGTTAATTGTGGTACTATTTGTTTTAACCGTACAGGCAAAAAATAACGAAATGTACGCTGCAGCGTTTTTAGGCGCCACTACCTTTAAGTTGTTGGCGTGTTTGGTTTTTTTGTTGGTATTTATCAAAACAAAGCATCCGGAGAAGGTATTTTTTGTGGTCGATTTTATGTATTTATACTTATTAAATACAGTCTTTGAAATTTACGGTTTGTTACGTAACTTGCGCAACCAAAATTCAAAGTAAAAAAGTTCATTTTAAATGGAAAAAAGGTCGATTTTGAACTCAAAAATTTTTAAGATTTCACGCATTTACGCGTTTTTTATGCTCCTATGGGCATTTCCGGCACTTGCATTCTGCCAGCCAAAGGCTGATGAAGGCAAGGATAAACCATTCGATCCAAAGAAAGCAATATTTGAACACATCGGCGATTCACACTCATGGCCAGTGATAGGAAAAATCAAAATTCCATTGCCGGTGATACTTTTTACCAATAAAGGCCTTGATGTTTTTATGTCGAACAATCTGCATGAAGATGCAGCATACAAAGGCAAAAATTACAGTTATATCCTTGTTGAAAATAAAATAAAAATAACCGACGATAACGGGAAGATTGATGAAACCAAAAAAGTATGGGATTTCTCTATCACCCGTAACGTTGCCAGCATGTGGTTTGCCATGATTGTGCTGCTTGTTGTTTTCGGTAGTGTAAGCCGTTCGTACAAAAAACGTGCAGGCAAAGCACCTAAAGGATTACAATCAGTAATGGAGCCCCTGATTGTTTTTGTGCGCGATGATGTGGCTATTCCTAACATCGGTATAAAGGCAGCTAAGTTTATGCCTTTACTGCTTACTGTTTTCTTTTTTATATTATTAAATAACCTATTGGGTTTGGTGCCATTTTTTCCGGGTGCTTATAATTTAACTGGTAACATAGCCGTAACGCTGGTATTATCTTTTATTATTTTATTGGTAATTAATTTCAGCGCTAACAAATATTACTGGAAACACATTTTTACGCCAGAAATTCCGCTTTGGTTATACATCATCATGGTGCCGGTTGAATTGATTGGTATTATTTCAAAGCCATTTGCGTTGATGATACGTTTGTTTGCCAATATTACAGCAGGACACATTATTGTGTTAAGCTTAATATCGCTCATATTTATTTTTAAAACGCTTGCAGTATCGCCTGCCTCAGTATTGTTCGTAGTATTTATGGATTGTATTGAGTTGCTGGTTGCATTTTTACAAGCGTATATTTTCACCATGTTATCGGCACTGTTCATTGGTATGGCAGTACAGGAACATCACTAATTAGCAAATAATTAAATTATTTATACATTAAATTAATCAAACAATGATTGGAATGATCGGAACCATTGCTCAAGCTGTAGCTGCAGTTGGAGTAACAGGTAAAATTGGAACATTAGGCGCAGGTTTAGCTGTTATCGGTGCAGGTATCGGTATTGGTCAAATCGGTGGTAAAGCGGTAGAAGGTATTGCCCGCCAGCCAGAAGCTGCTTCCAAAATTCAAACTAACATGATCATCGCTGCTGCACTTGTTGAAGGTGTTGCTCTTTTTGCGGTGGTTGTTGCCATGATTGGCTAAAAATCAAAATGAATTTCCCGGGGCGATTGGCTCCGGGAATATTCTTTTAAATTATTGAAACGAACAAACATACATAAGTAACATACAATGGATTTAGTTACCCCCGAATTAGGTTTAGTTTTCTGGACGACAGTATCATTCGTGATTTTGCTGATCTTGCTGCGCGTATTTGCCTGGAAACCAATTTTAGGAGCAATTAATGAGCGTGAAAACTCAATTGAAAATGCTTTGCTTAAAGCTGAGGCTGCTAAAGAGGAAATGTCACGTTTAACAAACGAGAACGAAAGCCTGTTAAAACAAGCTCGTATAGAGCGCGATCAGATTTTGGCTGAAGCTAAAAAGATTAAAGATCAGATTGTGCATGACGCTAAGGAAGCTGCTGCTAAAGAGAGCGGCCGCCAGATAGAACTTGCCCGTATCGAGATCAACAATCAGAAAGCTATAGCAATGGCCGATGTTAAAAATCAGGTGGCGTCACTTTCATTAGAAATTGCTGAGAAAATATTGCGCAAGCAGTTTGAAGACCAGAAGAAACAAGACGAACTGGTGAAGGAATTATTAAAAGACGTTAATTTAAGTTAATATCGGATTTTGGATGTTCGATTTCGGATTTAAGAAATTGAAATTTAACATCCACTTGTCCAATAAAAATTCCAAAATAAATAATTCCGAAATCGAACATCCGAAATCCGAAATAAAGAAATGTCAGAATTAACAGTTGCAGCAAGGTACGCCAAAGCATTAATGGATCTTTCAATGGAGCAAAAAAGCCTGGAAGAAGCCAAGAATGATATGGAGCTTTTTCATCATACTTTAAGAGCGAACCCTGAGTTAAAGGCGGTTTTGGCTAATCCCATTGTATCGCACCAAAAAAAAATAAAAATACTTGACGAAGTGTTTGCCAGCAGAGTGAGCAAGACAAGTATTGCCTTTTTTAAATTAATGATTAATAAAAGCCGTGGCGAAGTGTTATACACAACATCGGCCGAGTTTGTTAATCTTTATGATATAAAAAAGAAGATCATTAAAGCTAACGTGGTTTCTGCAACAGCTTTATCTGATGCTAATAAACAAAAAATGATAGCCGATATTCAGGAAGCCACCGGCTGTACTGTAAAATTGGATGCCAAAATTGATCCTAACCTGATTGGTGGTTTTGTATTAACAGTTGGCGACAGGCAAGTTGACACCAGCATTGCCAATGATTTAGGAAAATTAAAAAAAGAATTTGCCCAAAGGGTAATTGCAAATTAAAACTCTAAAATAAATTTAAAAAATGGTAGAGGTAAGACCAGACGAAGTATCAGCAATTTTGCGTCAGCAATTAGCAGGCTTTAAGTCAGAATCTGAATTAGAAGAAGTGGGTACTGTACTCCAGGTGGGTGACGGTATTGCACGCGTTTATGGATTAACAAAAGTACAATCAGGAGAACTGGTTGAGTTTGGTACCGGCTTACAGGGTATCGTACTTAACCTTGAGGAAGACAACGTGGGTGTTGTATTGTTAGGTAGATCCGATGATATTAAAGAAGGAGATACCGTTAAACGTACTAACAGGATCGCCTCTATTAATGTTGGTGAAGGTATGCTTGGCCGTGTAGTTGATACCCTTGGTACACCTATTGACGGTAAAGGCCCAATTACTGGTAAAACTTACGAGATGCCATTAGAGCGTAAGGCGCCTGGTGTTATCTATCGTCAGCCGGTAACCGAGCCATTGCAAACTGGTATCAAAGCTATTGATGCGATGATCCCTATCGGTCGTGGTCAGCGTGAGTTGGTAATCGGCGATCGTCAGACAGGTAAAACTGCGGTTTGTATCGATACTATCATCAACCAAAAAGAATTTTATGATGCCGGCAAACCGGTAATATGTATTTATGTTGCCTGCGGCCAAAAAGCTTCAACAGTTGCCAACATTGTGCGCACATTAGAAGAAAAAGGCGCTATGCCTTATTCAATTATCGTTGCTGCAAATGCATCAGACTCTGCTACCATGCAGTTCTTTGCTCCGTTTGCCGGTGCAGCAATTGGCGAATATTTTCGCGATACCGGACGTCCTGCTTTGATCATTTATGATGATTTATCAAAACAGGCGGTTGCTTACCGTGAGGTATCTCTATTACTTCGTCGTCCACCGGGCCGTGAGGCTTATCCGGGTGACGTATTTTACCTGCACAGCCGTTTATTAGAGCGTGCCGCTAAAATCAACCAGAATGATTCAATCGCACAGGCCATGAATGATTTGCCTGAGTCGATTAAAGATATTGTTAAAGGTGGTGGTTCATTAACCGCGTTGCCTATCATTGAAACACAAGCAGGTGATGTATCGGCTTATATCCCAACCAACGTAATTTCAATTACTGATGGTCAGATATTCCTGGAGTCGAACTTGTTTAATGCAGGTGTTCGTCCGGCTATTAACGTAGGTATTTCGGTATCACGTGTGGGTGGTAACGCGCAAATTAAATCAATGAAGAAAGTTGCCGGTACCTTAAAACTTGATCAGGCTCAATTCCGCGAGCTGGAAGCGTTCTCAAAATTCGGTTCAGATTTGGATGCTTCAACCAAAAACGTATTAGACAAAGGTGCCCGTAACGTGGAGATCCTTAAACAAGGTCAATACTCACCTGTATCGGTTGAAAAACAGGTTGCTATTATTTACCTGGGTACTAAAAACCTGATGCGTAATGTTCCGGTTGATAAGATCAGGGAATTTGAAGGCGAATATACCAGCATGCTGGAAGCACGTCACCCTGAAGTTTTAGCTGCCCTTAAAGCAGGTAAATTTGACGACCAGATCACCGGCGTACTGGAAACAGTAGCTAAGGAAATGATCGGAAAATACTAATGTGCAGATGTGCAAATGAGTGGATGTGCAAATAATCCACTCATTTGGCAATTGTACGATTAATAAATAACAAGCAGATAATTTATACATCTGCACATCAAAAATTTGCACATTTAACAAATGGCTAATTTAAAAGAAGTAAGAAACAGGATAAAATCCGTAAGCTCAACACAGCAGATTACCAAGGCCATGAAAATGGTTTCGGCAGCTAAGCTGAAAAGAGCTACCAACGCTATTGTACAATTGCGCCCGTATGCTAACAAGCTGAAAGAGCTTTTGGCTAATTTATCGGCAAGTTTGGAGAATGGTTCGTCACCGTTCCTTGTTGAACGCGAACCGGTAAAGGTATTGGTGATTGTAGTTTCATCAAACCGCGGTTTGGCAGGCGCATTTAATGCCAACGTAATTAAAGCTGCCAATAACCTTATTGCCGAAAAATACAGCGAGCAGTTAAGGGCAGGTAATGTTTCTATAGTAGCTATCGGTAAAAAGAGCCAGGAATTTTATCAACGCAGAAAATACAACGTTATTGGTAACAATAATGATCTGTACCTTGATTTAAACTTTGAAAACACGTCAAAGATTACCGCAAGCATAATGACTGGCTTTTTGAAAGGCGAATTTGACCGTGTTGAGCTGGTTTATAACCATTTCCGCAATGCAGCTGTTCAGTACCTGGTAACTGAGCAATTATTGCCAGTGCCAAAAGCTGAGGTTAAAGCTGATGAGAAAATATCGCAAATTGATTATATCCTTGAGCCATCAAAAGAAGAAATTGTTGATCAGCTGATACCAAAAAATATCAAAATACAGGTTTATAAAGCTGTGTTAGATTCAAACGCTTCTGAACATGGTGCCCGTATGACGGCGATGGATAAAGCAACCGAAAATGCCGGTGAGTTATTAAAAGCATTGAAATTATCATACAACCAGGCACGCCAGGCAGCTATTACAACCGAGCTTACCGAAATTGTAAGTGGTGCAGCGGCATTATCAGCTTAATAAAACACTTTAATAAAAGTATTATACAAAGGCTTCTCTTGAAAAAGGGAAGCTTTTTTTTTTGTCTTAACTAAGATTTTCAAGATTAGAGGATTTGCAGGATGCCGCGTTTTGAAACTCTGATAATTCTTAAATTCTGCAAATTCTGATTCATACAAATTAAACGTCATTACGCTTTGTTAGTAATCGTCATGACAAAGCCAGTAAACTCAAAAGACGAACCATAGACTTTTCCGTGCTCTTTTCCTACTATGGTCTATCGACCATCGTCCATGGACTGCTACTTCACAATCCCTGCTGAATTAAACTGCAGATCGTATAGTTTGCGGTAATAGCCATTTTCTATTTTTAACAACTCCTGGTGATTGCCAACTTCTTTGATCTCGCCATGATCAAGTACAATGATCTTATCCGCATTTTGAATGGTTGACAGGCGGTGAGCTATCACAATGGCGGTGCGACCCTGCATAAGCTTGTTAATGGCATTTTGTATCAGTATCTCTGTCTCAGTATCAACCGATGAGGTGGCTTCATCCAGCACCAGGATAGTGGGGCTGTAAACCAATGCCCTGATAAACGAAATAAGCTGTGCCTGCCCCGCCGAAAGCGTTGAACCACGTTCCATTACATTGTATTGGTATCCGCCCGGCAGGCGCTCAATAAACTCGTGTGCGCCTACATCTTTGGCGGCGGCAATAACCTGCTTCAAAGTAATATCTGGGTTGTTGAGGCTTATGTTATTGGCTATGGTATCGGTAAATAAAAATACATCCTGTATAACGGTAGCAATGCGCGATCGCAGATAGTTTACATCGTATTCCCTTATATCAACCCCGTCAACCTTAACACTGCCTTTGGCAATTTCATAAAAGCGATTCAATATGTTTATGGTTGATGATTTACCTGCACCCGTAGCACCTACCAGTGCCAGTGTTTTACCCGGTTCTACATGAAAGCTGATATCTTTTAATACCCAGTTTTCATCATTATAAGCAAACCAAACATGTTTAAATTCAATTTCGCCGTTGAGTTGGGCAGGCTTTAGTGTGCCTGCGTTTTCGGCTACCTCATCGGTATCCAGTACGCGGAAAATCCTGTCGGCGCCTACCATACCCATTTGCAGGGTGTTAAATTTATCGGCCAGCTGGCGTATCGGCCTGAAAAGAATATTGAGGTAAACAATAAACTCCAGTATTACGCCCGGCGTTACGCCCAGTGGCGACGCAGAGATGGCCCTTAATTGCTGGTCGGTTAAAATACGTTTACAACCATACCAAACCAGCAGACCAATACAGCAGGCAAACAAAATTTCGACTACCGGGAAAAAGATAGAGTAGTACCAGTTGGAGCGGATATTGGCATCGCGGTATTTTTTATTTACCGTTTTAAACTTGCGCATCTCCTGATCCTCGCGGGCAAAAACCTGTATAATGCTGATGCCGGTGATATGTTCCTGTAAAAAGGTATTGAGCTGTGCAACCTGTGTACGCACCTCCTGAAAGGATGACTTGATAGCCTCTTTAAACACATAGGTTGATGCAAACAGAAACGGCATGGGTATAAGGGTAATCATGGCCAGTTTCCAGTCGCGTACCATCATGTAGGCTATAACGGCAACAACCAGCAGCAAATCGCCCATAATGGAGATTAATCCCTCCGAAAAGATATCGGCAATAGTCTCCAGATCTGATACGGTACGGGTAATCAGCATCCCGATAGGGGTACGGTCGAAATATTTTAACCGCAGACTTGTAATATGGTTAAAAATATCGATCCTTAAATCGCGAATAACAGATTGACCTAATGAGTTGGTTAAATAAGTTTGGTAATACTGTGCAAAGGTTTGAATTACCAGCTGACCTATCATCAGCTCCACCATAAAAACCAAACCGTTGTAGTTGTTTTTCAGGATGTAATTATCCAGCGTTTTTTGCATCAGTATAGGCTGTATCAATGCCGATACCGCCAAAAAGATAGTTAAAAATGCAGCCAGCACAAAGGTGCCGTTATAAGGCTTAACATATTTCATTACCCGCCCAAGCAGTTTCCAATCAAGCGCTTTACCTGTAACTTCAGCCATTTTTTTATATTTCGGATTTCGGATTTTCCATTTCGGAATTCAAAATCTGTTTAGTTTTATAATTGTTTTATTTAATAAATCAGACATCCACTTTATATTTCGGGGTTCCAAAATCTCTTTAGTTTTATAATTACTCCATTTAATAAATCCGACATCGAACATCCGACTTCCGAAATCAATAAAGCACTTCTGTTAAATACAAGCCGCAGGCCGGTACCGATGTACCTGCATTACTACGGTTTTTGCTCTCAATAATGGTACGAACAGCCTCGGGTTCAATTTCGTGCTTGCCAACCATCAGCAGGGTGCCTACTATGGCCCTCACCATGTTGCGTAAAAAACGATCGGCCGATATTTTGAAAACTATGCTATCTCCGGCAACCTCCCAACGGGCATGGTTTATTTTACAAATATTGGTTTTTACCTGCGTATTTGATTTACTGAAGCAACCAAAATCAGTGTATTCCATCATAATTGACGCTGCCGTGTTCATCAGTTCTATATCGGGCCTATCACGCAATTCCCACGAGTAGCCGTTTTTAAACGGATCTTTATTAAAATGGATATGATATTCATAACTGCGCAGCGTAGCATCAAACCGCGCATGCGCATCGGCAGCAACCGGAAAAATGTTTTTTATGGCGATATCTTTAGGCAGGATGGAATTGAGGCTGCGGATCTTTTGGTTGAAGTCCATAGTCCATGGTCGATGGTCCATAGTAGCTTCATTGCTGTTTGAGTCGATGGTCGTATCCGGTTTTTCATCCATGGTCCATGGACTATCGACTATCGACTTACGCTCCACATCAAAATGAGCAAAAAACTCCGTGGCATGTACACCGGTGTCCGTCCTTCCGCAGCCGAGGGTTTCTATTGGCTGGCGCAGAATGATGGATAGCTTTTCATTTAAAACCTCTTGTACAGTTACGGCGTTTGGCTGTATCTGCCAGCCGTGGTAATGGGTGCCATCATAAGCCAGTTTAATAAAGTAGCGTTGTTTTGTAGTCACAGCGCAAAGGTAATGTAAAGCATGAAGATTTATAAACCCGAGACTAACCTCTAACCCCCAATCTCTAACTGATATACTCTTTATAAATCTGCTCAAACAATATCTTGTTCTCAACTGCCATATCAAAAGGCTGATCGACAAAAGTATTGCTGTAGCCGATAGCTTTGGCCAGGTTTTTAAGCACCTTAAAATAAGTAATCTCAATGCCCTCAATCTGTTGCAGGTAAAACAGGATAAATACATCGCGCTCCAGCGGGGTTTTACCGCCTTTAATGGCATTAATATAAGCTTCCAGCATGGTGGCTTTTATGCTTAATATGTTGGTTTTTGAGGGCGTTTCGTTAATGGCCGTATAAATTTCGTCCATGCGTTCCAATTGGCTTTCGGTATCATCTAAAGCTTCCTGTATGGCCATTTTTAAAACCTGCAATGAGGCAATGCTTTTAACTTCTGCAAAAAAATTAAGCAAGCTGTGTTTACCATAATAAATATAGTTCAGGTGCTCTGAAAAAGTCTTCTTCAGCAGTTTATCATCAATTTGCACATCTTTAGGCTGCTCGGAACTACCAGGGGTATCAGTCATTTTTTTTGGGTTAAGTATTTAAAGCTACAATATTAATATCCATATTTATATCGATGTGGTAAATCAATTAAACTAAAGCTAAAACAATCATATCTTTGTTTTAATAAATTAAAAATTATGTTACAACGAATACAAAGCATTTACCTGTTGCTCAGCAGTCTGGCATTTTATGCATTATTCCTTTTTCCATTGGTTCATAACGTTTATGTGGGTGCTAAGCCACTTACCATTAGTGTAACCGGCGTTTACCAGGACGTTAACGGCGAAATGGCACTTACACAGTCGTTTACGTTATTAGCCATCGTAGCTGCTATTGTGGGCGTTATACCGCTTGTTATCATATTTCTGTATAAGAACCGCAAAAGGCAAATAATGTTGGGTTACATTACCGTATTAATAATTATAGCCTTTAGTTTTTGGATGACCAAAACCGCCGAAAGCGTAATGGGCAGCATTCAGATTGATACGCATACTATGGGTATCGGTATTTTTCTATCAACCATAAGCCTGGCATTTATGCTGCTGGCTGTTAGGGCCATACAGCGTGATCAGAAGCTGGTAAAATCTGCCGATAGGTTACGGTAGGTTTTTTAAGGTTGATGGCTACATCGATCTCTGCTATAAAATAATCGTATCACAATAAATAAAACGTTTGGAAAAACTTACTGGCGAATTCATAAAAGAATTTATTAAAAGCAATGAAATGCCATTTTTGCCTACTCAGACTAAGCTGTGCATTCCTATTATTGATAGATTATGTAAAAAGATGTTCCACAGTATAAAGTTTGACGATATTAAAATATGCGACAATTTAATAATTGATGGACATCACAGATATTTGAGTTCCCTTATAATGGATTTCAATATTGGTCAAGTAGTTAGCCAAAAGACCTCTACAACAAGATCGGTCGAATGGAATGCTGTGGAATTCGATGAAAATGATTGGGATGCTCCGGAAGATATATTACGTTTTAACGAGCAAGATGCAAGCTATAATGGCTTAGATATCGAATTTGTAAAACAAATAACTTTAGGTTGAAGAAATTTTGTAAATTTGTATTATGCTGATATTGTTGGATATAGATGGTGTAATGGTTCCTGCTAACTCCTGGAAAAAACCTGAGTTTCATGAAGATGGGTTTGCATTGTTTAATTCCAGGTCAGTAAGTGCACTTCAGAAAATCATTTCTGAAACTGGAGCCTCCCTTTTGTTAACCACGTCACATAAATCAAAATACAACATTACTCAATGGCGTAATATTTTCAAATCAAGGGGTATTAAAGCGAAGCATATCAATCGCTTGTCAAGTAACAGTTTATATTTAAGCCGTAAGGATGAAATTTTAGACTGGTACAATGCTAAGCACATTTCCAATGAGGAATTTGTAATTATAGATGACGATAAATCATTAAATGAGTTGCCTATTAATATTAAGAATAATCTCGTTCTAACAAGTTCCTCTGTCGGTTTAACCGATGAGCTTGCTGAAAGCGCAATCTCAATTCTTAAAAATAAAGCATACACTTTTGCCTGATCGAACCCTCATTAAAACAACTTAACCTTTGCCAAATCAAGCGTGTCGGCAAAAGAAGCGGTTAGCCTGTAATAAAATTAAAAAGCGTAACGATATGCGTCATAATGATGCCTATCGTTACGCTTCTTTCATTTTATAAAAGCCGTAATTGGCTACCTGAATTTCCCGTAGCCGTCAATCTTGCGGAAAGGACTGGCAAAGAAGTCGGCCACTATAGCATTAAACTGATCCTTTTTAAATATTGGTGTGGAATGGCCCGAGTTGGGGATGATCCATAAATACGAATTGGGTATTGATTGCGCAATAAGCATGGTATGCACAGGCAAAATCACATCATGATCGCCACCGATAACCAGGGTAGGGCAGGTAATGGTATGCAACTGCTCAACTGTAATATGCGGCTCGTACGATAGCAGGTGAAGCAGCTTAAGCTCATTTTTAGTTTGAGGAGTTACGGCTTCTTTCTTTACCTTGTCATTTTCGCCCATGGCCCATTTGTAAACAAAAGGATCAACAGCGGTGCTATCGGGCCAAAGGTTGGCGCCTGTTACGGCCAATTTCTTCACCTTATCCGGGTGACGGATAGCCAGCAGCAGACCGTTGATACCTCCATCGCTCCAGCCTATCACATAGCATTGTTTCAGGTTCAGCTTGTCCAGCAGGGCGTTCAGATCGTCGGTCATCATTTCATAACTTAATGAATCTGTTGGATCAACGGATTTACCCTGTGCTCGACTATCGGCAATAACCACCTGGTAATTTTTAGCGAAATAGGGTATCTGATATAAAAAGTTATTGATAGAGCCACCGTTGCCATGAATAATCAATAACGGTTCGCCCTTGCCATAGGTTTCGTAATACATTTTAAAGCCGCGGATATCGGCATATTTGCCCACTGCCGGGTTACGGCCATACATCGTGGTATCAAACGGTGTTTTACCCTCCTGGGCAAAGGTTAATTTGGCTAAAGCAATAATTAATAAAAGGAGCAGTGATTTTAATTTCATTGTGATAAGTTAAAAAGGATGTTAAATCAAATTTAATAAATAAACCATCAATCTTATAAACACCCCAACGTATATTTTAATAGCCGTATCAGCCTTTAATTACTTATATTTTAACTAACAAAGTAGTGTGTTTTGCAAATGGTTGATAATGAATAAGTAATATTTAACCACGTTGGTATTTTCTCAATACTTTACCAATACTTTACCTATTTGAAAACTTAAAGTTAAATATTACAATACCTATTTGAATTACTAAATAAAATCCCTACCTTTGCGCCCGATTTGGCGATGTTGCCAAGTTCGTTATTTTAATTCATGAACCCATTTATTGAACTGGGAATCCGTCATGATATTGTTAATGCCATCTCTGAGTTAGGATTTGAAAATCCTACGCCAATCCAGGAACAGTCAATTCCGGTATTGTT
>Ga0302304_10000854_pt1 | contig 16561 bp, 21 predicted proteins | sample III_Palsa_E2_2_FD_198769 | JGI IMG/M metagenome (GOLD analysis project Ga0302304, IMG submission 198769) | Peat permafrost microbial communities from Stordalen Mire near Abisko, Sweden - III_Palsa_E2_2 | ecosystem: Environmental > Terrestrial > Soil > Palsa > Peat permafrost | place: Sweden...
TTTTCAATCGGAGGGTTAAAAATAGATTAAGGAGTCAAGATATAAGAATCAGGATAGAAATTGAAAAAAAAACGGTTTTATTTTGCGGATAACGGTTGCAGGCTACCTTTTGCCCTTTTTTGATTCTTACTTCAGACTCCCGACTTCAGACTCCCGACTCTTAACTCACTGTTGTCCGGTTAAAGCTTCTTTAAAATTTTAACCGGACAGCCGCTTTGTAAAATGGCTGGGATATACGGCAATAAAGTCGTTTAATTTCCGAATATCGAAGCTATAAGAGGTCTATAGTATAAAAAATGTGTGTTATGAAAAATTTTAACCGGACAGCCGGATAAAATTTACTGGTTAAAGTCGCCAAAAAACAGGGGGCTTGCCTTTGAAAAGCATATAAAAAACGCGGTTTTGAACTGTTTTGAAGGGTTTTTTAGCCAAATTTGATTTTAACCGGACAACAGTGACTCTTAACTCTTGATTCTTAACTTCTGTCTCTAACACAACTACCAGTTTCCTGTAAAAAGCGGGAGCTGGTAATTGTTTGTAAAAGAAAACCCAAAATTTGTGGAAAATAAAAGACTTAAACTCTCCAACAGTCAGCTAAAATGGGAAACCATATTCAGGCGGATATTGATAGCGATGAGTGTTTTGCTGGTACTGATCATACTCGGCGTACTGGCAACACTGATCCTGGAATCCTTACCATCTATCAAATCATTAGGTATAGGTTTTTTATGGGGAAAAGTATGGGACCCGGTTAGTAACGTGTATGGTGCCTATCCGTTTTTGGTAGGTACTTTGCTTACTTCGTTCATCGCGTTAATTATTTCGGTGCCGTTTTCCTACGCCATAGCCATTTACCTGGGCGAATACAATCCCAAGGGCTGGTTATCAGATCTGTTAAAGAACGCTATCGAACTGATTGCAGCGGTACCATCCATCATTTATGGTTTTTGGGGATTGTTTGTACTGGTGCCCATCGTCCGCACATTCGAAATGAAAATTGGCGTTGCGCCTTATGGTATCGGTGTTTTTAGCTCATCGCTCATATTGGCTGTCATGATCATTCCTTACGCGGCATCGTTGGGTATTACGCTTATCCGCATGGTGCCATCGCCATTAAAAGAAGGTGCCTACGCTTTGGGCGCTACCCGGTTTGAGGTGATACGCAGCGTAATTATGCCATATACACGTTCGGGTTTATTTGCCGGTGTGCTACTATCATTAGGCAGGGCTTTGGGCGAAACCATGGCCGTTACTATGCTGATAGGTAATACCAGCGCGGTTGCCAACACCATTAAAGATGCCATTTTTGGCCCGGGTAACACCATGGCCAGCGTTATAGCCAACGAATTTACCGAAGCCGATCACACCCAATACCTTTCGGCATTGATAGAGCTGGGTTTGGTGCTGTTTTTTGTAACGGTTATTATTAACCTGATAGGTAAACGAATAATCACCCGGTTCACTAACGAATAATCACTCATGGAAGCAAGAATAGGAATAAGAAACACCAAGAGCGTAATTTTTAAGGGGATTATTGTATTTTTTGCCTTTTTAATAACCCTGCCCTTAATAATTATATTGCTTTATATTATAAAACAGGGCGCCGGGCAGGTTAACTGGCACTTTTTAACAAACGTACCCGCCCCCGTTGGCGAAGCCGGCGGCGGTATAAGCAATGCTTTGCTCGGTAGCTTTATAATGGTGCTGATAGCATCGGTAATTGCTATACCGGTAGGCATGATGGCCGGCATTTACCTTAGCGAAAACCCTAAAACCAAACTGGCTTATTACAGCGGTTTATGTGTTGATATTTTACAGGGTGTGCCATCAATTGTGGTGGGTATTGTGGTTTACTTTTGGATAGTAAAGCCGCTGGGCACCTTCTCGGCATTATCGGGTAGTGTGGCCTTATCAATCATGATGCTGCCTATCGTAATCCGATCAACCGAACAAACCCTGCGCCTGTTGCCTGCCTCGCTTAAAGAAGCGGCCCTATCATTAGGTGTACCTTATCACCGGGTAATTTTAAAGGTGATAGTCCCCTGCGGTTTCGCGGGTATATTATCGGGTATTATGCTGTCAATAGCGCGTATCATTGGCGAAACCGCTCCATTGCTGTTTACCGCCTTTGGTAACCCATACCTGTCAACCTCGGTTACCAAACCAATGGAAAGCTTGCCCCACCTTATATTCACTTATGCCACCAGCCCTTATGATGATTGGCATAACCTGGCCTGGGGGGCATCATTTATATTATTAATGTTTGTTTTAGTATTAAACATAATTACAAAACTGCTCACAAGAAAATGGAAAGTACAATTGTAAAAGCTGAGAATTACAACTCTTATTTTGGTGATAACCATGTTGTAAAAGACGTAAATATCAGCATAAATAAAAATGAGGTTATAGCGGTTATGGGCCCCTCGGGCTGCGGCAAAACCACATTTTTACGCGGTATTAACCGTATGCACGAACTGATACCCAATGCTACCTCCAAAGGCAAAATATTGCTGGATGGCGAAAATGTTTATGACATGAACGCCATTTACGTACGCTCAAAGATCGGCATGGTTTTTCAGCGCCCTAATCCCTTCCCCAATCTGAGCATTTATGAGAATGTGGTTGCCGGTTACCTGCTTAACGGACTGAAGATATCAAAAGCTGATAAGGATGTGATAGTTGAAAAATCATTAACCAGCGCCGCTTTGTGGAAGGAGGTTAAGGATTCGTTGCATAAAAAAGGTACCTTTCTATCGGGCGGGCAGCAGCAGCGTTTATGTATAGCGCGCGCTATTGCCATGCAACCCGAACTGATATTGTTTGATGAGCCAACATCCGCGCTCGATCCTATATCAACATCGAGTGTTGAAGCGTTATTTCATGAACTGAAAACGAATTATACCCTTATTATTGTAACACATAATATGCAACAGGCCGCCAGGGTGAGCGACAGAACCGCGTTCTTTTACATGGGCGAACTGGTGGAATTTGATGATACCAAAAAAATGTTCACCAACCCGGCCGATCAGCGTACACAGAATTATATAACAGGGCGTTTTAGTTAGTGATTAGGGGCTAGTGATCGGAGATTAGTAACAGATCACTTTTGACTTTTGACTTTTTAATTTTAAATTATATGACACCATTAGAAATTGAAATAAACGGGGTAAAAAAAGAGCTGATCAATATGTGGATATTGGTACAGTCGCAGTTAAATAAGGCAAAGGATGCCATGGTTCTGTTTGATAAGGACCTTGCCCGCGAGGTTTTGGTTAAAGAGAAAAGGGTGAACGCCTTTGAACTGAAGATTGACCGTGATTGCGAAAACGTATTTGCCCTGCATTGCCCGGTAGCCATCGACCTGCGCTTTTTGCTGGCCGCGCTAAAGATAAACACCAACCTGGAGCGCATTGGCGATATTGCCGCCGGAATTGCCAAATATGTGGTGGATTCATCGGTTAACTTTGATGCCGCCGCTATGGAAAGCACCTCCATGATCCGCATGTACGATGAGGCTGTGAATATTTTGACTGATACCCGCAGCGCATTTGAAAAAGAAGACACCGTGCTTGCACGCAGCATATTTAAGCGCGATGATGTGTTGGACGATATTAACGATAACGCGCCGATCACCGTAGCCGAAGTAATTAAAAAAGATATCGAGAGCTTGCCCGAGGCATTGTACATTCTGTCAATTATCCGCAAACTGGAGCGTGTAGGCGATCAATCCAAGAACATTGCCGAAGAGATCATATTTTATGTGGAGGCCAAAATATTAAAGCACTACGAAAGCAGCCGTTTAGGCCTGACCGATGAAGAACAATAGTTTAGTTTAGGTTGATTTTTTTGAATAGAAAGGCGGGTAGGTTACCCGCTTTTTTTGTTTATGCTTTTTAAATTCAGCATCTGTGGTTAATAGAAATTGAAGTGGCTTGTATCAATAGTTAATATAACTTTCTTTTAAATAAAATTGGTTAACTATTAATGTGTTACATCGCGTTACACCCGTTGCATGTAACACCCTTAGCTGGTGATTTGGATGATAAACCTCTTCTTACAAAATCCACACTGGTTTAAGAGTTAAGCGTAGCGCCTCTTAAATCAGTGTGGAAAATTAGGATTCCGCCTGGTATTTGAAACGGAAATATATTTTGTGGCAAAAGCCCCCGTATGAATAATATGGTCCGCATATTAACGCACAATCTTTATCCGCGCAATGTTTGCAAAACCTTGTGTGGCAAAAAATTCCGTCAACCTATTTATTATAAGGCGTTTCATTGATCATGTGAAACCCGCGGTTAAGCAGCCTGAAGTTTTTAAAATCATACTTCGCCAGGCGTATGTGCAGCGTATCACTTTTCCACGCGCCGTTTAAAAGCATGGTGTCTTTTTTAAAGCTATAATATAATACGTACTTGTGCAGCGTATCGGTATAGCTGTTAACCACAAAGGCATGATTGGTGGTATCGGGCTTAAAGCTGTAATACTTTAGGCTATCGTTCATAAATTTTATCTGCGCGCCATCTTTATAGCTTATCAGCAACTTGTTCCAGCGGGTGGTATCTGTAATAAGCGGCGGCAGGGTATCTTTATTGCGTACGAAGGATACTACATTGTAAATGCCATAAAACAGGGGCTTTTTTGCCTTATCTCCATATTGCGCGCCGCCCTGTACGGCGCTGATGAGGTCGCCGATAACTACGTAGGCCACCAGCAGATATTTAATGGTTACGAGAACAATGTTCTTCCACTTGGTTTTGAAACGATGCGGTGTTAGGTTGGATGGCGCGGCTTCCCTGTTTTTAAAAAAGAAATTAAGCAAACGATGATAATCCCTGAAGAGTAAAAACAGGCTCATGAGCACCAGCATGGTGGATAGCAGTTTTACCGGAACATCAAAGCAATAATTAATAGCCATAATATTGCCGGCAACTACCAGCCCCATAATAGCGCCCAGCGTGGTGGTACGGCGGAAGAACAGCAGCAGGCCGCAGCTAAACTCCGCCAAACCGGTAAAGTAATTGAAAGCGGTGGAGTAACCCATATACGTCCACGCCAAACCCATGGGCGACATGTTGCCCACCGGCTCCAGCAAACGGCCCGGCGATGGCGAGGGAAATTGCAGCTTAACTATTTTAACACTGCCATAAACAACCATGGTAATAGCCACATAAAAGCGCACAATTACACAAAGCCAGTAAAATAGCTTGTTGTAATTTTTGGTATTTCGCCCGGTTACCGACCAAATGGCCATGCCGGTTAGGGCAATAACGGTTATAAACAGTATAATGAGGTAATCATAAGTAGTATCGCCACTGCCATTGGTAAATATGGTGATAGGTTTGGCCAGGTGCAGTACATGCGCGCCCAGCCAGGGGATGAGCTTAAAAAATGGTTTAAGGTAAATGGCGGCTAGCGTATCCGAAAACGGAAGCACCCCGTTTGGCTCAAAAAAGATATACAGGATAAAAAATATCATAAAAAACCGGAAGGTCATTTTTTGAGCAAGGTTCCAGTTTACAGGTTCAGCGGTATAGGATGCCATAAGGATTGATGAAACATCTAATTTAATGTTAAGGCCCGAAAAAGCAATATTTTTTTTAAACCACAGAAAGCACGGAGAAAAAAACGAAGAATCACAGAGCCTTTCTTATGTAGATTGCGTTTATTTAACGAATACGAATCCTCGCCGGAGCAAAGACCGTGTGAATAAAAGGAGCGTGTTTATTTGTATTTTGAAACGAAAGGGCCGCCAGTTCATTCGCCTTTTTGTTTAATCAATGCAATATCTCATCTTTATACTATGAAAAAATACCCCTTAGCTTTTTATCTGCCAAACGTTGCCCTTGTGCTTGTTTTGCTATTTGCCGCGTGTAGTAACAATTCGGCAAATATGCAGGCGCAGATAGATAGTTTAAATACACAATTGACACAAACGTATAAACCAGGGTTAGGCGAATTTATGTTGGCCATACAGGTGCATCATGCCAAACTTTGGTTTGCCGGTAAAAATGGCAACTGGAAGCTTGCCACTTTTGAAATGGGCGAAATACAGGAATCTGTTGACGATATTAAGAAATATTGCACCGACAGGCCGGAAGTAAGATCATTGCCCATGTTGTATCCCGCGCTGGATAGTTTGAACAATGCTATTGAAGCCAAAAGCCTTGAACGTTTTAATAAGGGTTTTACCGGGCTTACAAATACCTGCAACAGTTGCCACCAAACTACTCATCACGAGTTTAATGTGATCAAAATACCCGATGCACCACCTTTTAGTAACCAGGATTTTAAGGCTAAATAGCCATAGCCGGTGTTACATCACCTTATAAATTTTTTTCTTCAGCCAAAACGCCACATTAACCAGCGCTATTAAGGCCGGCACCTCAACCAGCGGGCCTATTACGCCCACAAATGCCTGCCCGCTGTTAATACCGAAAACACCAATAGCAACGGCAATGGCCAGCTCAAAGTTGTTACCTGCCGCCGTAAAGGCTATGGCGGCGTTTTGCGAATAGTCGGCACCGAGATAGCGGCCCAAAAAGAAGCTCAGCAAAAACATAATGGCAAAGTAAATAGCCAGCGGCACCGCTATAAGTACTACATCAAATGGTAGCTGCACCATCAGCTTGCCTTTCAAACTAAACATTACCACAATGGTAAACAGCAGCGCTATTAAGGTGATGGGCGATATAAAAGGGATAAACTTTTGCTGATACCAGGTAATGCCCTTCAACTTTATTAAGCCGTACCGGCTCATAATGCCCGCAGCAAACGGAATGCCTAAATAGATGCCGACTGATTTGGCAATAGTACCTATCAAAACATTAATCAAGGCCGCTTTAAAGCCGAATAAGGGCAGCAGCAGGGTGATGAACACATAAGCATAAACACTGTACAGCAACACCTGGAAAACGCTGTTAATAGCTACCAGCCCGGCGGCGTATTCGCGGCTGCCATCGGCAAGTTCGTTCCAAACCAATACCATGGCAATACAGCGGGCAAGCCCTATCAGTACAAGGCCCACCATGTACTGCGGGTAATGATGCAGGAACAGCAGCGCCAGCCCAAACATTAAAACAGGCCCTATAACCCAGTTGAGCAGGAGCGAAGCGCCCAGTATCTTTTTATTGCTGAATACCTTACCCATGCTTTGGTAATTCACTTTGGCCAGTGGCGGGTACAGCATCAATATTAAACCTATGGCTAATGGAATATTGGTGGTGCCCTTTGAGTAGGAATTAATAAATTCCGGTGCCGATGGGATGAAGTAACCCAAAGCCACGCCGATAGCCATTGCCAAAAATATCCAGAGGGTAAGGTAGCGATCTAAAAACGCCAACTGTTTGCGTTGTGCAGGGTTACAATTTGCAGCGCTCATGCGGGGTTGTAGATGTATTGAGCTATAAAATCTTGACTGTATTCCTTTATCATATCGCGTACTTTTCTAAACTCGGCCATCACCTCATCTGCGTTGCCGGGAGCTTTGGCCGGATCAGGAAAGTTTTGGTGAAAGCGCTGCGCTTTTGTAGGGAAGTAGGGGCAGTTCTCTTTGGCGTTATCGCAAACGGTTATTACATAGTCGAACGGGATATTCATGTACTCGTCAATATTATTGCTGGTATGTTTGGATATATCAATCCCATCTTCGGCCATTACTTGTATGGCTTTTGGGTTAACGCCATGTGTTTCGATACCAGCGCTGTGAATTTTGGCCTTATTGCCCGCGTAATAGCTTAAATAACCCTCGGCTATCTGGCTGCGGCAGCTGTTGCCGGTGCATAGTACTAATATATTTTTCATGGGTATATTTTAGCAGCATCCACCACCCGGCGTGCAACATTCTGCCGAAACAGCCAGGTTCTTTAATTCGATCTTTGGTTTTTCAGGCGCTCCGCAGCTGCCGCCCCGGTCAATGGCCTTGCATTGCACGCTATCGGCACGCAGATCGACAATGAGATCGTCGCCATCTATGCTCATCTCATTCGGCAGCATCTGCCGCGTATCAAAAACTGAATTTCCAAATTCTATCTTCACTGTTCCAAGCGGGTTTAACGGCAGTTTAGTCTCCACCAGGGCTATTATGGCCAGCGCCTTTTTTACCTTCATAGGTTTAAGCTGTTTTGCGCCATTGGGTTCATATAACTGAATGATGATCTCCGTCCAGCTATTCATCACCCCGCCACAATCAACCGATACAATGGGCGATTGCTTAATTTCGGTGATATGATAGGCCGCAGCTACAAATGTATCTTCGGCATATTTAAATTGCAGGTTCAGTTCCGGGTTATCGAGCAGCGTTTGCTTAAATTCCAGCCAGTTTATTGTTGAGATTGTAGTGTTCATATTTTTCTTATTAATTGTAATATTGCGATGGATTAAGTCAATTTTTTTTTAACAACAGCTACCCGGATCTTTGTACGATTTAAAGAAGCCGCCCAATTCCCTGCTCAGCAGTGCCCAGGCATTCGGTTCAATACAATAACATACGCTTACGCCCTCAATGGTGCCTTGTATCAATCCGGCGTTTTTCAGTTCCTTTAAATGTTGGGATATGGTAGCCTGCGCAAGCCCCAGTTCATCAACCAGGTCGCCGCAGATGCAGGCATTGGCATTAATGATCTGTTGTAAAATAGCTATCCGCGCCGGGTGCGCCATAGCTTTCAGCATGGTAGCCAGCCTGTTTTGCTCTTCGGTAAATATTTCAGTTTTCGTTAAACCCATAATGTATCGCAATATTACGATTGATTTTTTGTATTTCAAAATATTTGTTTTTTACCACAGTGTCTACGGAGGGTTTCACAGAGAAACCAGAGCCTGCATAGTGAAGTTTTAATGAACACGCAAAGCCGCTGGACATTAATTTACGAAGTTTCAAAAACTTCGTAAATTTGTAATTCTACGCCAGACAGTATAATCCATTAAATCGGATTCATCACTAAACAAACTCAAAAGTTCAATACAAGTTAATATCCTGTGAAGGCACCCCAAATAAAACCCAACTCATCGCTATTAAAGCTCTGTGCCATCTCTGTGTTTTTCCTCCTGGTTCTCTGTGGTTAAAAATCTCCAAAATAAAACTTTGTGCCTTCTTTGTGAAACCTTTGTGTTCTTAGTGGTTAAAAACAAATGTAATCAAACTTATAAAACCCTATTTTTGCCCCAATGAACACTTCCCTCCAAAATAAATACGACAGCATAATTTTCGACCTTGATGGCACCCTTTGGGATAGCACCGCTAACGTAGCCATAGCCTGGCAGGCGGCTAAGGACCAGGTGGATTATATCGACCTGGATTTTACACAGCAAACCATACGCTCCATCACCGGCATGACCTACAAGGCTATTTTTGAAAAGCTATTGCCCGAAGTTAATGAAGAGCAGCGGAACGCTTTTAAGGCGATATGTGCCCTTAACGAGATCAATATTTTACAGGAACGCGGCGGCATGCTGTACCCGCGACTGGAAGAAACCTTGCAATACCTAATTACCAAATACAAACTATTCATTGTAAGCAACTGCCAGAACGATTATATCGAAACCTTCATCAGCTTTAGCGGCCTGGGGCATTATTTTAGCGGGCACCAATGTTACGGCACCAAAAGCCAGCCCAAAGCCGAAAACATCCGGGATATTATTAATGATCATGACCTTAAAGCGCCTGTTTACGTAGGCGATACGATGGGCGATTTTAATGCCTGCCAAACAGCCGGCGTGCCATTTATTTTTGCCGCTTACGGCTTCGGCGTAGTGGAAACCGGGCAGATAGCCACTATCGGTACCGTTGGCGAGTTGATGGAATTGCTATAAAGATTTAAACCTGTTGAGTTATTGATATGGAATTCAATTTTGGCTATCTTTATTAACATTAGCCATTTTGAGATAGTGAAACTCTGGTATCCGATATTCTTTTTGGTGTTCACACTTGCGATTTCTTGTTCTCAAACACGAAAGAAAGATAGGCCTGTCATAAAACTTAAATCGAAAGGTACAGGAAGTCTCATATCGATAAATTTTGCAGATACTAATTATAATGGGGTGCAAGATTATGCTAAGGATACTATTACAAAAAGCGGTTGGGCCATTAAGTACTTTATCAAAGACGACAGTACCCGATATGATGATCTTTATATTAAATGGTCAAAAGGGAGTGTAATTGGAACTTTTTATTGTGGGGATGCTTTGGAGATGCGCAGATATTTTATTCCTGTTTTGTCCGGTGAAAATAAATCTCATATATTCTTGGAGCATGGCTGTTCAACCGGAGGAGAAGCGGTATTGATACTACCAAAGTATAATGAACTTAAGGGTCGGGATTATTCCTATGTCATAAAGTATGATATAACTACCAGCCAAATCGTATATATGCCTGAAAATAGTTTTAACACAGATACCCCTATATTTTCAGTTATTGATTTACATCGAAATATAGAAAAACAAATACTTTTTAAAAATATATACACACCCAGACCGGAAGATGGATGTATAGACCGTGTCATTTTTAATAAAGACTTTGTTAAATTATATGCAACCCTGCAAGATAAAAACGCGCCGGATAAGAGTGTTAAAGAATCACATATAGTTAGATTCGGAAAACCGGGCAGATAGCCACTATCGGTACCGTTGGCGAGTTGATGGAATTGCTATAAGCTATTTTGATTGCCTAAACAGGGCGGTTGTAACAACATTGTAGGTTAGTGATTGGAGATTAGCTAAGCGCGAAGCTCCTAATCACTAATCTCTAACCTCCAGCCTCTAATTCGTCAGATTCTCCATTACCAAAATAGCTGCTCCTATCAGTTCGGCATCAAAACCGAGTTCGGATATCAGTAGCTCCGTACTGGCGGCCAGGCGGGGGATGCAGTATTTGTTAAGCGCCTGCTGAATAGGCGCCAGCAGAATTTTACCCACTACCGCGCCTCTGCCGCTTAATACAATACTGGCTGGGTTCATAATATGAATGAGTATGGCCAGGGCCTTGCCAATTTTATAACCCGCGTCGGAGAGCAGGTCGATCGCGAACTGGTCGCCGTTATTAGCGGCTTCCATAATGGCATCGCCTACCAGTTTGGGGTGGCCTTCTTCAAAATATTTGAGGCTCGATACCCGGCCTTCTTTTATACCTTCAATAGTTTTTTGTACCACCACCAGCATTGATGCTTCGGCTTCCAGGCAGCCGCGTTTTCCGCAAATGCAAAGCGCCCCATCTTCCGATAGTGGTATATGGCTAAACTCACCCGCGAAACCGTTATAGCCGCGGTAGATCTCACCGTTTACAATCATCCCCAAACCAATACCCCAACCCAGGTTAATCACCATTACATCCTTTTGCGCCTTGGCTATGCCAAATTTCTGTTCGGCCAGCGCTATTAAGCTCGAATCATTGTCGATATAAGTAGGCACACCGGTTTCCAGCGTAATAAGTTGGGTAAGGCTCTGGTCGTCGGCATCTAAATAGGTATAGTTAATGCCCTCGTTCACATTAATAAAACCGGGCATACCGATGCCTATTCCGGCAAATTTATCGCGGGCAATGCCTGTTCTGTCAATATATTCATTTATCTGCGCTATCAGCTGCGGCAGCGCCTCCTTGTTGTTCAATAACCTCAATTCAAAGGTTATCATATCAGCAATGGGGTTGTTAAGCAGGTCAACCAATTGTATGCGGGTGGAGAACTGGTCCATAGCCACCGTGAGCATATACATGGCATCGGCTTTTATGGAATATACCAGCGGCCTGCGCCCACCGCTCGAGCGTGCATAGCCATCCTCCACAACCAGCCCCTCCTCAATCAGCTCGTTTATAGCTTTCGACATGGAGGGCAAACTTTTATCCAATATTTCGCTCAGCTCGGCGCATGAAAGGCCTTTGTCAAAATAAAGGTGTTTGATGATCAAACTTTTTAAGGGGGTACTTTTCACACCTTTGTTTTTTAATTATTTAATAGCATAAATAGTATAAGTATTGTGCAAGTGCGATGGTGGATAAAAATATAAATAATTAACAAAAACAAAGCATAATTCGATACCTCTTTTTAATAAGCAGGCAAACTTTTAAAATTTGCCGATGTAGTGTTAATGTACCATACTGCAACAGGCTGTTATGATTAAAAAGCTGATGATTTATTATTCCGTAATGCCTTTAATAATTGGCCTTAGTTTTTGTGCGCATGCGCAAACTGCTGCCAATAAGGTTTGTGGGAAGTGGGAATGCGACGAAAAGAACCTGATTATTGAGGTTACTAAAAACGACGGTGGCTTTAAAGCCAAAATAATGTGGTTTAAAGCGGATAACGTACAATTAATGGAAAGCTATACCGACGTAAATAATCCCGATCCGAAATTACGGAGCCGTAAACTGATAGGTATGAATGTGCTTGACGGACTTGTTTATAAGCCGGCTACCAACTCCTGGGAAGACGGGATGATCTATGATTCGAGGCATGGGCGGTACTGGAATTCATCGGCCTATATCAATAAAGATGGTTTGTTAAAAGTGAAAGGCTACTGGCATTTTAAATTTATAGGCCATACCATGACTTTTTACAGGCTTTGAGAAGAGAGTCAGGAATCAAGCGACAAGAATCAAGATTAAAAAGATATACTAAAACAACAAGGCCCGTGATCTGCTGATCACGGGCCTTGTTAATATAATGTTGGCCTTATTATTTGGCTTGTTTAAATTCGCCGTCGGCTTTGATGATAACCTGGTTGCTGATCATAGCGTCAGGATATTTTGAAGCAAGATCGAAATCTAAACGGTTAACTGTTCCGGTTAACTGGAAACCTGCATCGTTAGCTTTGCTCATTGGGTTAACAATGGTACCACGGTACCATAAAGTAAAAGTAACCGCTTTGGTAATGCCGTGCATGGTTAAATTACCAGTTAAGGTGTAATGGTTAGGGCTGCTCGGGCTAATGCCGGTGCTCACAAAAGTAACTGTAGGGTCAACCGCGGCGTTAAAAAAATGATCAGATTTCAAATCGTCATCGCGCATGCTTACACCGGTATTGATCGATGATACTTTTGCTGTAAGGTCGAACTTTGCATCGCTAAAGTCGGCTTTAGTGGTAGTTACAGTTACATCAAAATCACTAAAAAAGCCGTCAACATCCGATACGGATAAGTGGGTTACGGTAAATTTAAGGCTGGAGTGCATTTTGTCAACTGTCCAGGTGCCTTGTGCAAATAATGCGGTATTAGCTAATACGATAGCTAAAAGGATGATAAATTTTTTCATTGTTGGTTTGATTAAATATTTTATGCGGCAAAAGTACGCATCCCGATTGGAATTACTTGTTTAAACATGTAATTTTATTGTAAAGTAAAAAACTGCTAAAAATTTAGCCGGCAACAGGCCTTAGCTGATTTTTAGCCATAGCTATTTCAACAGAAGTAAATTAAACAGGGGAGAGGGGGCTAAACAATAGCTTTATGGTTGTGTTTTAGCATACTGGCTTCTTCCAGCCATATACCTGCCGAGCAGATAACTATACTCACCAATAAGGTTATTTCAACAATAAGATGCCCCGTAGGGATAGAAGATAAGGAGGAGTTGATCGCTTCTGCCATATCCGGGATCAGTATCCCGATAAATGGGAACAAGGCAAATATTCTAAAGATTAATAACTCTTTCATAGGCGTAGGGTTTGGGTTTTAAAACTTATAAGAATAAAATTAAATAAACATTTCGTAGAATGCAAGTATTACGCGTATTTATTTAATTTTTGATAATTACTTAATTATAACGCTATAATTTTTCAAAATTCTTAATTAAATATTTTGAAGCGGCCTTTCAAATTCAATCTTTATCTTTTCAATAATTTTAATTAGGTTTGGATATTAACTGACTGATTTTTTCAAAACAACTATGCGATTTAAAAAACCACTTGATGTATTATTAAAGGAGGCCGGGGAAAGCGGCTCGGGTACCTTAAAGCGAACGTTAAGCAGCTTTAATTTAGTAACCATGGGTATAGGTGCCATAATAGGTGCCGGGTTATTCTCCTTAACCGGTTTGGCTGCCGCCAACAATGCCGGCCCTGCTGTTACCATCTCATTTATTATCGGCGCTATCGGCTGCGCGTTTGCAGGCTTATGCTACGCGGAGTTTGCCAGTATGATACCTATTGCCGGTTCTGCTTATACCTACTCTTATGCTACCATGGGCGAATTTGTTGCCTGGATAATAGGCTGGGACCTGGTACTGGAATATGCGCTCGGCGCTGCAACGGTATCCATCAGCTGGTCGCAATATTTAATAAAGTTTTTGCATTTATTTGGGTTGCAAATGCCTCCGCAGTTTACCATGTCGCCCTGGGAACATGTAACCATGGCCGATGGTACCGTGGTTAATGGCTATATCAACGTGCCTGCTGTATTTATCATTGTATGTATTTCACTGTTACTTATCAGGGGTTCCCGGGAATCGGCCTTTGTAAATAATTTACTGGTTATATTAAAGGTAGCTGTTGTTTTAGTTTTCATAGGCGTGGGCTGGCAATTTATCGACCCCAAAAACTACCATCCTTTTATCCCGCCAAATACCGGCAAATTCGGTGAATTTGGCTGGTCGGGTGTGTTTCGTGGCGCAGGGGTGGTGTTTTTCGCCTTCATCGGTTTCGATGCCGTATCAACAGCCGCGCAGGAAGCTAAAGACCCTAAACGCGGTATGCCAATAGGTATTATAGGCTCATTGCTGGTTTGTACCGTGTTGTATGTGCTCTTCTCGCACGTAATGACGGGTTTGGCCAACTACAAGGAATTTAAGGATAGCGCGGCGCCTGTTGCCATCGCCATAGCAAAAACTCCTTACGCCTGGTTGCAGGAAGGCATAATCGTAGCCATTTTGTGCGGTTATACATCTGTTATATTGGTGATGCTGATGGGGCAGTCCCGTATATTCTTCACCATGTCGAAAGATGGGTTATTGCCAAAAATATTTTCCAGGGTTCACCCTAAATTTCAAACACCGTATATGTCCAACCTGTTCTTCGCGGTTTTTGTAAGCATATTTGCCGCGTTTGTACCGGTAAGGGTTGTGGGCGAAATGGTTTCCATAGGTACTTTATTTGCCTTTGTGCTGGTATGTATAGGTATAATGGTAATGCGTAAAAGCGATCCGAACACGCCAAGGCCTTTCAGGGCGCCATGGGTGCCTTTTGTGCCTATCGCTGGTATAGTTATCTGTATGGCCATGATGGTTTCCTTACCCGGCGATACCTGGATAAGGTTAGCGGTATGGATGGCCATAGGTTTGGTGATCTACTTCTTTTACAGTAAAAAACATTCGCTCATCCGTAACGGCATAGTAAGTGTGCCGAAGGATCCGCCGCCGCCAATGGCCTAATTAAGCAATGATCTTATAAAAAGGGGTTCTGAATTTCAGAGCCCTTTTTTATTTAGTTTTATTAGCATCTTTGCATATTATTTCATTCATATCGCGGGTTCAACCTAATTTAAAACGCCATGCATCCACTCATTTTCAGAGAAGTACTATCCGTAACCATGATCCTCTTCGCGATCATCGATATACTGGGCGCTATACCTGTAATTATTGAACTGCGCCAGCGCGCGGGGCATATCCAGTCGGAAAAAGCGAGCGTAGCGGTGCTGGTATTAATGGTAGCCTTTTTGTTCGGCGGTAACGAACTGCTGAACATCATCGGTTTGGATGTATCGTCGTTCGCCATAGCGGGTTCGCTGGTTATCTTCATTATCGCCATGGAAATGGTGCTGGGCGCTAAATTCTTTGCCGAAGAAATGCCCGAAACCGTGTCTATAGTCCCCCTGGCCTTCCCGCTGATAGCCGGAGCCGGAACCATGACCACCCTGCTATCCCTCAAATCGCAATATCAAACCCAGGATATTTTGATAGGCATTGTGCTCAATACCATTTTTGTATACCTGGTACTAAAAAATGTAGGCTGGCTGGAAAAACTGCTGGGCAAAACCGGGATAAATATTTTAAGAAAGGCTTTTGGGGTGATATTATTGGCGATAGCCATAAAATTATTCAGGGCGAATACGCATTTGTAAGCCCCCGGCTTCTGAAGTGGAGGCAAATAGAAAATTTATTGTATGGACGAGGGATTAAAAAACAAAGCCTATCTGGAAGGCTCACGATTGAAGAACGCCGGTTATGACGACGAGGTGATCTTTGCTCGTCTGGAAAAACAGGGTATCCCGGAGGAATTAATAAAAAAGGTGATCGTCAATCTACAAATACAACGGCATATCGATGTAGTTAAGGAGCAAAAACCGCTATATAACATCGCGCTGTTAAAAATAGCAGTTGGGTTCGTGCTGGCTATCGCTTCTGCCGTTCTGGTTCCCGGAGTTGTTATACTGCCAATCGGCTTGGTAGTAAGTGGCGTAGTTTACGCGTTATTAAGTAGGAAGAAGGGATAATTTGAAGATTATCGGTGCCCCCCGAGAGAGACTCGAACTCTCCAAATACAAGCAGGTTTGATAACACTATGCCGCCGCGTCGAAAAAAATCTCTATATTTATTTTTGCAGACAGCGTTCAACATGATTAAAAAGCTTAGCCGTTACCCTT
>Ga0302304_10000864_pt1 | contig 16429 bp, 17 predicted proteins | sample III_Palsa_E2_2_FD_198769 | JGI IMG/M metagenome (GOLD analysis project Ga0302304, IMG submission 198769) | Peat permafrost microbial communities from Stordalen Mire near Abisko, Sweden - III_Palsa_E2_2 | ecosystem: Environmental > Terrestrial > Soil > Palsa > Peat permafrost | place: Sweden...
GACCGGCTATATTGATAATCCCGATCTGAAAACAAACAAATTAGGCACCACCAAGCATATTATGTTTGCGTTTAGCGCGCTCAAGTCGCAGCCGGAGATTTACCATAGCCTAAGTCACGTTTACCCGTTCGTGGAAGTTTATCTCGATCCGCTTAACGACTACCGCATCACCTGGCATTATCCGCATCCTTTGAAACCAGAGATTGCTGAATTGATCAAAACATATTTTAAGGGCAAAAATTATATTGAAGAGGGGGAAATAAAGGAGTTCCTGAATTTTATCATGGCGGCGCGCGAACACCCCGTCATATTGGTGCGGCCGGAAGTGGAAGAGAAAGTAAAGGACGCCTGGGACGCGGAAATGCTGGAACTGGCGCATAAAGAAGAACAACCCGACTTTTCCCTGATGAAAACGTCGCTGTTCCCTTATCAGCAGCAGGGCGTAGCGTTCGCCGTGTTCAAAAGCGGCGCCATCATAGCGGATGAAATGGGCCTGGGTAAAACCATCCAGGCGATAGCTACCGCTGTAATGAAAAAGAAGCTATTCAATTTCAGGCGGACGCTGATCGTCTGCCCCGCGTCGTTAAAAGAACAATGGAAACAGGAGATTGAGAAGTTTTCGCATGAACAGGCGGTAATTGTTGACGGGTTTCCGAAACAGCGGGCCGAATTGTACCGGGAAAGCGATGCCTACTTTATGATCGTTAATTACGAAACCGTGCTGCGCGACTGGCGGGAAATAAACCGGATGGAAACCGACTTTATTATTTTGGATGAAGCGCAAAAGATCAAAAATTTTTCCACCATCACGGCGCAAAGCATCAAAATGCTCGAAAAGAAGCACGCGCTGGTTATCACCGGTACGCCGATAGAGAACCGGCTGATCGACCTTTATTCTGTCGTTCAATTCATCGACCCAAACTTTTTGGCCCCTTTATGGGAGTTCTCTTACCAGCATTGTTATTTTGATGAAGCTAAGGCTGATAAGATCACCGGCTATTATAATCTTCAGCAGCTGAATGACCGTCTGAAACCGATCCTGATCCGGAGGGAAAAGAGAAGGGTAATAAAAGACTTGCCGCAGGTAACCGAGATCACCGTTCCGGTCGCGATGCATATTGAACAGGAGGCTTATCACCTTGACTACGCAAGGGGCATTTCCCAAATACTCCACAAGAAATACATTTCGCCGTTCGATCTGCAGAAGCTGATGCTGCTGATGAGCAGCATGCGCATGGTTTGCGATTCAACCTTCCTGATAGATAAAGAATCGCACGTTTCGCCAAAATTGCATGAGCTGAAACATATCCTGCTGGAGAAATTAGACTTGCCAAACAATCAAAAAAAGGTGATCATATTTTCGGAATGGGTTACAATGCTGCACCTGATAGGTAAAATGCTGCACGAATGCGGAATTGGCTTTGCACAGCTGAGCGGCCAGGTAGCGATCAAGAACCGGGACAAACTGGTAAAGAAATTTGAAAGCGAACCGGATTGCCAGGTTTTTCTTTCAACCGAGGCCGGCGGCGCGGGGCTTAACCTGCAGGTGGCGGATACGGTTATCAACTTTGAGCTGCCCTGGAACCCTGCCAAAAAGAACCAGCGCATCGGCCGCATCGACCGCCTGGGGCAATTGAGCAAGCATCTTACCGTAATCAATCTCATTACGAAAAACTCCATCGAAACCAAAATAGCCTCCGGGCTTACGCTAAAGCAGAATCTTTTTGACGGCGTGCTGAATAATGAAAACGGCCCTGATGTGGTTGATTTTTCCGCTTCGGGCAAGGCTCAGTTCCTTGCGGAGTTGGAAGGTATTATGGAGGGTTTCACCTCGGTACAAACCGATCTATACGAGGATGTCCCAACAGAACCTGTGGCTGAACAGCCTGCAGAAACCCTTCAAGATATTGTTGCTGATGACAACAGCCCGCAACTGGCCGTCGCCGAAAATAGTAAAACAGAGGAGATAGTAATATCACCACAGCAGCAGGAACAAATAGAAACCATGGAAACAGTGATGAACCAGGGTATGGAATTCCTGGCGGGGATGTTCAAAATGGCAACCGGCAAAGATATGGGGCTTGAAAGTAAAAAAATGGAAATAGATAAAGAGACCGGTGAAATAGTGATGCGGTTTAAAATGCCCGGGCTGATGGGGCGATAAAATCGGGCCAGAAAGAGATCACGGGGCCGCGCTAAGCAAAATCGCTATGAGATATGTGACGAAAAACCTAAAAACTTGCGAAGTTTAATTCGGAGTTAACTGTTTTTCAAAGGCCTCATTGAGGGCTGCGCCGTTTGAAAACTTCGCAAGTTTAATCCTGTGTAAAATAAGATAGTCCTTTTTGCTAATAACCTCCGTTCATGATGCCTTCCCAATGCTCTCAGCCCCGATACGGCGAATACCATGCACCCGTCCGCTGTGCTTTATCTTCCAAATATCGTAGGCTTTCTGCATATCGAGCCAAAATTCGGCGTTTACGCCGAACGCGTCCTCCAGGCGCACTGCCATTTCTGCAGAGATCGCTGAGACCTCATTAACCACCTCGGACAGCTGTTTCCGGCTTACCTGCAAGTTTTCGGCTGTTTTGGTAATTGACAACTTCATCTCTTTCAAAATGTCTTCCCTTAACACTGCACCGGGATGAACCGGCGGCATATTGCTTTCCATTTTCTTTTCCATTTAATGATAATCTGAATAGTTAATGTCAAAAACGCTCCCGTCTTCGAATCGAAAATAAATCCGGTAATTGCCTGTAATCCACACCGACCAAAAACCTTTCAGTTCCCCGCTTAAGGAATGCAGTTTATACCCCGGCACCATCCTTAACGGCTCTAAGCTTTTGGCCGTATTCAATGCAGAAAGTATTCGCCTAATTTTTTCAATTTGATCGTGCGGCAGCTTCGAAGCATCATTTTTCTCCCACAAGAGCCGTAATCCTTTATGGGCAATGCTTTCGATCATTATTCAAATATACGTTGTAACCCTTAAGGTTACAAGTTTTTTGTTTGTAATAATCATTTCGACCACCATTTGCGTAAACCCCTATTTGTTAATAATTTTAGCGGCCGGCTCGTCCGCCCGGTTTGCTCAAAAATATAAATGGAAGAAAGTCCTAAACCAAAGCTAAACCCCGACCAAAAAGAAGCTTTAAGGGCAATCAAAAACTTCATGGACGACCCCTTGGCCAATACCTTTGTTTTAAAGGGCTACGCTGGTACAGGCAAAACGTTCCTGATGCAACTGTTAGGGAAACGGCTGCAGGAAAAGAAATACAAGTTTTGCATGCTGGCGTCAACCGGAAGAGCGGCAGCCGTGCTGCGGGGGAAGACAGGATTTATCACCAAGACGGTTCATGGCGAGCTTTACCACTTCAGTAAAGTTGACGGCATTGAAGACTCGATGCTTATCGCCGACAGAACCTCGAAAGACGGGCAAATGTCGTTGCAGTTTGCCACCCGGATACCCGACAAAGACAAAATTCTTTATATAGTTGATGAAGCGTCGATGCTTTCAGGTGAGCTTTCCGACACCAATTTTTTTGCAACGTTCGGGTCGGGTATATTGCTGAACGATTTTTTTGAGGTATTGGGAGAAAACAAAGTGATCTTCGTTGGCGACCCATGCCAGTTGCCGCCAGTAGGCCAGGGGTTCAGCCCGGCTTTGAATGTGGGGTGGTTAAATAGAAACCGCAGGCACGCCGTATCCGTTACGCTGAAAATGATAGAGCGGACAGAAGCCACCAATGACATATTAAAGTTGGCCGGGGAGGTAAGAAAAATGGCCGATTATGAAACCTTTATGTCGCGGCCAAAGCTGCCGGCGCTGAATCTTAAAAACGTAATTCTTCATGCCACAGAGCAATCCTTGTTCGCGCATTATTCAAATGCTTACCGGAATTCGGGCGCGAATGAAACCCTTGCAATCGCCAGGAGTAACCGGAAAGTACAGCAAATAAACCGTGCGCTGCGCCGCGACCGGTTTGGAATGGAAGATATACCCTTACAACTGACCGATGTGCTGCTGGTGACCCAAAATAATTACGCGGTACCGCTATCAAACGGCGATTTTGTGGAAATAATCCGGCTTGGAGAATTCAGGCACGTCGATACGCTGAAATTTCAGGATGTTAGGGTAAAATCGGTTTCTTCGGAAAAGGAGTACAATTTACTGCTGTCGCTGGATATATTACATGGCACAACCGGGAATTTCAATAATGAACAGTCCAAAACTTTAATGATCGACTTCAGCCACCGGATGAGGGCTGAAAACATTCCGCCAAACACTGTCAGGTACAAGGAGGAAATGCTAAAAGACAAATTCCTGAATTGCCTTCGCGCCACTTATGGCTATGCCGTTACCTGTCATAAAGCCCAGGGCGGGGAATGGTCGGAGGTTTATCTCTTCCTTGATAATAAAATGTACGGAATGCCCCCTAATGAGCTATGTAAATGGTGGTATACAGCTATTACGCGGGCCCGGGTAACGCTGCACCTGGAAAAGGGTTGGTGGATAAACTGAATTTATCGGTGCAGTAGTTATCCGCTATGGACTATAATGGTACCGGCATTGCAAAACGTGCAGCCTGTTTTCTTTTACGCAATAGATTAACCTGTGTTCGTCTGTTATTCGCCTGCTCCAATTACCGGCCAGGCTGCCTTTTAAGGGTTCGGGCTTACCTATTCCTTTAAATGGAGCGCGTAAACACTCTTTTAGCAGATCGTTTATGCGTTGCAATACCTTTTTGTCGGTTTGTTGCCAGTACAGGTAATCTTCCCAGGCCCTTGTCTGCCAAACCAGTTCCATTCTTATTCTTCGATCAACTTGTTGCTAATATATGCACCTGTGTTCATTTCGTCGATCGCTTCCTGCAATCGCCTTCTGTTGGCTTCACTTTTAATGATGTGTATCGTCTCGGTCATGGCATTATATTCATCAAGGTCCATCACTACCACATTTTTCCCCTTACTGCGCGAAACAATTACAATCTCTGCATCATCGTTTACTTTATCCAGATTTTTTGCCAGGTTTTGCCGGAATTCAGTGTAATTCAATACGTCCATAATTTTATAAGTACTTAATTAAGTACAAAAATAGGAAATAAATCGGTTTGTCGATAAAATTTGTAGCTGCACCGGCGAAGATTTTTCGACCGTTTATTTTTCACTTCTTGTTAGGCACAATAGCCGTTGCCTCTACTTCAATCTATACATCGTCCCGAAACAATTTGTTCACCTGGACCAAAGTGCTTGCCGGCGGATGCTTTACATTGACGAATTTATCCCTCACTGCCCTCAGTGTTTGGATCTGACTCATATCAATAACGTAAATTCCAAGTTTGACAATATCGTCCATGGAGCCGCCCGCACTTTCAACGGTATTTTTGAGATTTAGAAATACCTGTTCCGCTTGTTTTTCAAAATCACCGTTCCCCACAAGGGTCCCTTTATTGTCAAAAGCAACCTGGCCGGATATGATAATCATTTTACAATTGCCGAGGTCAATCTGCGCTGTTTGAGCGTACCCATGCGGAGCAGCCAAAACAGGGGGATTGATAAAGTTTATGATTGAAGTGTCTGTTTGCGATAATGCAGTTTTAACAATAATCAAAAGAGGAAATAAAAGGAGTTTTTTCACGCTGCTAAAATTGATGGGGGAAAAAAGTGACCGACCGCTAAAATTGATTGAAACAGACTTAAATTTTAACCCTTCCCTGCCGGTATAAAAGCAGGGGGCACATTATTAACCGGTTTGGTTGATTTGAGGTAATAAAAAATCGCTTCGATATCCTCGTCGTTTAAATTGCGCAGATCATCCCAGGGCATCGGCGGCATGAGCATCCTTTCCGCATCCAATCCTTTGTATTTTCCGTGGCGCAGCGCATTTTTGAATTGTTCTTCTTTCCAATTGCCGATCCCGGTTGCATCAGAAGTGATATTACCGGCAAAGGTTGTTCCCCAGGGACCGGCAGCCGCGGTGAGGTCGGCGCTAAATACGATCAGTCCTTTTTTAAGGGCGTCCGCGCTCTCAACCGGGGCCGGCGCGTTAGCGGGGAAACCCGACAGCACTTTTTCGGGAATAACTTCAGGTCCGTTAGGCCCCATCTTTTTTGGCGAGTGGCAGTCGTTGCAGCCGATGGTAGCAACCAGGTAGCTGCCTCGTTTGATCAGGCTGTCCTTGCCTGGTGCGGTGGAGTTTACAGATTGGCTATCCATTTTAGTGGAATCGCACGAATTCAGCGACCATGTGAAAACTGCGATTAACAACACAATGACAAAGGTTCTCATCGTTTAAGGTTTTAAATGGCAAAATTTCGGCTAAACCAAATATAACAAAACGACTTGACAATGAATACTAAAATTAATTCGAGATTTTTCCTTCAACCCATTTATTAAAAGGAGTGCCTTTTCTTGGATTGAAAAACCCTTTGATACAGTCCGGGTTGCGGATGCAGATTTGTATATGGCTTTTCTCAAAAATGCCAGCACCTTCGTAAGCCGGGCCGCCTTCGGTAAATACACATCGGGTGGATTCGAAGATTTTCAGTTCGCTAAAGCCTTTAAGGCTTATGTCATTTTGATATTTCTTATGAATTTCGGAATGCATATACTCGATAACCCTGCAATCGAGTACTCTAAGGATTTTATCTTTATAAAGATCGTTCTTAAGATCTTTGTTTTCCGGCAGTTCCTGGCCGAACACTTTATAGTCGGCCACCATTAAGGCGTAGTAGTCCTTTAGTACCTGCACATACCTGGAATCTAACAAATCGCAACAATAGCCCAATTGAAGCACCGCCCCAACCCCGCAGGCGCTTCGATCTCGCCGCGCTTCTTCTTGTTATCAGCCCATTCCAACGCCCGATCGTAATTGTTTTCCCAAAAATACATGCCGTGCCCGAGCCAATCATACGGCTTCTGGCTAATGTGGATAGAGTCAGAATTATTAATAAGCTTTTGCTTCACAGCATCTTCGCAGCCATGAAAACCAATGATCAGGTTAGGCCTTGAATCGTACATCAGGGCTTTTTCACCAACGTTTCTAAAATGGCATAAGGTTTTGTATACTCTCCTTTTTCATTCATTATACCTGCATCAATGAAACTTTGCAGGGCTTGCTCTTTTGTCCTGCCTGCTTTAAGTTTTTCCTTAGCCAAATCAGATAACTTTTTTAAATCCTGATCACTCATTGGGAATAGTTTTACTATACAAATATAAAGTATTTATGACAATTTGTCTTTGCAGAAATCTGCCTATTAAAGTTCATGCAATATTTGCTGTATTGATCTCGCCTGGATGTTCCCTTCCTGGTGCAACTAAACCCACTTTATAGATTCCCCGCTCACTCCGGCAGCGCTACCGGCTCCACAATTACGTCCCAATGGGAGATTAATAATTCAAAGCGGTGTTGTTCGGCTTTTGCGTAGCTTTCCTGGTCGGGGTAGAGTTCTTTTTTAAATGGATCGACGATACTATAATCCAATGCGGTATGCTCGTCTTTAAACGTTATGGCTACTTTAAAGTCCCAGCGGCTATCTTCGCTGCTGTGCAACACCGGGGTTTCGGCCTGTATGCTTAGGATATCTCCTTTTTGCTGCAGCTTTTTTAACAGGGGATAATGGTTCTTCTTCCATAACGCGATAAACTCATCGGCATATCCCCATTTCACTTTATAGTAGCCTTCAATGGTAAGGGGATGCGATGAACTTTGCGCAAAAACGAGGTTGCCGGAACCCATTGCGCCGGCCATCAACAGAACGACTAAAATTTTTTTCATGTACTTATTGTTCAAATGAATGTTTCCTGGTTGCGCTTTTGTTCGATCTCAAACACACCAGCCAGTAGTTTATACGAGGTAAGCCTTTCCTCAAAATGCTCGGTGATGGTAACGGCGATGATTTCGTCCACATCGTATGCATCCGCAAGTTCACTTAACTTTTCTTTTATTTCATTTGGATTACCAGTGAGGACACGACGACGGTTGTGGTGAATGCGTTCCAGTTCAGCGGGGGAGTAGACAGCATTTTTGATATCGTCATACCCAACTGGCACAATGCCTGCGCCCTTTTCAAACTGGTTAAACCGGTAATCCATCAGGGCCTGGTGGCGTTTTATTTTTTCCTCGTCTTCCGAACAGAAAACAAATATAGCCATGTTCGCTTCGGGCAGCTGCAAGTCTTCTGATGGCTGAAAACGCTGCCTGTATTCCTTTACCGATTCGGGGCCACCATTGGGATTGATAAAATGGGCAAAAGAAAAACCCATGCCAAAGTGCGCGGCAAAAAGCCCGCTCTGACCGCTCGAGCTGAGCAGCCACATGCCCGGCACGGTGTTTACCTGGGGTATGGCCCTCACTTTTGCCTGCGGTGTGCCGGGTTCGCCCCGGTCGTGAAAATAGTTCCGCAGATCATACAATTGTTCAATGAAGTCCTGCTCGCTGAATTGATTCGATGGATTGAGCATAGCAGCGGTAAGCCTGTCGGTCCCGGGAGCACGGCCCATGCCGAGGTCGATGCGGCCGGGGAACAAAGCTTCCAGCATCCTGAAATTCTCGGCCACCTTCAATGCGCTGTGATTAGGCATCATTACCCCGCCGGACCCGATGCGGATTTGGCGGGTCTCCCCTGCCAGGTGCGCCATCAGTACTTCGGGCGTCGAGCCTGCAAGGGCGCCGGTATTGTGGTGTTCGGATACCCAGAAACGGGTATAGCCAAGCTCGTCGGCATATTTGGCGAGCGCGACAGTCTCCTGCACGGCCTGGGACGCTGTACGACCTTTGCGTACAGGCGACTGGTCAAGAACACTCAAACGGATATTTCGTTGTGTCATAATGATTAAAACACTAAATTAGGCAATGAGCATTCGTTGGGACAGGATTTTGGAATTTATGGCATTATGATTACCGTGTAAGGGTTAAGGCAATGTCATTAAGTTAAGTTATTGGCCGACCCGGGCAACGGTAATGAACGCGCTCCGTTTACTCAACCGGAATGCGCTTCGCTGTTCCACCCTCTCTACCGTGAGCGGTAAAGAGGGTAAAAGTGATATATTTTCTTGGCTTTTTTAGTTGGCTTAAGGCCGATGCATCGGGCTTGAAGTGCACGGCCGGATGAGACCCCGGTTATGTTAATGGTTTGCAGTCGGTAGGATTTCCAGCTTTTTGATCATCCGGTAACATATCCAAAGCGGTATAATGCCGAAGAAGCCAAAACTACAATCGATCAAACGCCAGTAAAAAGGAATATGCCTTATGGGGCCGGCAATGAATGCAAGCGGAAATACCATCACGCAGGCGATCATGCCAAACTGCAATACCCAGACGTTTTTTACTGGGTCTTTTAAAGGGCCTATAAAGACGGTTGCGATCACCAGGTGCCCGAAAGCTAGCCAGTCGGTGCCATAGCTTAAATATGGATAATTTTGATTGGTGGCTTTTACCGCCTGGTAAACAGTATTGACCCACACTCCCACTGTTGCCGGGAACGTCCCGGCATGGGCCGCTAAAAAGGCCAGCTCCGACTCTATCGGAAATGCAGTGATTCCGCTTAAGGCAAGGCCGACGATGAAAATTATCAGCCAAACACGTATCCCGCGCCTAAGTTGCTGTTCATTCATGTTTCGCTTACGTTAGTTTGATCGCTTTCAAATAGTCAATATTAACTTTAGCGCTCTCCAACGGCGTTTCGTGGAAAAAGCGTGACTGTTCTACAAAAAAGTATTTCATCCCATTGTGCAGCCCGGTTGAGAGCAGGTGCGGGTAATTGATAATACCCGTGCCCAGATCGCAGGCTGATTCCTCATCACTGCCGGCGGGAAGCCTTACTTTTAGTACATCACGCATGTGGCACAGCCTGAACCGCGGCCTGTACTTTTTTATATAAGCTTCCGGATCTTGCCCTTCTGTTACCGTATAATAAAAATCCATTTCGAAATCGACTAATTCCGGATCGGTATTCGCCAGCAGTACGTCGATAGGGAGTTGTCCATCCACGGGCTTGTAGGGATAATCGTGCGGGTGATACGCAAAGCGCAGACCATTCTTCTTGCAAATGGCGCCGTACGCATTAAACTCTTCAGCGATTCTTTTAAAAGCTTCTATCGTTTTTTGCGGTCCTTTCCAGGGATAGATCAGATATTTCATCCCGATCTCTGCTGCCATTGCGGCGGTTTTTTCATAACCTGCCTTGTCACCGGCGTAGTGGCTCGATACCATGGCAAGCCCGCTGGATTGGGCCACCGCGTTGAAGTCCTTGTTGGTCATGCCCCAGAAAACACCTTTGTCGCCGCCAAAGCTTTCAATTTGGGTATAGCCCATTTTGCCCAGTTGGCTTAGCGTGCCTGCGGCATCTTTTGCCATGTCCTCTTTAACCATATACAACTGTACGCCAATGGCCGGCAATTGGCGCGACGTCGCATCGGCAAACAACCTGGCCTTTGTAATCGGCGTGGACAACGCGGCAATGCCTGCGGCTTTTAAAAATGATCTGCGGCTGGTCATATCAATTGGTTATTTAATTTCAAAAATGCAGCTATTGCCTGGATTTGCAACCATAATCCGATAAAAAATTGACCTCGGTAATAAGCCTTTAATTTTCCTGCCGCCGTTTTTATTAATTGCGATAGTTCAAAGTTTTATTATTTTTGGGCAAATAAATAATAAAGGCACATGGAATTTCCTTCAGGACTAAAATATACCAAAGACCACGAGTGGATAAAAGTTGTTGGCGACGAAGCAACGATCGGCATTACCGAATTTGCACAGCGCGAATTGGGCGATATTGTTTACATAGATATTTCTGCCCTGGGAAAGGAAGTGGCAAAAGACGAGGTTTTTGGAACGGTTGAAGCGGTTAAAACCGTATCTGATCTGTTCATGCCTTTAGCGGGCACCATCACACAGTTAAATCCTCTGCTTGATAAACAGCCCGAATTGGTTAATTCTGACCCCTACGGCGACGGTTGGATGGTAAAAGCTACCTTGACCGACGTTAGCACATTGGAACAATTGTTATCGGCCGAAGCCTACCAGTCTCTGATCGGCGTATAAATGACCCCGGTGCGAAAATATTACGGGCTCACCATTTTGTGGGCCTTGTTTATTTTTGTGATGTGCACTATTAGTCTGGGACACATCAGCGAATCCCCGATATTTTTTCCGGGCTTCGACAAGATGGCGCATTGCGGGTTCATTTTCGTATTGGTTGTTTTGTGGAGTGATGGTTATTCCAGGCAACATCTTCACGCCGGCATTACGTATAAACGTTTAGCGGTTTACCTGGCCATTGCCATTGCATACGGCGGGTTGATCGAACTGTTGCAATGGAAAGTTTTCACCTGGCGGGATGGCGCCTGGGATGATTTTTTTGCCGACACAATTGGCGGCTGTATGGGAGCGTTTGGTGTGATGGTAACAACTAAAGCGTTGAAAAAATGAAGAATAACAAGATCCTCCTGATTGTCCTCCTTGGCTTGCTCAGCCTTTCGTCATGCGGCATTTTTCATAAAAGCTGCAACTGTCCGCATTTTGGCGCGATCAGGCATCCGAATGTGCATGATTTGCGGATTGCTTGATGCTCCTTCGCTGAAGCTACGGCGCACGAAGTGTGCAGATGGTTTGATCTCCGGATTTGCTGGCATGCTGATATCCGGATGTATTGAGTATGTTGAGATGTAATAAATGGAATGGTTGTTTTTAACTGATTTCATTTGCACATCCGCGCAATGTCATCATTTGGACATCGACAAATCTTATTTGGATTAATTATAAATAAGAATTACCTTTGACACATAAATTGAATTAACGTCATGACACTTTCGGAATTAAAAAAAGGGGCGGTTGGAATAATAAAGGAGTTTACTGACCTTGAAATGTCGGTAAAATTGATGGAAATGGGCTGCCTGCCCGGCGAAAAAATTTCGATTGCGCGCGTAGCTCCTCTTGGCGACCCGATAGCAGTAAATGTTTCGGGCTACCAGTTAAGCCTTCGCAAATTTGAAGCCTCTACTATTATTCTGAAGTAGCTTTGAACCCTTGAAAACCGATCTGAGAGTTGCACTCGTAGGAAATCCCAATACCGGTAAATCAACCCTCTTCAATATATTAACCGGTCTAAATCAAAAAATAGGAAACTTCCCGGGCGTTACTGTTGATAAAAAAACGGGGTATTCCACACTTGCGGATGGTCGCATTGCCGAAATAGTCGACCTACCCGGTACATATAGCCTCTACCCAAAAAGCAAGGACGAATCTATTGTATTTTCCGTTCTTGCCGATAAATCGAACCCGCTCAAGCCCGACCTGGTAATTGTTATTCTGGATGCCACAAACCTGAAAAGGAACATGCTGCTTTACAGCCAGGTGGCCGATTTGAAAATACCGGTTATCATCGCGCTTAATATGATGGACCTGGCCAGGAAAGATGGTATCGTTATCGACATTGACCTTTTTGCCAAAAAGTTAGGCGTACCCGTGATACCTGTCGCCGCCAGGAAAGGCGACGGTATAGCTCAACTAAAACAAGCCATGGCTTTTGCCAACAAGATCCCCTTGCAGGAGGAGTCGATCGATGTGGCTGCCATAGCGCCCGAGCTGGTGGCTCAAATAAGCGGGGAAATGGGTATTGACAACCCTTACTATGCCCTTCAACTGGCGCACCAGCACGAAGATATCAAGTTCATTTCGGCTGCTGAAAGCGAAAGGATCGAGGAACTGGAAAAAGAATTTTCCTTCCACTCCCAAAAAGCGCAGGCGGCTGAAACCATTGCGCGCTACAATTTTATTAATGACCTGCTTTACGACACGGTTAAAGTCCCGGAAACGGCAAAGGACGAAACGCTGAGCAACAAGATTGATAAAGTGCTCACCCACCGGGTATTTGGCCTCATCATCTTTTTAGGCATCCTGCTTTTTATGTTTCAGTCTATTTTTGCCTGGTCGGCGTACCCGATGGAACTCATCTCCGATGGATTTGTGTGGGTTCAAAACACGCTGCATCAACTATTGCCCGCAGGGCCCCTCACCGGCCTGATCGCCGACGGTGTTGTCGGCGGGTTAAGCGGTGTAATGGTGTTCATCCCGCAAATAGCCATCCTTTTCGCTTTCATTTCGATCCTCGAAGATACCGGTTACATGTCGCGTGTTACGTTCATGATGGATAAGCTCATGCGCAAAGTAGGGCTAAACGGCAAATCGGTTGTCCCGCTTATCGGGGGTTTTGCCTGTGCAGTGCCGTCCATCATGAGTACCCGCACCATCGAAAACTGGAAAGACCGCATGATCACCATCATGGTAACCCCTTTGGTTACCTGTTCGGCGCGGCTGCCTATTTACACCTTGCTCATTTCGCTGGTGGTACCTAATCGTAACGTTTGGTGGATATTTAACATGCAGGGGCTTGCATTGACGGGCATGTATGTATTCAGCCTTATTTCGGCCGTGGTGGTCGCCTTTGCGTTCAAATTTATTGTTAAAGGCAGTGAGCGCGGATACTTCATCATGGAGCTCCCCGTTTACCGCATGCCCCGCTGGAACAATGTCGCCTACAGCATGTACGATCGTTCAAAAACATTTGTATTCCAGGCCGGGAAAGTCATCATTGCTATTTCTGTGATCTTATGGGTGCTCGCCTCCTACGGTCCTGGCGGTCGTTTTGCCCGAATCGATCAAAAATATAAACAACCGGAATACACGCAACATCTTAAGCCGGAGGAGCTCGACAGGGCCATCAAATCCGAAAAGCTTGAAAACTCGTATGCAGGTGTGCTCGGCCATGCGATCGAACCGGTCATCAAACCGCTTGGCTTCGACTGGAAAATTGGCATAGCGCTTATTACTTCCTTTGCCGCCCGCGAAGTTTTTGTGGGGACGATGGCTACTATTTACAGCGTGGAAGGCAGCGCCGAAAAAATGGAGTCGGTTCAGCAAAAAATGAAAACTGCCACAAACCCTGAAACCGGTAAACCCGTGTTCTCGCTGGCGGTAGCTTTTTCATTGATGATGTTTTATGCCTTCGCCATGCAATGCGCCAGTACCGTAGCCGTGGTTTACCGTGAAACCAAGAACTGGAAATGGCCCGCCGCGCAGTTTGCGTACATGACGGTCCTCGCCTATGCAGCCAGTTTCGTGGCCTACCATTTGTTGAAGTGAAAGAGGTAAAGGGCGAAAGGTAAAAGGCGAAAGGTTGATTTTCGAGGGAAATATTCATCGTATCAAAAATTACTCATTCCCACCTTTTCGCGTCCCCGGTCTTTCAAACGGCCGATTTAGCGGAGTAATATCATGTCAATCCCGTGCCAACCTTTCTCCTTTCGCCTTTTACCTTTTGCCTCAAAAGAGCTATCTTTGTCAAGAGGAACAAAATTGGATAAAGTAAAAGTTCTTGAAAAATACCTTCCGCCCGATGCCGCTCCGCTCATCGGCCGATGGATCGACTACTTTAAATGTGAGTTCAAAATTTCCCGGAACCGCAACAGCAAGTTCGGCGACTACCGCCCGCCGCATGATGGTAAAGGTCATCGCATCTCGGTTAACTATGATCTGAATCAATTTGCCTTCCTGGTAACAACTGTTCATGAATTTGCACATCTGCATACCTGGAATGAACACAAGCATAAGGCTAAACCCCATGGCGCCGAATGGAAAAATAATTTCAAAAAAATGATGCAGCCATTTTTCGAACAGAACATTTTTCCGGTCGATATTAAACATGCTATTACAAATTACCTTAACAATCCCGCAGCTTCGAGTTGCTCTGATCTGACGCTCTACCGTACTTTGCGCAAGTACGATGCCCCAAAGGACTCAGTGCATACGGTAGAGAAACTTCCCATAAAAGCGCTTTTTAAACTAAAGGATGGCCGTGTATTCCGCAAAGAAGAAAAACTTCGCAAGCGTTACAAATGCGTAGAAGTCAGCTCACGCCGTGTTTACCTGTTCAGCCCGGTAGCCGAAGTTGAGCACATTGAAAATGCGGGATCGTGATATCTGCATCATTTTTCCGGAAGCCCATACCAGGCTCTTTTAGGTTGTTCCGAAACCGGGACGAACCGTTACCGCCATGCATAAAAGAGAAAAACTAAACAAGGTTACCAACCCAAACAATACCCACATTTTAACCGTTAACCCTGTTTTAATAAAAACAGGAAATGGCCGTAACACGATAATGCGTTAACATCAATCGCCTCCGGTCATTTAGCTCCTCTTTCAGCTTTTTTGCAGATAAAGAAATTTTAGAAAAATATGGGGGTACCGTGTAACCTGATTGCGCTTGACACCATCCGGGTTGGCTTTTGGGGCTTTTAGCATAAAAATGTTCCCTATTATGTATAAAACAGATCAAACTCTACCAATAAATCGGATAATTATTTAGACTTGTCTAAAAAAAATATTAGCTTTGTTTAAATTTTGCTGGCCTTAACGGAGTTTACATAAATTGAACGTTAAATTTAAACTGGAGAATTAATTTCGCGCCAAATTTACTTATGAAAAAACACCTACTTGTCGTTTTCGTTCTCATCTTCAATTTAACGCCAGTTTTTGCGCAAGATACGCTTAAAAAAAAGGATACCCTTAAAGTGGAACGCACCAGTTTTCACTTTCAACAAACCATTATAACACAATATAAACCGGCTTTTCATGCCGATTATAGCGGACTCAACAGCTTATCCCCGGTTGCCGAAACGCAAACTTCCATCACTGCTACTTTTTTCGGCAATGCTACGCTGTGGAAAGGATCACAATTTATTTTTGACCCAGAACTTTCCGGCGGCGCAGGGTTGAGCCAAACATTGGGTGTGGCCGGCTTTCCAAACGGAGAAACCTTCCGGGTGGGCGGTACACAAAACAAGATCTATATTGCCCGTCTTTTCTACCAGCAAAATTTTGAATGGGGTAATGAAAGGGACACCATCGATGCTGACGAATTACATTTGCGCAGCACCAGAAGTAAACGATACTTTTCAATCGGCGCGGGCAAGTTTAATATGGGTGATTTTTTTGACGACAACAATTTCAGCCACGATCCGCGCCAACAGTTTATGAACTGGGCGTTAATGGACAACGCCGCATGGGATTATCCGGCCAATACCCGCGGCTATATCCTGGGTATTTACACGGAACTGGGCCAGCCAAACTGGACGCTGCGTTTTGCTATTACAGCATCTGTAACGCACGAAAATTCGTCCACCTGGGACCCAAATATCACACGGGCAAATACCGAAACAGCGGAATATGAAAACCGATTTACAATCGGCGGGCAAAAAGGCACCGTCCGAATCCTGGGGTTTCTGAATAATGGCAAATTTGGCAATTATCTGGACGCAATTGCCCTGGACCCAAAGCACCCTGTAGTTGACTCTACCCAACAATATGGCCGTCATAAGTATGGTTTTGGCATCAATACTGACCAGTACATCTCAAATGATTTTGGTG
>Ga0302304_10000875_pt1 | contig 16290 bp, 8 predicted proteins | sample III_Palsa_E2_2_FD_198769 | JGI IMG/M metagenome (GOLD analysis project Ga0302304, IMG submission 198769) | Peat permafrost microbial communities from Stordalen Mire near Abisko, Sweden - III_Palsa_E2_2 | ecosystem: Environmental > Terrestrial > Soil > Palsa > Peat permafrost | place: Sweden...
TAAATGGCTATACTTTTCTTATGGCTATACTTTTGCCATATTTTTTATGGCTATACTTTTCTCAATGGTTGCACTCCTTCCTTATTTCTGTGTATCCACTATGCTGACTTCTCCATCCAGGCTGATTTGGACGGTGAGGATTTTGGAAGGGCCTACCAGTGTGACGTAATAAGCGCTGTCCTGTCCGGGCTTTTCCATGATGTCAGTTTCTTTCAGGAGGTAGTTCTTATATTTAGTCTGAATGGTATTCAGGCCTTTTGCAGGCAGGGTTGAGGCTTCGACATGATGGAAAGTACCAATCAATTCTCCGCTCTTATCGTAATAGGATTGCATTAAGATGTTATGCCAGAAGAAGAGGACCTCGTCATATGAGTCATGGGTATCCCAAATACCGGTGGCCCCGTTGTAGTCCGAACTGAAATGATCAAGCGTCGTTTTGCTGACAGTTGTTTTTCCGCTGGCCGCAAATGCGGGGCTAATTAAGGAAGCGGAGATAAGAACGATGGCTATTAACTTTTTCATAAAAAATGTTTTATTGTTTTTGTTTGTACAAGCTATAATGCCAAAGCATTGCCAGAAATTAAATACTCATGCAACAAATTGATAATCAGCATATTTAACAAGAACACAACAATAGCCTACTGTACATAAGCGGACAGATTTCGTTCGATATCGTACGATATAGTACAACCGACAAATCGATTTGCCATATATTTATTGTTATAACGAACTACCATATGGACCGCAGATCCTTTATAAAAGACACCAGCCTGGCTACTGCCGGAGTTACCTTACTTAATTTCCCCATTTTCGGTAAAAATGCTCCCTCCAACAAAGTGGTCGTGGGCGTAATGGGCGTACATAGCCGGGGCGCGTACCTGGCTGGCTGCTTCTCCCAATTGCCGAATGTGGAAGTCGGTTATATATGCGACGTAGAAGAAAATGCCATCCGTATCGGGTTTGACGCCCTGAAAAATGCGCCCAGAAAGCCACAATTGGTGCATGATATCAGGGACCTCGTTCAAAAAAAAGATATGGACGCCCTTATTATCGCCGCCCCCGATCACTGGCACGCTCCCGCAGCGCTGATGGCAGTGAGCGCAGGCAAACAGGTATACGTTGAAAAACCCTGTTGCCAGAATCCTTATGAAGGGGAATTGCTCGTACAGGCCAGCGCCAAACACGGTCGCTTAATCCAAATGGGTAGCCAGCGCCGTTCATTTCCGACCCTGATCGAAGCCGTCCAATTAGTAAAAGGCGGGATCATCGGGAAAACCTATTTTGCCAAAGCCTGGTACACCAATAACCGCCCGTCCATTGGTGTCGGTAAACAGATACCGGTTCCTTCCACGCTGGACTTTGAGCTATGGCAGGGCCCTGCTCCCCGCAAGCCTTACCAGGACAATCTTGTCCACTACAACTGGCATTGGTTCTGGCATTGGGGCACGGGAGAAGCGTGCAACAACGGTACCCATGAAATCGATTGCTGCCGTTGGTTCCTGGGAGTGGATCACCCCGTAAAGGTGACGTCTTCCGGTGGCCGGTACGCCTTTAAAGATGATTGGCAAACACCCGATACCCAGGTCGCCGGCTTTGAATTCGAAGAAGGTAAGGTCATTACCTGGGAAGGACGAAGCTGTAACAGCTTTCCTGTGGAAGGCAGCGGCAGGGGATTTATCATTTATGGGGACAAGGGGACGCTTGTGAACCTGGGCGGAGGGGATTATAAAATTTATGATGAAAAAAACAAACTGGTGAAATCGGTGACCCCCAATGAAAAAGCCGATCCCAATAATACCGTTAGTGCGACCGGTAACCTGGACTTCTTTCACTTTGACAATTTTATTAAAGCGTGCAGGGGTGAAGGCGCCCTGACCCAACCTGTATCGGAAGGATATAAAAGCGTCCTATTGTGCCAGCTTGCCAATATAGCGCAACGGACCTCCGGCGTATTGCATACGGATCCTGCCAACGGACACATATTGAATGACCCGGCCGCAGCAGCTCTTTGGCAAAGGACTTATGAAAAAGGTTGGGAGCCCCAGGTGTGAGTAAAAACCACTATTTTTACGCCCTGGCCCTGAACTAACGGGCATATCATTCACTGCAAACACTGTAAACTTATGAAGTTGCTAAGTAGCTGGCTTGCCTTAGTATTGATCGTGTCCGTTCCGGTAGCCGGATTTTCCCAATCTGACAACCTTTCCCTGGGTACAAAGGACTATACCTTGCTCGATCAGCTCGATGTCAAACTGAAGAATGATTCAACCATTGGATTCTCCACCGTGAAGCCATTTAACCGGCAGACCTTTACGGCCCGCGTAGAATACATCGATTCCCTGGATAGGGCCGGAGCGCTTCCTTTCACCTTGTCTGCGATTGACCGGTATAATATCCGCAATTTCCTCATGGATAATTCAGAATGGACAACCCATTATACAGATTCATTTCATGTAAAGAAGCCGATCTTTAATACCTTTTATGTAACGCCCTCTCACCTGATTGCCGTAGATACCAAGGAATTTGAGATGCGGGTAGACCCTGTGCTGAATCTCCAGGTGGGAAAAGCCAATGACGGCAGCAATACACTTTATCAGAATACCCGGGGGCTTTTGATCAGGGGAAGCATTGACCATAAAATCGGGTTTTATACTTATATATCAGACAACCAGGAAAGGGATCCGGCCTATGTGGGTGAATGGGTGAGGGCGCACAATGCAGTCCCGGGGGTAGGATTCTATAAAAATCTGGGCGCTAGTACAAATGATGCCTATGACTATTTTGATTTCCGGGGTGGAGTGACTTTCAACGTCGCCAAATATATCCATGTACAATACGCCTATGACAAGCTATTCATCGGCAATGGCTTCCGCAGCCTGGAACTAAGCGACTTTTCCAATGACTATTTATTCTTACGGCTCAACACCCGCGTATGGAAACTGGACTATGAGATGATCATTGCCCAAACCATACAATCGGTGCCGCAGGTAGGCAGGGAGCCGAAAGCTCAAAACTATATGGCTATCCACCATTTGAGCGCCCAGTTGGCAAAATGGCTCAATATCGGGTTGTATGAAAATATCATGGAAAATGGAAACAACGGGTTACAACTGAGTTACCTGAATCCGGTCATCTTCTATAGGGCCACGGAATCCAACCTGGGTGCGGCCGGAAAGGCCAATATTGCCTTTGACGCCAAATCCAATATCGGGCGGCACGTCCAATTATACGGTACATTATTATTCAATGAATTCCAATACGACCAGATTATCCACTACGGCAACGGGTCCTGGACAAATAAACAAGCCTTGCAGGGTGGGGTAAAGTATATTAATGCGCTCGGTATTAAGAACCTGGACCTTCAGGGAGAATTGAACCTGATCAGGCCCTTTTGCTATACCAATTTCGACAGCACCACCAACTTCACCCACTATAATCAGCCCCTCGCTCATCCCCTGGGCGCCAATGTGCGGGAATTTGTCGCCCTGGCCAGGTATCAGCCCATCCCCCGCCTCTATCTGGCAGGCAGGATCATCTATTATTTACAGGGATTGGATTCAGCCGGCGAAAACTTTGGGAACAATCTCTTTGATACCTATAATACCCGCCCCCGGGACTATGGCTGGCATATCGGGACGGGGATCCCCGTTCACAGCACCACCCTTGGCTTCAACGCCTCCTATGAAATCTTTGAAAATGCCTTTCTCGACCTTAACACCACGTATCGCACCTATGATATTCAGAACCAGCCCAAATCCAGCGTGTTTTTCTATACCGTCGGCTTCCGGATGAATATTCAGCGCCGGGAGTTTGATTTTTAGCGATTTTTATCGAAGTTGCATTATAAACCTATACGATGGGCCTAACCAAGAAACCTGCCAAGGCACTCTTGGCGGACACCGATGTCCAAACCGATGTACTGGATAAAGAACTGCTCAGGGTTCTGATCGAAGTCAGGAATGGCAACTTCAATGTAAGAATGCCAATAGATGAAGTCGGCATCAATGGAAAGATCTGCGATACCCTCAATGAGATTATCGCCATGAATGACCGGATGACGGAAGAATTCACGAAGGCCAGCAACACCATCGGTAAACAGGGCAAACTAACACACCGGATAGAAGTACCCTATTCCAAAGGGTCCTGGAACCATGGAGTGGATTCATTGAATACACTCATCTCCGACCTGGTACATCCCACCATTGAAATTGCAGGAGTAATCAGCTCTGTTGCCAAGGGAAATCTTTCCCAGCAAATGCCCCTTCAAATCGGGGACCATATGCTACAGGGGGAGTTTGCGCGTATTGCCCGTGAAGTCAATGACATGGTGAAGCAATTGAATTTGTTTTCGAGAGAAGTTACCCGGGTAGCCCGTGAAGTCGGCTCCGAAGGCAAGCTAGGCGGACAAGCCACCGTAGACGGCGTAGGCGGTGTGTGGAAGGACCTGACAGATAGCGTAAACCTAATGGCAGGAAACCTAACGGGTCAGGTACGTAACATTGCAGAAGTTACGACAGCCGTGGCAAAAGGAGACCTATCCAAGAAAATTACCGTTGACGTAAAAGGAGAAATCCTGGAGCTGAAGAACACGATCAACACCATGGTGGATCAGCTCAACTCGTTCTCATCGGAGGTAACCCGTGTGGCCCTGGAAGTTGGTACAGAAGGTAAGCTCGGAGGACAGGCCCAGGTAAAAGGAGTGGCCGGAACCTGGAAGGACCTGACCGACTCCGTGAACCAGATGGCGTCTAACCTTACCGGCCAGGTCCGCAATATTGCGGAAGTTACCACGGCAGTTGCAAAAGGAGACCTGTCGCGCAAGATCACCGTAGACGTAAAAGGAGAAATATCCGAATTAAAGAATACCATCAACACCATGGTGGACCAGTTAAACTCCTTTTCGGCGGAGGTAACACGCGTCGCGAGAGAAGTCGGATCAGAAGGGAAGCTGGGAGGACAGGCCAAAGTAAAAGGAGTGGCGGGTGTATGGAAAGATCTCACGGACTCAGTAAACCAAATGGCCTCCAACCTCACGGCCCAGGTGCGTAATATTGCAGAAGTCACGACAGCCGTGGCAAAGGGAGATCTTTCGAGAAAGATCACCGTAAACGTGGAAGGAGAAATTCTGGAATTAAAGGACACCATTAATACAATGGTGGACCAGCTCAACTCATTCGGATCTGAAGTTACACGCGTTGCGAGAGAAGTTGGATCAGAAGGAAAGCTAGGCGGGCAGGCCACTGTAGAAGGTGTAGGAGGTGTTTGGAAAGACCTTACGGACTCAGTGAATCAGATGGGTTCTAACTTGACCGCACAGGTGCGTAACATTGCAGAAGTCACGACAGCTGTGGCTCGTGGAGACTTGTCGCGCAAAATAACTGTCAATGGGGAAGGAGAAATCCTGGAACTAAAAAATACGATCAATACACTGGTGGATCAGCTCAACTCCTTTGCGTCGGAGGTAACGCGTGTGGCTTTGGAAGTGGGTACAGAAGGAAAACTAGGCGGACAGGCAAAAGTAAAAGGAGTGGCGGGTGTATGGAAAGACCTTACCGACTCAGTAAATCAGATGGGCTCTAACCTGACAGCCCAGGTGCGCAATATTGCTGAAGTTACGACGGCCGTTGCCAACGGGGATCTATCCAAAAAGATTACCGTAAATGTGGACGGCGAAATCCTCGATCTGAAAAAGACCATCAACACCATGGTGGACCAGCTCAATTCATTTGCATCAGAAGTCACACGCGTGGCATTGGAAGTGGGTACAGACGGGAAACTCGGCGGACAAGCCAAAGTGCAAGGGGTAGGGGGAACCTGGAAGGATCTCACCGAAAGCGTGAACCAGATGGCCTCCAACCTGACCGCACAAGTGCGCAATATTGCCGAAGTTACCACAGCGGTAGCAAAGGGAGACCTTTCCAGAAAGATCACTGTGGACGTAAAAGGAGAAATATTAGAATTGAAGAACACCATCAATACAATGGTGGATCAGCTTAACTCCTTTGGCTCAGAAGTCACACGTGTGGCCCGTGAAGTTGGATCAGAAGGCAAGCTGGGCGGGCAGGCCGACGTGCCCGGTGTGGGCGGCACATGGAAGGACTTGACGGATTCTGTAAACGTAATGGCAGGTAACCTTACCGGCCAGGTGCGCAATATCGCAGAAGTCACGACAGCTGTGGCAAACGGAGACCTATCACGTAAGATTGAAGTGGATGTAAAGGGAGAGATCCTTGAACTGAAGAATACCATCAATACCATGGTCGAGCAGTTGCGGGCCTTTGCATCGGAGGTAACTCGCGTGGCCCGTGAAGTTGGTACCGATGGAAAGCTAGGCGGACAGGCCCACGTACCGGGAGTGGCGGGAACATGGAAGGACCTGACTGACTCCGTGAATCAAATGGCAGGAAACCTAACGGATCAGGTTCGCAACATCGCAGACGTGGCGATCGCCGTAGCTAACGGTGACATGTCCCGCAAGATCACGGTGGATGTGCGTGGAGAAATATTACAGCTGAAAGAGACGCTGAACACGATGGTGGATCAATTGCGCGCTTTCGCTTCTGAAGTTACGCGCGTAGCGAGAGAAGTCGGTACAGACGGAAAGCTAGGCGGACAGGCCTTTGTGCCCGGGGTGGCAGGGACATGGAAAGACCTGACTGACTCAGTAAATCAAATGACAGGAAACCTAACGTCCCAGGTACGTAATATTGCAGAAGTTACAAAGGCTGTCGCCAGCGGGGACCTTTCCAAGAAGGTGACCATCGACGTAAAAGGAGAAATATTCGACCTGAAGAACACCATTAACACCATGGTGGACCAGCTCAACTCATTCGCTTATGAAGTCACACGGGTCGCGAGAGAAGTCGGTACAGAAGGCAAGCTGGGAGGGCAGGCAGACGTAAAAGGAGTGGGCGGTACCTGGAAAGATCTGACCGATTCGGTGAATATGATGGCCTCTAACCTGACGGGCCAGGTCCGCGGCATTGCAAAGGTGGTGACGTCTGTGGCAACGGGTAATCTAAAACAAAAGCTTTCCATCAGTTCAAGGGGAGAAGTTGCCCAATTGACCGATACCATTAATGAAATGATCGACACCCTGGCGGTGTTTGCCGACCAGGTGACGACCGTGGCCCGTGAAGTTGGAGTAGACGGGAAACTCGGCGGACAAGCCAATGTCCCTGGTACCACAGGCATTTGGAAGAACCTAACGGAGAATGTAAACCAGTTGGCAGAAAACCTGACCACGCAGGTGAGGGCAATTTCTGAAGTCGCTTCAGCCGTGACGAAAGGAGACCTTACCCGGACGATCCGTGTGGAGGCCAAAGGAGAAGTGGAGGAGCTCAAGGACACGATCAATCAAATGATCGCCAACCTGAAGGAAACCACTCTTCGAAACCAGGAACAGGACTGGTTAAAATCCAACCTGGCCAAGTTCACCCAAATGTTGCAAGGACAAAAGGACCTTAATACCGTGACCCAGCGTATCCTTTCTGAACTGGCGCGGGTGGTGAACGCACAAAGGGGGATGTTCTATATCCTGGAACAGGATGATGCGTTCCAGGGCAGTCACCTGAAATTATTTGCCGCGTATGCCTTCCAGCAGGAACTGAACCACAGCCAGCAGTTCTCCATGGGAGAAGGGCTTGTGGGTCAGGTCGCACTGGAAAAGGAAAGGATCCTGCTGACGAACGTGCCCAAAGATTATATCCGGATCGGATCGGGGCTGGGAGATGCTTCCCCATTGAATTTGATCGTCCTCCCCGTATTATTTGAGAAAGAGATCAAGGCGGTCATCGAGCTGGCTTCCTTTGAAACATTCAGCGAAACGCACCTGGATTTCCTCGGTCAGCTCACCGAAAGTATTGGGATCGTACTCAATACGATCGAAACAAATTCCAGGACGGAACACTTATTGGAACAATCCACGTCCCTCGCCGATGAGCTTAAAAGGGCCAATGAAGAGCTCCAGGATAAGGCCCACCTGCTGGTGAAGCAGAAGGAGGAAGTGGAAAACAAAAACAAGGAAGTAGAAGAAGCCCGTAAATCGCTGGAAGAAAAAGCAGAACAGCTTACATTGACTTCCAAGTACAAATCCGAGTTCCTGGCCAATATGTCCCATGAACTGCGGACGCCGCTAAATTCCCTGCTGATCCTTGCCCAGCAACTATTTGAAAATTCGGATGGAAACCTAACCGAAAAACAGGTCCGTTATGCCAAGACCATTCATAGCTGCGGAGACGACCTGATCCAACTCATCAATGATATCCTGGATCTGTCCAAGATCGAGTCGGGTTATATTTCTGCAGACTTTACGCACGTTCGTTTCAATGAGATTACTTCCTTTGTCGAAACCACGTTTAAGCATATCTCCGAAAGCAAGAGCCTTCGCTTTAATATAGATGTCGAGCATCTCTTGCCGGTCCAGATCGAAACCGACGTCCAGCGTCTTAACCAGATCCTGAAGAACCTATTATCGAATGCCTTCAAATTCACAGAAAAAGGAGAAGTCAGGCTCAGGATCTATGAAGCCCATAAGAGTTGGAAATTTGGAACGCCCGTCCTGGACGTCTCCGGACGGGTAGTGGCGTTTGAGATAACGGATACGGGGATCGGTATTCAAAAGGAAAAACAAAACATCATCTTTGAAGCCTTCCAGCAGGCAGAAGGGTCTACCAGCCGGAAGTATGGTGGTACCGGTCTCGGCCTTTCCATCAGCCGCGGACTGGCCGACCTGTTGGGCGGCACCATCGAGTTGGATAGCACCGTGGGCAAAGGCAGCACATTCACCCTGTACTTGCCGATGGATTACAATCCCAACCTGGTCAAAAAAGAAAAACAAAGCGCCCTGGTCATCAGCGAATACGCCCTGGGTCAAACCGGTGAAAGCCTTACCATACAGGCAGTCCCCACGGTCAAACTCCCGGAAAGGGATCTGGAAAGTGTCAATGAAATCATCAATGACACAGGAGATGACCGGAATAATATCATTCCCGGGGACAAGGTGGTGCTGGTCGTGGAGGATGACCTCCGCTTTGCCAGGATCATGATCGACCTGGCCCACGAAAGGAACCTGAAAGTAGTGGTTGCCACCCATTATGGGGAAGTCTTTGATATGGCCAATAAATATGAGCCTGCCGCGATCACCCTGGACGTGAAACTCCCCGACGCCAGCGGTTGGAAGATACTGGACCTGTTCAAGAATGACATGAACTTCAGGCATATCCCTGTACACCTGATCTCAGGAGAAGAAAACCGTTCCCTGGCCATTAGCAGGGGGGCCAGGAGCTTCCACCAGAAACCCCTGACCAATGAAGCCCTGGGCATGTTGCTGGAAGACATTTCCGAATTCGATCACCGATTACCTAAAAATCTCCTGATCGTAGAAGACAGCGAATCGGACGGGGAGCAGATGGCTAAAATGCTGAACAATGGAGACCACCTGCAACTCACCATAGCCACGGGAGGAAGGGAAGCTATGGAGCTGGTCCGACATCATTCTTATGATGGAGTGATCGTGGATTATGTATTGCCTGATATGACAGGATTAGACCTGGTAATGGAAATCCACGGGCATATGGAAGATCATATCATGCCCATCATCGTTTATTCCGCGAAGGACTTCAGCAATAAGGAAAAGGCCGAATTAAAACAGTACACCAGCCGCATCCTGCCCAAAAACGCCCAATCCCTGGAGTTGCTCCTGCAAGAAACGGTGATGCAATTGCACGTAAATCACAGGGATCTCCCTCCTGAAAAGAAACGGATCATAGAGAACCTCAGATTAAAGGAAGACGTACTGTCCGGCAAAAAAATATTGGTGGTGGATGACGATGTCCGGAACCTGTTTGCCCTGACGACCGCCTTTGAAAAATACAATATCCATACGATCACTGCCGAGAGCGGCCAGGACGCCGTCCATATCCTAACCGAACAGGAAGGCATTGATATGGTCCTGATGGATATCATGATGCCGGAAATGGACGGGTATGAAACGACCCAAAAGATCAGGAGGGAGCACAAAAACAGCAGCCTTCCAATCATAGCTGTCACTGCCAAAGCCATGAAGGGTGACCGGGAAAAGTGCCTGGAGGCCGGCGCTTCCGATTATATCACCAAACCTGTTAAAATTGACCAGCTACTGTCACTGATGCGAATATGGTTGTATAAATAGTACCTTTAATGCACAATCAAGCCACCATAGTATCCGAGATCGTAAAGAAGCCCGAAATAAAACTGCTCCTGGTGGATGACCGGGAAGATAACCTTTTGGCCATCGAAGCCATCCTGGAACAGGACGGGTATAGTATCCATAAAGCCCGTTCCGGCAGGGCCGCCCTACGGACCCTTCTAAAAGAATTTGATTTCACACTGATCCTGATGGACGTCCAAATGCCTGATTTGAACGGCTTTGAAACAGCCACCCTGATCTATGAGCGGGACCTGCTCAAGCATATCCCCATCATTTTTATCACGGCCAACGATTATACCGAAGAAAATATCTTTAAAGGGTACCGGATGGGCGGGGTCGATTATATCTACAAGCCGATCAACCCCGAGCTTTTGAGGACCAAGGTAGGCGTATTCGTAGAGTTGTATCGTAAGAACCACCAACTGCTCCAGCAAGAACAACACCTTACCCGGCTGAACCAGCAATTGATGGAAAACGTACAACAATTGAAGTCTACCAACGAAGAACTGGAAAGGTTCGCGTACGCCGCTTCCCATGACCTTCAGGAGCCCTTGAGGAAGATCATGCTCTTTAGTGAGCGCCTGTCATCCCAATATACAAACCTGGATGAAGTAGGACTGGGCTTCATCCAGAAAATCATCCGGGCCGCCGGCAGGATGCAGGGCTTGATCAAGAACATCCTGGAATTTTCCAAGTCCGCGGTACACCAGGATGCATTTGAAATGACCGACCTGAATGCCTTGATAGAAAGTATTCTTTCGGACCTTGAAGTCTCCATCGAGCAAAAGCAGGCCGTTTTTATCATTGAGCCTTTACCTATCCTGAAAACCATTCCGGAGCAACTCCGGCAACTCTTCCAAAACCTCATCATCAATGCCCTGAAATTCAGTAAGGAAACGGCACATCCGGAAATCCGGATTTACGCCAAAAGGGTGGAAAATAAGGAAGGGGAGCAATTCTACAATATCTACGTCAAGGATAACGGGATAGGGTTCGAACAAAAATTTGCCGACCAGATCTTTACCTTATTCAGCCGTTTGCATAGCTATGATCAGTTTGAAGGCACCGGCATCGGTCTCTCTATCTGTAAAAAGATCGCAGAGAAACACAACGGCTCCATCACTGCCTTCAGCATCCCCGGTGAGGGTGCTACCTTCGTGCTGGAATTACCCGCAAAAGTGCCGGAGGCCGTGGAACAAAGTCTGCCCTGATTTGGGATTCTGAGCAAAAATCGTATATTGGGGTCGAAATCCAATCCTTCCATGAAAAAATTGCTTATGGGCATGGCAATGATGACGCTGGCCCAGTACTCAGCTTCAGCCCAATTGCAAACTTCAGATCCCGAAGGCATCGTACAAGCCTCTTTTCTCAAAAAAATCAGTAAGAAAGCCAAATATGGAGCCTACTCCATCGAAAGGAAGATCCACTTTGGCACCGATAGAGGTATTATGGGCACGCCTGTCGTTACTGCCACGGAAGAAGGCAAAGTGGAGATGACGGCGATTCAAAACAAAGCCTTCATGGGGTACCTACTGCCCTACGATCAATTTGTGAAGCTCAAGGATTATGACTTCCAGATCTTTTATAACAGGGCATTCAAAAGCCAGCGTTATAAGCCCGTGAGGGTTTCCTTAACGGATGACGATACCTACCTGGATGACAGCTATGGGGAATTCTATGGGTTTACCGCAGGCGAATCGGGCCAGCGTTGCCGATTTACCTATGACTACGAATATTCAGATGCCAAATACCTGACCCGTTTCTTCTTCCATCAAGGGTATCCTGTCAAACAAAACAGCATCAGCTTTACCGTTCCCTCCTGGCTGCAATTGGACATACAAGAAGAGAACTTTGACGGGTACAAGATCAAAAAAGATGTAAAAAAGGAAAAAAACCAAACCACGTATACCTATACCGCCCAGGACCTCCCTGCCATCAAGGAGGAACCTGCTTCCCTGGCCAGGCCTTATTTCCTGCCTCATCTGGTGATCACCGTCAGAAGTTATACGGTGAACCAGAAGTCCTATAATGGCTTTAAAACCCTGGCCGATTTGTATGCCTGGGACGTTTTACTGTATAAAAAATGCGCCAATAATCCAAAGGTATTGCAGAACCAGGTCAATGCGCTACTCCAGGGTAAGGTGACCGATGAAGAAAAAGTGAAGGCCATTTATTATTGGGTGCAGGACAATATCAGGTATATCGCCTTTGAAGAAGGATATGCCGGCTTTGTTCCCATGACGGTGCAAGATGTATACAAGAACAAATACGGAGATTGTAAAGGGATGGCCAACCTAATGACCGAGATGCTGAAGCTGGCCGGCTTTGACGCCCATTTCTCCTGGATCGGAACCCACGACATTCCATACGATTACAACAAGGTACAGTCCATGTGTGTGGCCAATCACGCCATCTGCGTACTATACCTCAAAGGAACCACCTATTTCCTGGACGGTACGGAAAAGTATGCGCCCATGGGCATTAATGCATACCGGATACAGGGCAAAACTGTCCTGGTGGAACACGGGGAATCCTATAAGCTGGAAACCGTTCCTGCCGCCAGAATGGAAGACAATCTCATCCTCACCAAAGCTGCCCTTCAGATGAACGGAGATACGATTAACGGGCATGTAAGTCTTACCTTTAATGGGGAGTCCAAGAATTTCTTTCACTATATCTATCACAATATACCCTCCGATAAAAAGAAGGACTTTATCAATCAGCTCGTCACACTTGGCAATCCTAATGCAGAGGCCTCCAATGTGCAAACGTCCGATTTCAAGGACAGGGACATTCCTCTCGTCATTCAGGGCGATATTGCCGTTGAAAACCAAATCACGCTGGTTGATAAAACGTGTTATACCGGGATCGATTTCTTCCCCGGCTCTATTACGCAATTCATCCCGGGAGAAGACCGGCAGACGCCTATTGACATGAATGGAGTATTATTGTCGAGGGACGAGATCTCCCTGCAATTACCCAATGGCGCCAGTCCCCGGTTTCTGCCCAAGGCGTTTGAAGCCAGCTTTAAAGAGGATTCCATGCAAGCCAGTTACAAATGGCAAGGTCATACCATTCTCCTTACCAAGAGCCTGCAAATCAGTACGCCCGTCATCAATACCGGTGATTTCACCGCCTGGAAACTATTCCTGGATTCCATCAAGACCTTTAACCGGAACAATATCTCCGTAAACCTATAAAGCTGTATTCATGAACCGGATCATAGCGACAATAGCTATTCTCATCCTTGCCGGCGCCGCCTGCCCTGGAGCATTCAGCCAGGATCGTATTACGGCCAAAGAAATTGAGATCAATAATAAAAACCTGAAATCGGATTCCCTGTTGTTGGAATCCGATGCGGATTTTAAAGTCAATACAGACAGCAGGAAAGGGGAAGACATCAGCGCCGTTATCTTATGTCAAAAGACCACTTTTGATTTTGACAAGAAGGGGCTGAGTGTAGGTAAGAGGATAGGCCGTAACCTGGTTGGTTTGCTTTGGGCGTTGCCCACTGCCGGGCTGTCTATTTACGCGGCCAATGACCGGAATGACACCCGCATGCTGGTAGAAGAAACAGAGCGCAAAAAGATCCTGTTGAAGGACAAATCCGCCATTGAGAACTATTCCCTCCTGTATTTCAGGCAGACCACCGATGGAGATGCCCAGGGTCATTAAGAAAGACGGGAGCGAACAATCCGTAGACTTGGAAGACGCCGTACGCGTAGAAGATGCGCATACCGTCCCTTCCGCTTTCCGTAGTTACACGGAGCCTAAGCTGTCTTCCATCTACAGGCCCACGTATTTTAAGATCGCCGTACCTGACCTGGAAGAAGGCGATATCATTGAATACGAATACCGGCATTTTAATACGAAGAGTTATACCAATAATCCCCAATACAAAGAATTTGACCCTGTTTATTATTTGTGTAACAGGGAGCTACCGGTAGTGCGGCAGATCATTGAAGTCGCTACCGAAGACGATAATTATTTTGTGACCTACAAAAATGAAAAAGGGGCCCCGGCTTTTACCGAGTCAAACGCGAGCGGCAAGAAGGTCTATCGCTGGACAGACGATAACCGGGATAAGCTGAAAGAAATTCCCTATGTCGATAACTTAAGGGAATACCCCTCTATTAAGTTCCAGGTAGTGTATGCCAGGAACAGGAGCCACGACTTAATCTGGTTCAAATCTTCCGGCGACATGCAGCAGGATATTGCCGTGCAGGACCTTGCTGTAAAGGCAAGGGCGTTCTGGTTTCAATCAGGAAAAGTGCAAAATACCGGGGACTATGCCGCAGGGCTGTCAGAAGGTATCGGAGCCACCGTAGACAATATATACAAAGCCATGAAAAAGCGGCACAGTACGGACGAACCCGACGAAGTGTATGCGCAGAAGGCCTATTATAGCATCCGTTCTTATACCCTTTATGACAACTGGAGTGACTATGCTTTTGCCAAGGTGTTCTCCGGGTTGCTGATAAAAAAACACCTTGACCACGATATCATGGTGACTTCCTATAACAGTATATGCGACCTGGAAAAAGTAGCCTTTGCGCAAGAGCTCTCCTGGGTAGTGCGCTACAAAGGGAAGTACTATGCCAATCCAGAAGAACACGGGAACCCGGAAGATCTACCCGCTTATCTGAACGGCAATGCCAGCGTCAGCTTTCCGGTAAGGGTGGATAAAGAGGAGCCTAAAACGGAAGTGATCCCCCTGTCCGATACCAGCGAAAATATGCTCTACACCAAAGTCAGCGCCAGCCTGGACATGGACGGTCTTGCCAATATTACCGTAGACAAGACCGTACAGGCCAAAGGATTGACCAAAGATCAGGTGGCTGACGACGCCCTGGCCCTGACGCCCTTTATGGAGACCGACTTCAGGAATTATGACGGAACCGGAATGTGGGAAGGAATGACGGCCCAGCAGTCGGACAAGGCCATGAACGATTTTCAACAACAAAAGAAGGACTGGAAAGAGGATAAACCCAAAATGATGAAAGCCGAAGCCGAAAACGAGTATAGCGCCAGCGTGGAAAAGTATATAGATTTCAAAATTGTAGACGACGGTAGGAGCTTCAAGAAACGCAGCCTTAAATACAACGAATCCTTTGTGCTCGGCGGTCTTACCGCCACCGCGGGCGACGATATCATTCTTTCCCTCCCGGCCCTGATCGGAAGACAACCGAAGATTACCAAAGAGCAGCGCTCCCGGACCCTTCCGGCGGACGTACGTTTTCCAAGGACGATCCTTTACACCATTGCCTTCCCGGTGCCCGAGGGTTACACTGTAAAAGGGCTTAGCAATATCACCAAGCGCCTGGACAATGAATGCGGCAGCTTTACGAGCACTGCCATACTCAAGGATAACGTCCTGGAAATCGACGTGCGCAAATTGTATAAAGTGAAGAATATAACCGCTGCCCAATGGCCAGAATTATGTGCCATCCAGGATGCCGGTTACGCGTTTTCCCAAGCCAAGGTGGTGTTGCAAAAAAATACTTCCAAGTGAGTAAACGTCAGGTGATCGCCATGGGCGGAGGTGGTTTTTCTATGGAGCCGAATAATCCATTGCTGGATCAATACATCATCGACCAGGCGCGTAAAAAGCGGCCCTCGGTTTGCTTCCTGCCTCACGCCAGTGATGATGCTGTCCGGTATACCCTTCAATTCTATACTGCATTCAACCGTTTGAATGCGCAGCCGACTTATCTTTCCCTGTTCACACCTCCGACGGCTGACCTGGAATCCTTCCTCATGGAACAGGACGTCATTTACGTGGGAGGGGGAAATACCAAAAGTATGCTTGCTTTATGGCGGGAATGGGACCTGGACGTCATTCTTCGCCATGCCTATCAACAGGGTACGGTATTGGCCGGTATCAGCGCCGGAGCGAATTGCTGGTTCCAGGAGTGCAGTACAGACTCCATCCCCGGGGCCCTAAGCGTGCTTCCCTGCCTGGGCCTGCTGAAGGGCAGCTTTTGTCCGCATTACGATGGAGAGCCTGAAAGGAGGCCTTCCCTCCAGCAACTCATGAAGGATAATAAAATAGTCCCCGGCTATGCAGCCGACGACGGAGCCGCTGTTCACATTGTCAACGA
>Ga0302304_10000887_pt1 | contig 16181 bp, 10 predicted proteins | sample III_Palsa_E2_2_FD_198769 | JGI IMG/M metagenome (GOLD analysis project Ga0302304, IMG submission 198769) | Peat permafrost microbial communities from Stordalen Mire near Abisko, Sweden - III_Palsa_E2_2 | ecosystem: Environmental > Terrestrial > Soil > Palsa > Peat permafrost | place: Sweden...
CAACCTACGTCACCTGGCTTGGACCGGCACGCAGATTCGCGAGCATCTGTCGCTGGACAACTGGCTGGTGCTCAATCATCTGCCACATCCACCGACGATCGAAACACGCAAGAAATCCGGTCTCGGCGCAACGCTGGACTATCTCGACAGCAGCCTGATTCTCGGCGTGGGCCTGTCGGGCTTCGCGATGGATGGCATGACGCGCGACAACGGCTGGCGCTTCCTGATGATCGGCCGTCATCTGGAACGGCTGGCCTTCATGGCATCGGCTACCGCGTGTTTTCTGCATCACGGGTTGGATCAGGGCTGGCATAGCCTGGACTGGCTGCTGGAAGTGGCCGACAGCAGCATCACCTATCGCAGCCGCTACCGCGCGCAGGCCGAGCTGCTGCCGATGCTCGACCTGGTGGTGTTCGATGACACCAACCCGCACGGCGTGGTGTTTCAGCTGCGTCAGCTGCTGATCCATCTCGGTGAGTTGTCCGCTGATCTCGGCGGCAACCATCACGCACTCGCCGACGAGCTGCAGGCCGTGCTGCAGCAATACACGGACTTCGATCTGGCTACGCTGGAGCGGCCCGAGGCAAACGTCTATCTCGCGCTGGCCGAACTGCTCAAGCGAACGACGCGTGCGGCGCGTGAATTGTCCGATGTACTGGCCGCGCGCCACTTCACCCACGTCGGCGAACTCAGTCGGCAGACACTGGCGGCCTGAAGGGCTGCTATCGTTCGCACATGGCACGCTACAGGGTTACTCACGACACGCATTATCAGTACGACGCGCCGGTGGCTCTGTCGCGCCAGCTGCTGCACCTGACGCCGCGCGAGCTACCACGGCAGCAGTGCCTGGAACATCGCCGGCAGGTCATTCCGGAACCGAGCTTTCAACTCGAACATCAGGATGCCTTCGGCAACGTCGCTGCGATGATGGCATTCGAGGCGCCGCACGATGAGCTGTGGGTGCGTACGGAGAGCATCGTCGAGGTGTTTTCGTCGGAACCATCCACGTTCGCCGAAACGCCCGCCTGGGAAACCGTGCGCAATCGCCTGCACTACCATGCGGGCGTAGCGCCTTCGCCAATCACCCTCGCCGCCTTGCAGTATCGCTTTGGCTCGCCGTATGGGCGGATCAAGCGCCGCTTCGCGATCTATGCAGCAGACTGTTTCCCACCTGGCCGGTCACTACTGGATGGCGTGATCGCGCTGAATGGAAAAATCCACCGGGATTTCAAGTTCGACCCCGAAGCCACCACCGTCGCTACGCCGGTTTCCGACGTGCTCACCCGACGCCGTGGCGTGTGCCAGGACTTTGCCCATGTGATGGTGTCGTGCCTGCGCTCGATCGGTCTGGCGGCTCGATACGTCAGCGGCTATATCCTCACCACGCCGCCGCCAGGGCAACAGCGACTGATCGGCGCCGATGCCTCGCACGCCTGGGTATCCGTATGGTGCCCCGGCGAAGACGAAAACCGCTGGCTCGACGCCGATCCCACCAACAACCTGCTGCCCGGGAGCCAACACGTCACGCTCGCCTGGGGCCGCGACTTCGGCGACGTCTCACCGCTGCGCGGGGTGATCCTCGGCGGCGGCGAACAGGAGTTGAAAGTCAGCGTCACCATGCTGCCTTTGGACGAACTGCCGCTGGATGGTGCAACGAATGACGCGTTGGCGCAGTGGCAGACGCAGTGATCCGTTTCCAAACCTCACAAGCCTATCGACCGCAGCCTCGATTCGAGCGGATTTGACGAGGCCATCAGTCCGTTCGCCCTGGAACGGCGAGCGGTGAACGAAGTCGGCGCAGCGGTTCACTTGCAGCATGCGCGACTGCCGACAAACTGGGCTGGAAGAAGGTTCGCCCGGACGCGGCCAAAGGGGTACTCAAACTTCATGAAAACGTTCCACTGCAACAGCTGCAACCAGCAGGTATTTTTCGAAAACGTATTGTGCGAACGCTGCGGCCATATGCTCGGCTATGTCTACGATCTGGACGATGTCAGCGCGTTCGAGCCGGACAACAACGGCTTCTGGCGCAGCCTGGATGCGCGCACGAATGGCCGCAGCTACAAGCAGTGCCAGAACTACATCGCCGAACACGTCTGCAACCGGATGATCCCGACGGACGATCCCGAAGCACTGTGCAAGTCATGCCGGCTGACGCTGACCATTCCCACCTTGTCGTCCGACGAAAATCGCGAATACTGGTACAGGCTCGAGCGCGCCAAGCGCCGCCTGCTCTACACGCTCAGCCATCTCGACCTGCCGATCGAGTCACGCGAAGAAAATCCGGAAACCGGCCTCGCCTTTGAATTTCTGGAAAACCAGCAAGGCGAACCTCCAGTACACACCGGCCACTCCGACGGCCTGATCACGCTCAATATCGCCGAGGCGGACGACGCTTATCGCGAGCGCACACGCACGCGGCTGCACGAACCGTATCGCACCCTGCTCGGTCATTTCCGTCACGAGATCGGCCACTACTACTTCATGCGCCTGATGCAGGAAGGTCAGCTGATGGACGAGTGCCGCGTAGTTTTCGGCGACGAGCGCATCGACTACGGCGAACAGATCGAGCGTCATTACAAGCAAGGCCCACCGGCCAACTGGGCGGGGTCGTATATCAGCGCCTACGCCACGATGCATCCCTTCGAGGATTGGGCCGAAACCTGGGCGCACTACATGCACATGGTCGACACCCTGGAAACCGCCAGCGCCTGCGGCCTGATGCTGGCGCCGTCGAACCCTAGCGAACCCTCGCTGCAGGTCGAACCGGTGGATACGGTGACACGCTCCTTCAGTGAAATGATCGAGCGCTGGTTTCCGCTGACCTACGTACTCAACAGCCTCAACCGCAGCATGGGTACGCCGGACGGCTATCCGTTCGCACTGGCGTCGCCAGTCATCGACAAGCTGCGCTTCATCCACAAGGTGATCCGCACGCAGGGACAAGCGTCGGAGCATATGCAGGAAGATTCAAACCTACGCACCGCATGATGTGCCTTGGAGCCTGGACGGATTCGATGCGCTGAGCACGGTTATCGCGAGTACTTAGCGCATCGTCCCCATAATTTTCAAATATCGATCACGACACCGACCGGCGCTTCAGCAAGTAGCCCGCTGCCAACAAGAGGAACCACACGGGGCTCGCCAGCAATGCCTGTCGGGTATCGGCCTGTAGCGTAAGCAGGACGATGACGAAAGCAAAGAAGGCCAGGCACACGTAGCACATGAATACGCCGCCGGGCATCTTGTACGCGGACTCTGCATGCAGAGCGGGACGCTTGCGACGGTAAGCAATGTAAGCGCAGAGGATCAGCGACCACACAAACATGAAGAGCACGGCGGCGAGCGTGGTCACCAGCGTAAACACGGTGACCAGGTTGGGGATCACATAGACGAGCATGGCGCCTACCAGCAGGCAAACGCACGAAAAAATTAATCCCCGGGAAGGCACGGATGCCTGTGACAGGCGCGCGAACGCCTTCGGCGCGTGATTCTCTGCAGCCAGGCCGTAGAGCATTCGGCTGGTGGAAAATATGCCGCTGTTGGCTGACGAGGTAGCCGAGGTCAACACAACGAAGTTGATCAGGCTTGCGGCGGCAGGAATACCCGCAAGCACGAAGAGCTCCACGAACGGGCTCTTGCCCGGCACCACCTGACGCCAGGGCGTTACGGCCATGATTGCGATCAGCGCGAGCACGTAGAAAAGCATGATTCGCACCGGAATCGAATTGATCGCCTTGGGCAAGTTGCGCTGGGGGTCTGCCGTTTCCGCCGCCGTAGTACCCACCAACTCAATTCCGACGAAAGCGAACACCGCGATCTGGAAACCGGCGAAGAAGCCACCGAGACCCATGGGGAAAAGACCGCCATCGTTCCAGAGGTTGGCGAAGCTGGCCCGGTGTCCGCTGGGCGAAGTAAAGCCGTAAGCCACGAGACCCAGGCCTGTCACGATCAGCGCGCTGATGGCGATGATCTTGATCAGCGCGAACCAGAATTCCATCTCGCCGAAGAGCCTGACGGTTGCGAGGTTCAGCACCAGCAGCAGGCAGACACAAAGCACCGCCGGGATCCATGGCGCCATTCCCGGGAACCAAAACTGAGCATAGGACGCGATCGCGATGACATCGGCGATGGCGGTGATGATCCAGCAGAACCAGTAGGTCCAGCCGCAGAAGAAACCTGCCCAGGGACCCAGTAGGTCCGTGGAGAAGTCGATGAAGGATTTGTACGAAAGGTCGGAAAGTAACAGCTCGCCCATCGCGCGCATGACGAAGAACAGCATGCCACCGATGATCAGGTACACCAGGAGAATCGAGGGACCGGCCAAGCTGATCGTCTTTCCCGACCCCATGAATAACCCGGTGCCGATGGCGCCGCCGATGGCGATGAGCTGCAAGTGGCGGTTCGACAGGCTGCGATGGAGATGGTCTGGTTGGTCCAGGTGCTGGGACATGTGTACTCCTGTGAGTGGCAGGGGATGACGAATACAATGGATATACGGCTATGACACAGTTCCGCTCGACGACGGAATGCCATGTGACGTAGAAGACAGCTGGCTGCAGCAGAGTGCACTGCATGCCTGATCGAATCAACGCCTCCTCGACGGGCCACTTCGCATTATGGTCGGCCCGCTCGCTGATGACTGGGTGAATCGTGCTTGAGAACACAAAGCGACGTACGCCCGCATGAATACGTATGCACCGATGTACCCTCGCTCGATGTCCGGCCTAACATAGCCGCACTCGAGGGAGACATGCGATGGCCATTCATCCAAAGCGCAACAATCGATGCCACAACGGCAATCGGGATTATTGCTGATGAGATTCCGCGTCTGCCTGCCGGTTCTTTTCGCACTGATGCCGGGTTTATCGCAGACCTCGCCCACATCGGCGCAGTCGTCGGATCGTGCAGCGCCTTGCAGCGCATGCATGGAGATACCGCTTGAAAAGGGCCGGCTGTCGATAGCACTGGTCGCTAACGATACCGTGCAGGTGCAATTCCTGGCTGATGCACCGGCTGCAACCGAATCCCTCGTACTCGATCCAACGTGGCACGCAGCGACAGCACCATCTGCACGCGTGCAGGAGAATTCATCCACGCTGGAACTCGATGCGCCGCAGGTGCATGTGATCTGGGATAAAAAGCGGCGCGAGTTGAGCATCGAGGATGCCGATCACCAGCCTCTGCTGCGTCAATACGATCTTGCCTCACTCGCTCGCGGCGAACTGCATCTGTCCCACGCCGCCAGTGATCCGATGTACGGCATCGGCGGCTACAACGCGACCGAGACCGTCTCCGCAGGACTCCTTCGGCATGGCCGCCAGTTGGCCACCGCCGGGGCACAGGGGCATGCCGGTGCGCCCTTGGTCTGGAGCACCGCCGGCTACGGACTTCTGGTGATTAATCCCACTACCAGCTTCACCCTGGTCGGGTCGCATCTGGACGTCCAGGCGCCCGCCGGCAATCTCGATTACTTCATCGTGCTCGGTCAGCCCGATGATATTTTTGCCGCGATCGCGCGGCTCAGTGGACACTCGCCGTTGTTTCCGAAATGGGCCATGGGCTTTACCAACAGCCAGTGGAGCATCGACCAGAAAGAGTTGCTGTCGATCGTGGATACCTATCGCCGCAAACATATCCCGATCGACAACTTCACTCTCGACTTCGACTGGAAGGCCTGGGGTGAAGATGATTACGGCGAGTTCCGCTGGAACCCGGCGAAGTTTCCCGACGGCCCCAGCGGCAAGCTGAAATCGTTGCTCGATCAGCGCGGCATGCACCTCACCGGCATCATGAAACCACGCATTCACGTCGACACCGTCGAAGGTCGTTACGCCACCGCACACGACTTGTGGTTTGCCGGTAAACCGGTGAGTGACGATTATTTTTCGCATAAGCCCGTGCGCGATATCGACTTCGACAAGCCCGCCGCACGTACATGGTTTTTCAACAAGACGCTGGAACACTCGTTCGACACCGGCATCGTCGGCTGGTGGAACGACGAAGCCGACGACACCGGCAACGACGGCCAGTTTCTCAACATGCAGCGTGCGCTCTACGACGGCCAGCGCGAGCATTCCGACCAACGCGTATGGTCGGTCAACCGCAATTTCTGGCTTGGCGCGCAGCGTTACGCCTACGGCTTGTGGTCTGGCGATATTGCCACCGGCTTCGCCAGCATGGCCGGGCAACGCGCACGCATGCTCAGCGCGATCGACGTAGGCGCGATGCAGTGGGGTATGGATGGCGGCGGCTTCCACGGCCATCCGTCAGATGAAAATTACGCGCGCTGGATCGAGTTTGGCGCGTTCACGCCGATCTTCCGCGTGCACGGCGACTTCGGCGAAAAACGTCAGCCGTGGACCTACGGCAGCGATGCCGAAAAGGCCGCCACCGATGCGATTCGCCTGCGCTACGCGCTGATCCCGTATATCTACAGCTACGAATACACGCGCCATGTCGATGGCATCGGCCTGGTTCGACCACTGACCTTCGACTGGCCGCACGATCCCCAGGTGCGCAACGATGTCGATGCATGGATGTTCGGCGACAGCCTGCTGGTCTCGCCAGTGGTGGTTCAGGGACAAACCGCCAAGGACATCTACCTGCCCGCTGGCACGTGGACCGAGTGGTTCAGCGGCAAGCTCTACAAAGGCGGCCAGCGCGTCCACTACGTCAACGACAGCTCGCATTGGCACGATATTCCGCTGTTCGTACGCCAGGGCGCGATCATCCCGACACAGCCGGTGATGGACTACGTCGGCCAGCAACCCTTGACACAGCTCGACGTCGAGATCTTTCCAGACGATCGCCGCACCCACTTCGACTATTACGACGACGATGGCAGCACCTACACCTACGAGCACGGCGCGTCGTTCCGCCAGTCGCTGGCTGTGCAGCGACAGAGCGGCACGGTACACGTTGACATCAGCGCCGCCGTCGGCAGCTATCGACCGGATCTGGCGTTCTATCTGCTGAAGATTCATGGCGGCGCCGCAGCTTCCGTTGTCACGGACAGTCGCGCCATGCCGTCATTTGTGAGCCTCGATGCACTGTTGCAGAGCGCCGGCGAAGGCTGGTCGCGCGGTCACGACACCTACGGCACAGTCACCTATGTACGGGTCAAGGCGGCCGTTGCGCGAAACATCGCGCTTGCGCTGGAAGGCGGCGCCCCGCATCCGATGCCGTCGCCCTGAAGCACGCCATCGCTGCTGATTTGCGAGCATGAATACGTATGCAGGCGCTGGTTGCTGCATTGCGACGCTGTTTACCATGGGCAAATAAGCCATGCCGTAGCCGCAAGGCGCAGCGGGATCACGCTGCAGGGAGCCATCGATGCAACCGATCACCACAGCCGCACAGCGCACCATGCCGATATGCTGAGCATTCTGCTGACGGCCGCGCTTGCAGCCAGCGCCACGACATCGGCGTCCGCATGGCAGGACGGGCTCGACTGGCATGGTGTGCATGTCGCGATGACGCGCGATGCGCAAAGCAACTACACGCTCGCATGGCCGTATGGGCAACGCGTGATTGCGGCGCAACCGATGCGGGTCGATACAGCCAGCACCTTGTTCAATGGCCTGTTCGCGATGGCGCAGGACGATCTCGCGCAGGATTCGGTCAGCGCGATCCGCGACAACGCGTTCGATCATGGCCAGCCCATCCCCTGCCAGTGTTTTGAGACCGGCTTGAAATGGCCATACGTGTGGACGCGTGACCTGTCGTACTCGATTGATCTGGGTTTATGGCGATTTGATCCGGCACGCTCACGCAACGGCCTGCAGTTCAAGCTCTCCGATGTGCGCGGACCGGATAGCCGCGCCCCTGCTGCGGCACAGGGATCGGCCTCCATCAAAAGCGTCGTGATGCAGGACACCGGCTCCGGTGGCAGCTGGCCGATCAGCACGGATCGCGTGGTGTGGTTTCTCGGCGCCCACCATCTGCTCGGCGACAAGGCGTTTGCCGCGGACGTCTACCGGGCGCTGCGCGATACGCTGGCACAAGATCGCGCCTACGTGTTCGATCGCAACATCGGGCTCTATCGCGGCGAAACCTCGTTCCTCGACTGGCGTGAGCAGAGTTATCCAGTGTGGACGCAGAGCAACGTGGTCGCCATCGCCCAGTCGTTTTCGCTATCGACCAATGTGCTGCACTACAGCGCGCTGCAGATGGCCGCCGCGATGGCCATGTCGCACGGCGATGCAAAAGCTGCAGCGGACTATCGCATGCAGGCCGCGGCGCTGAAGTCGGCGATCAACGCACGCTTCTGGCGCGACGACCGCAAGATGTACATGAGTTACATCGGTGGCGACGCTACGCCTTACGACACCTACGATCTGCTCGGCATCGCGCTGGCCATCACCAGTGGTGTGGCGGACGGCGATCGCGCGCAGCAGACACTGGCGAACTATCCGACCTGGCCTGCCGGCAGTCCGGTGATCTGGCCCGAGCGCGCCGATCAGCCGATCTACCACAACCGCGCGATCTGGCCTTTCGTCAGTGCCTATGCGCTGCAGGCCGCGCGCAAGGTCAACGATCCGGCACGGATAACGCACGAGCTGCGGTCGATCATGCGCGGTGCGGCGCTGTATGGCTCCAACATGGAGAATTACGAGCTGCTGACCCAGGGCCAACACGTCGACGAAGACAAGCTCAGCGGCCCGGTAGTCAACTCGCCGCGGCAGTTGTGGTCGGTCGCTGCCTATCTGGCCGCGGTAACCGAGGGTGTGTTCGGGCTCGACGACGACGGCCATATCGAACCGAAGCTGCCGATGTCGCTCGTGCCGATGCTGTTCGGCGCGCAACGCTCGATCACGCTGACGCTGCCCAACCAGACGATTACGCTGCAGCTGCCCGCAACGCTCGGCGATGGCAACCTGCTGGTCGCCGATCACGCCAGCACACAGGGCGCCACGACGGTGGTGACGCTCAAGGCGATGCATGCGGCCGACACACCGCTACGCGAGGATGCGCCGCTCTACGCACCAGCGGCGCCCGCTGCGCCTGTGGTCACGACAGCCGCCGATGACTGGCGCATTCAGGTCGATGGCAACGCTTTGATTTACGTCAACGGTCAACGGCAACCCGCGACTGATGGCTCAGCGTCCATCGCCAAACGGGCTGGCCTGCAATGCATCTCGACGACGCGCACCGATGCGCAAGGTATCGAGTCCCTGCAAAGCCCAGCTGTATGTGTCGGCGACCTTGCCAACGTCACCGGTGCGTGGCCGCGCCGCTGGACGGCGACTACTGGCGGCAACTATCGCGTATGGCTGAACTACGCCAACGACCACGGACCGATCAACACCGGCATCACTGCAGCCGTGAAGGTACTGGTGGTCGACTGCGCCGGTCGCGACGCACAGCGCGTGCCACTGGTGATGCCACACAGCATCGGGATACAGACATCGACCTATGGCGAGTTTTCCGCAAGCGCTGGCGCCGCTTGCCGCTTCAGCCTCGACGACGGTTTCAACATGAGCTATCTCGAGCACTTTGCGCACTACACCGGCGGCGCAGGCGGTGATGCCGGACCATTGAACGACGCCGATATCCACGAGCTGCAGATTGCCCTGCTCCCCCAAGAGACCACGCCACCATGAAAGCCAAGCCCACACTGTCGTTCTGGCAGATCTGGAACATGTGCTTCGGCTTTCTCGGCATCCAGTTCGGCTTTGCGCTGCAGAACGCTAACGTCAGCCGGATCTTCCAGACGCTCGGTGCGGATGTAAACGACATCCCCGTCCTGTGGATCGCCGCGCCGCTGACCGGGCTGATCGTGCAACCGATCATCGGCTATTGCTCCGATCGCACATGGAACCGCTTCGGCCGCCGGCGACCCTATTTTTTCGCCGGCGCCGTGCTGGCCACGCTGGCCCTGCTGGCGATGCCGAATGCGCCCGTGCTGTGGGTGGCCGCCGGCCTGCTGTGGATCATGGACGCGTCATTCAATATCTCGATGGAGCCCTTTCGTGCCTTCGTCGGCGATCAGCTGCCGCCATCACAGCGACCGCTGGGCTACTCGATGCAGAGTGTGTTTATCGGCGTAGGCGCCGTAGTGGCCTCGTTCCTTCCCTACCTGCTCACGCGTTGGGGCGTGGCCAATACCGCGGCCCCGGGCGAACTTCCGCATACCGTCAAGTTTGCTTTCTATATCGGCGGTGCAGTGCTGCTGGGTGCCATGCTGTGGACGGTGCTGACCACCAGAGAATATCCACCAAACGAATTGCAATCCTTTGCCGACCCGGCGATTGCCCAGGCACCAGCGGATGCTTCGGGTGCCTGGAAACTCGGCGTCGTGTTTCTGGCGCTTGGCGCGCTGATGATTTTTTTGATCATCCACTTTGCGCTGGAGAAAGAGCTTTACCTTCTCAGTGGTGGGCTAATCGTATTCGGGCTGCTGTTTGTCTGGCTTGCGTTCACCCGCAGCACGGGCCCCCTGCGCCAGATCATGGGCGATCTCCACGATATGCCCAAACCGATGCGTCGGCTTAACTGGGTCCAGTTCTTTTCGTGGTTCGCGATGTTTGCCATGTGGATCAACACCACATCGGCGGTATCGCAGACGTTTTACGGCAGCAGCGATACCACCTCGATCGCCTACAACGAAGGCGCCAATTGGGCTGGCGTCTTGATGGGCACCTACAACGGCGTCGGTGTGCTGGCGGCCGTGCTCATTCCGTTATTGGTGCGCCTGCTCGGCATGCGCGTCAGCCACCTGCTCAACCTGTGGCTGGGCGGCGCTGGCCTGCTGTCGTTCCTGTTCATTCGTGACCCGCACTGGCTGCTGGTGTCGATGATCGGCGTGGGCTTTGCCTGGGCGTCGATCCTGTCGCTGCCGTACGCGCTGCTGTCGGACAACCTGCCCGCCACGAAGATGGGCATTTACATGGGCATCTTCAATTTCTTCATCGTCATTCCGCAGCTGCTGGCGGCCAGCGTGCTCGGTGTGTTGCTGAAGTTGTTCTTCCACGGCCAGCCGATCTGGGCGCTGGCGCTGGGTGGTGCCAGTCTGATCATCGCTGGCTTGTGCACGCTGCGCGTGCGCGAGCCGGTCGAGGAGAAGGCCTCAGGTTCCTCAACCTCGGGCAAGGCAATCTAGCTGTCAAACGAACGGGTTTATCGGATACCTGTCGTTTCGCGCTTCGCTTTCCAGGTCACCGCATGACTCCGTTCGCTCGAACGTCGCAGCGTGAGTGTGGCAGGGAGGACAACGCTTTCGGCAGGCTGACCCCTTATGAGGCTGAGCAAGCTTTCGACCAGAACCTCGCCAGCCTTGCGCGTGTCCTGCACAACCGTGCTCAACGGTGGATTGACGAAGCTGGCCATGGCGATGTCATCGAAGCCGACCACCGCGACATCCTGCGGCACGCGCAGGCCATGATCGGACAGCGCACGCATCGCGCCAATTGCGATCAGATCGCTGGCAGCGAATACCGCATCGAACGCTACCTTGCGCGCGAGTAGCGTACGCATCGCTTCGTAGCCGGAGTGTTCGGTGCTTTCCGCATCCACTTGCAAGGCTGTCTGCGCTATCTGACCGCCCTGTACGAGTGCGTCGGCATAGCCGCGATAGCGCTCGAAGAATTCCGGATAGTGGCTGGACGCATCACCAAGAAACGCAATGTTCCTGCAGCCCTGTTCAAGCAGATGCCGGGCGACCGCGTCACCGCCTTGAAAATTGTCGCAGCCAATCGACAGGCCAGGCTGATCGGGCAGCACCGCCCCCCAGCGCACGAAGCAGGTGCCGTGCGCCACCAGCTTGTCGAGCTTGTCACGATAGGCGATGTAATCGCCGTAACCGAGCAGGATGATGCCGTCGGCCTTCTTGCTCTCGGCGAAATCCGCATGCCAGTCCTGCGACAGCTGCTGGAACGAGATCAGCAGGTCGTAACCCTGTTTGGCGCAAGCGCGAGTGATCGAACCCAGCATCGACAGAAAGAACGGATTGATATGCGACTCGTCGGTCGTCGGATCCTCGAACAGCAGCAGCGCCAGCGTGCCCGAATGCATGCGGCGCAGATTGGAGGCGTTCTTGTCGACCTTGTAGTTGAGCTGATCCACGGCGACCTGGATGCGCCGCCGCGTCTCCTCGTTGACCAACGGGCTACCGCGCAACGCCCGCGACACCGTGGACTGGGAAACCCCGGCCAGGTGGGCGATATCGAATGAGGTGGACTTGCCCTTCATGCGCGCTGCTGCGTAAACCTTTGTGGTGCGGCACGGTCATGCCGAAGCACGCCAAGTCCTTGCGGCCATGCCCTGCAATTGTTGCCTGCGCGCAGTCATAGTACCCGCCGCAGCGCAGCACGAATGGGTGAGGCAACTCCGGTCTGGCATCAACCGGGCGCTGAGGCTATTCCTGCGCGTTGATCACCGCCAGAAAATCTCGGCCGTAACGCTTGAGCTTGGCTTCTCCGACGCCACTGATGGTAGCCAGCTCCTCCTCGTTCGCCGGTAGCGCACGCAGCATCGCCAGCAGGGTCGCATCGTGAAACACCACATACGGGGGCACGCCGTGCTGCTTGGCCAGCTGCGTGCGCACCGCGCGCAGCGCATCCCACATCGACTGCTCGTACGCCTCGATACCGAGGCTGCCACCCCCGCTCCTATCACCGCTGGCCAGTTTGCTGTCACGGCGACGGCTGCCGCCTCGCGGTGGCCGCACGTCTTCGCGCAGCTTCACCGTCTGGCCACCGCTGAGCACGGCGCGACTCGCCGTCGTCAGCCGTAGCGTGCCGTAGCCTTCGGCATCTGCCTCCAGCAGGCCAGCGGCCAGCAGCTGGCGAAACACCGAGCGCCACTGCTTCTCATCCATCGACGCACCGATACCGAAGGTACTGAGCTGATGATGATTGGAACTCAAGACCTTCGGCGTCTCCTCGCCTCGCAGGATATCGATCACGTGGCCGGAACCAAAACGCTGGCCGCTGCGATACACCGCCGACAGCGCCTTTTGCGCCGGCACCGTGGCGTCCCAGGTTTTCGGCGGCTCAATGCAGTTGTCGCAATGGCCGCACGGGCCGCGATACACCTCGCCAAACGCGCCCAGCAGCAGCTGGCGACGGCAGTCGGTCGCCTCGGCATACGCCAGCAACGATTCCAGCTTCTGCCGCTCCACACGCTTGCGATCGTCGGCCGATTCGGACTGCGCAATCATCTGGCTCATCGTCACCACGTCCGACAGGCCGTAGATCATCCACGCTTCGGCCGGCAGACCGTCGCGGCCACCACGGCCAGTCTCCTGGTAATAGCCTTCCATGCTGCGCGGCAGATCCAGATGCGCGACAAAACGCACGTCCGGCTTGTCGATGCCCATGCCGAACGCCACCGTGGCCACCATCACCACGCCGTCCTCGCGCAGAAAACGTTTTTGATTGGCGCTGCGCTTGGCCGCGTCGAGACCGGCGTGATACGGCAACGCCTCCACCCCAGACTCCGCCAGCCACTCGGCCGTCTCGTCCACCTTGCGGCGGCTGAGGCAATACACGATGCCCGACTCGCCGCGATGGCCTTCCAGAAATTCCGCCAGCTGCCGCTTCGCGTTATGTCGCAGCCCCACGCGATAACCAATGTTCGGCCGATCGAAACTGGCCACAAACTGCCGCGCCTCCTGCAGCGACAGCCGCTCGACGATCTCCTCGCGCGTGCGCGGATCCGCCGTGGCCGTGAGCGCAATGCGCGGCACGTGCGCAAAGCGCTGATGCAGCACCGCCAGCTCGCGATACTCCGGCCGAAAATCGTGTCCCCACTGCGATACGCAGTGCGCCTCGTCAATCGCGAACAGCGCAACCTCGGTGCGCTCCAGCAGATTGAGAAAGCGCCCGGTCAGCAGCCGCTCCGGCGCCACATAAAGCAGGTTCAGCTCACCCGCCAACAGTTGCCGCTCCACCTCACGCTGCTCATCGGCCGGAATGCTGGAATTGAGAAACGCCGCAGCCACGCCGGCCTCGCGTAGCGCATCGACCTGATCCTGCATCAGCGCGATCAGCGGCGACACCACGATCCCCGTCCCCTGCCGCACCAACGCCGGAATCTGATAACACAGCGACTTGCCGCCACCCGTCGGCATCAGCACCAACGCATCCCCACCCTCGACCACATGGTCAACGATGGCCTGCTGCTGGCCACGGAAATTCGGGTAACCGAAAACAGTTTGAAGAATGTCGAGAGCGTTGCTTGGCATCCGCTCATGCTAACAAATGGGGGGGTGAGGGCGGGGCTGATTGGGGTGTGGGTTTGTGTCGCTGTGTGCCGCGTTGGCCTTGTTGAGAGCAGAGCTTTCGTCCTCCTGCGGAGGGCGAGCTACTTTCTCTTGCGTGGCCAAGAGAAAGTAGCCAAAGAGAAGGCCACCCCACTTGGCGCTTGCCGGGCTACGCCCGCCAAGTCCGTGAGCCGTAGCCGGGCTTTTCGACAGGGCTCCTGCCCTGACGAAAAGGAATCGACGTCCATGTCGATTCCCCTGCGGGCCTGTCGACCACGCCTCACCGCCGCACAGGGGTTTGGAAAAGCAAAACGGCTTTCCCGCAAATTCAACTAAATCGTATAACGTTCGGTTCACTGTTTGCGGAAGGCAACCCTATTCGACGATGGGTTAGGCAGCCACTTCATCGACGGACTATGGCCCAGCGTTCATGATCGCGCCAACGCCCACCAATTTTGAGATAGGCAGGCGAGTAGCCTTCTTTGTTGAAGCCGCAAGTCCTCGCCAATGCAATCGATGCCACGTTCTCGGGCTGGATGTTCGCCTCGAGCCTATGAAGACGCAAGCTGGAGAATGCATGACGCACGACTGCCCTGAGCCCTTGCGCCATAAAGCCGTTGCCTTCGTGGCCAGCAAACGCGAAGTACCCGACGTAGCCGCTTTGAAATACGCCGTGGACGATGTTTGTGATGTTGATTGCACCAACCAATTGGGCATCTTCTGATGACACAACGACGAAGCCATAGCTGGTGGGTGGTGTGAAGCGTGACATGTACTTTGCGAACGCATCTGGCGTGACAGGCGGTGCCACCCAACCCTTGTGCAATGCACGGCTTGCATGGGCTGCTGCCGTGAACCCGAGCATGTCACTCAACTCAATCTGGCGAATACGGACTTGCATCGGCTTTGTAACCTAACGCTGGAGTTAAGCGACGGCGAAGCCGTTCGCTTGGAGGAGTGGTTAGGCCAAACCGTGGCCAAGCGCGTAATCATGCATCCTCCATGGGAAAGAAGAAGTACTCCGTGTCTTTCATGACATGCGGCAGTTGGTGGATCACCTTTACCGTGAGCGTGGGTGCGGTCGCGTTGGACAAGGAAAATGAGTCAGCTAGCTTAGGATCGGCTTTGACTGCAGCGACAGCCTGCGCTGCCGCATCTTGCTCGTTCTGTGCCGAAAGCCCTTTCGTAACGAAGAAGCCTTGTAAAGAAGCATGCCCTGGCAGAAGAAAGTTTTCCCCCATAAGGAACACCGCGAAGTTCATGGCTGCATCCTCGTTGGTGGAAGGATTAGTGCCTAACGCTGGAGTTAAGCGGCGCCGGAGGCGTCCACCTTGAACGAATTGTTAGCCGTCATGGAGGCGGAAGATTGACAAGAGAATCTTGCGACTTCCAAGCCTTGTACTCGTTATACATTGCCTCGCGTCTGCGATGAATCGGGAAAGCCAACTCGTTGCCATGAGACCAACCGAGAAAGCTGTCCCAAATTCGTCCGGTGTGACCCAATAGGTCAGAAAGCAATAACTGACCGGCTGTAGCGTCCTTGCTAAGAAGAATAGACGCACCTGGCACCGGGTGCCCTCCGAGCTCGCAGTGATAGCCGTAATCCTTGGAACGAAACTTGCCGTTTGCTGCCGCTCTTAGCTTCTTTGGAGAGAAGAAATTCTGTCTCTCATCACGGTTGCTCCTGAGCCAGCGCTCAGCCTCTTTGTCGCCGCTCTGGAACGCCCATGCCAAATACTCTATCTCAACTATTTGGCGAACAAGTGCTGCGGCAGCATAGGCTCGACCATCCCGGAAGAGGTCAGAAATGGCGGAAGTAAGTTGCCCGGCAACACGAAATAAGAGCGATACGGCAACCATCTCGTCGCTGCCATTTCCGAAGGGCGATACTCCCTCGAGCCGATCTGTACCGATGATGTTGCCCACCGCATGAAGCTCATTACCAACTTCGGTGAAGGTCTTGGCGGTAAAGTCG